>MDSV01124443.1_pt1 | contig 10569 bp, 10 predicted proteins | sample 810851 | NCBI WGS metagenome assembly MDSV01 (sample SAMN05326640, study PRJNA326480) | marine metagenome | isolation source: seawater | place: Atlantic Ocean: North East | collected 2012 | reverse complement strand
TTCATTCGGGGCGTAGCGCAGCCTGGTAGCGCATCTGGTTTGGGACCAGAGGGTCGCAGGTTCAAATCCTGCCGCCCCGACCATTTATGAAAAAAGCAATAATATATAAGCCTAGTAAAACAGCTATGCAAGCTGGTTTAAAAAAATTCGATAAGTGGATAATTGAATTTATCACTGATCAACCCGGTATTAACCCTTTGATGGGATGGGAATCATCTTCTGATACTTATGGAGAATTAAAATTAGAATTTAAAAATAAAATTTTAGCAATAGAATATGCAAAAAAAAATAATATAGATTTTGAAGTCATTGAATCAAAAAAAAGAAAAATGATTAAAAAATCTTATGCAGATAATTTTACAAAATAAATGTTCAGATTTTTTAAAACAAGTAAATGGTTTTATTGGTCTTGGTTAGGATCTGCTATTATCTTGGGATCTCTTTGGGTTCAGGTAGTAATTGATGTAAAGATAAATAATTGGTTTGGTGTATTTTATGATATGATTCAGAAAGCGCTTGCTGAGCCAAATGCAATTACAATTCAAGAATATTTTGCAAGTTTACTTTCATTTATTACATTAGCAGGCATGTATATAGCTGTTTACGTAGCTATTAGTTTCTTTACAGCACATTTTTTATTTAGATGGAGAACTGCCATGGTCGAATGGTATCACTCTGTATATGATAAAGCGCGAAAAATAGAAGGCGCTTCACAAAGGGTACAAGAAGATACAATTAAGTTCACAAGAATTATGGAAGGTTTGGGTACCAGTTTTATAGAATCTATAATGATATTAATTCAATTTGTGCCTATACTGTTTGGTTTAAGTATTGGTATTCCAATTTTCTTTTTTGGTGAGTGGGAATATGGTTTAATAGTAGGTGCTTTGATTTGGACTGTAGGTGGTACTGTTTTTTTAATTGCACTTGGTTGGATATTACGTCTAGTTGGTGTTGAATATGATTTACAAAAACAAGAAGCGGCATATAGAAAGATATTAGTTATTGCGGAAGATGATGGAAATATAAGACCAAAAAGAATTAATGAATTATTTGACGATGTACGTAAAATACATTTTTTAAGTTATTTAAGATACCTATATTTTAATATAGGACGAATTGCATATTTACAGGCAAATGTATTATCTGCATATGTTTTTTTAGCACCAGCTATTGTAGCAGGAGTAGTTACACTAGGAGTCATGCAACAAATTATAAGAGCTTTTGGTAGAGTTGAAGGATCTATGCAATATTTATTAAAGGCTTGGCCCACCATCATAGAGCTAGCCAGCGTGTATAAACGTTTGAGAGAATTTGAGTCAAAACTAAAATTTTCAAAAAAAAATGTATCACTAAGATAATATGAAATTATTATGCTTGATAAAAATTTAGTTGAAAAAATTATTAGAATTTCATCTCTTAGCGCAATAGCTTGTTACCCACACATAGGAAAAGGAAACAAAAACCTTGCTGACAAGGCTGCAACTGACGAAATGAGAAAAAATTTAAATAAATTGAATATAAACGGAGAAATTGTTATTGGAGAAGGAGAACTTGATGAAGCGCCCATGCTATATATTGGTGAAAAATTGGGTACCGGTAAGGGGCCATCGATAGATATTGCTGTTGATCCAGTTGAAGGAACTAATTTTGTATCTAATAATCTTCCTGGAGGATTAGTCGTTATTGCCGCTTCAAAAAAAGGATATTTATTTAAGGCTCCTGAAACATATATGGAAAAATTAGCTGTAGGTAAGGATATTCCTTATGAAGCTGTTGATTTAGATTTTTCTGTTGAAAAAAATATTAAAAATATATCTGAATCAAAAAATAAACCTATATCTAATATTACTGCTTGTATTCTTGACAGGCCGCGACATAAAAAAACTATAAATGATTTAAAAAAATTAGGAGTAAATCTAAAACTTATTACTGATGGTGATGTTGCGGGAGCTTTACTTGTCAGCGATAAAAAATACAATGTAGATATTTTTCTTGGAATTGGTGGAGGTCCCGAAGGAGTGCTTGCTGCATCAGCTTTAGATGCTTTTGGATGTAAATTTCAAGGACGTTTTTTATTTAAGACTGAAGAAGATATCAGAAGGGCTAAAGAGATGGGTATTGATGATTTGAATAAAAAATATTCATTGCATGAAATTATAAAAGGTGACTCTTTATTTTGTGCTACAGGTATTACATCTGGAGAATTAGTTTCTGGCGTTAGACAGCAAAATGGAAAATTTTATACAGAAACATTAGTAGCACAGAAAGGCTCAATAATTGATATTGTTATACAAGAAGAACCAAGTACTTGATTATTTATCATAATTGCAATAGAAAAAGCAACTTTGGTCCCTTCGTCTATCGGTTAGGACACATGGTTTTCATCCATGAAAGAGGGGTTCGATTCCCCTAGGGACCGCCATAATGCTTATAATTCTTTCAATTTATTATAATTTATGTTCCAGAGGTCAATCCAATTCTCATTAATTGCAGGAACAGATCTAGATAAATGATAAGATAAAGAATTAACAGGCGCCAAACAAGGAACTTGCTCAAAAATTTGATGAAAAGGTTTTTCAAAAGGGAAATTTTCAATTTCTCCAACTTGTCTTATTTTATTTTTATATTTATTTAAAATAGATTTAGAAAAAATTAGTGTCAACAAACTTTCATTAACATATCTCCATCTAAAATCTTTTCCTATAAATAAAGATGTTTGATATTCAGAGTCATAGTAAAAAGGATAATCAGAAGGGCATAAGAAAATATCTTTATTTAATAAAGTTGAAATTCTTGAGTAAGTAAAAATAATTTCTTCAATAGAATCTTTTTCAAATATATAATCGTCTTCTATAAAAAAAATTATATCTTTTGCTTTTAAAGCTTGATCACAACACTCTAAATAAGAACCTCTGTTTCCTTCAATCTTCGATTTGTAAAAGTTAAGTTTATAATTATCACTATCTAGTATTTTTTTAAGCTCTTCATCAAAGCTATCATTTGAATTATCTGATATTAAATTAATATTTATATTAATCTTATTTTTTTTTAAGAATGCCAAAATTGATTCCTTTAAACTTAATATACAAACTTTAATCAAAGTTTCTTTATTAATGTTGGGAATAATTCTTTTCCATCTGTCGGTAGAATTCCAAAGAGAATTAGAAGGTGAATATCGAAAAAAAATGTCTAAAGAATTAATTTTTCTTTTAAGATCCAAATATCCAGATGATAATAAAAAAGATTTATCATTAATTTCAAAAAAATTTTTAGAATTATTTTTATAGTTTGGATTAACAATATTAAGTGTTTCTCTTTCAAAAGCGTAAATATTAAATAATTTGAGTAATAATCTTTTTAACTTGCTTTGTTTTTTGTATGTTCTTGGAAACATAATTTAATACTTCTATACAAAATTTTATAAAGTTATATCTTTTTTTGTATAAATTTGAATTATAATGAAATACTTCGTATATTTAATTATCACTAAAAGAATCAATAAAATAATCAGTTATGTAGGATATACAAAAGATTTAAAAAAAAGACTTAATTTGCATAATAGTTCAAAAGGTGCGAAATTTACAAAAGGAAATAAATGGATATTAATATATAAGAAATCATATTTATCTAAAATATTAGCTATGAAAGCAGAGTATAAATTAAAAAAAAATTACAAATTTAGAACAAAATTAAAATGTAATTTTTTAAAAAAATGAAAATTTCTATTTTATTACCTTATAAGGAAGACTATTCATCAAAATACGCTGGGGCTGTATCAATACATGTTTCAAATTTATATAATTACTCAAAATTTAAAAGTAATATTTCAATTTATGGTAATACAAATAATTCTAAGTATCTATCATCAAATTTTAAAAATATTAGGATTAAAACAAATGTCTTAACAAGTAGTAATAAAAAATATTTAAATAAATTTATTGCCATACAAAAAATTTCAGAACCTGATATTATAGAAATCCATAATCGCCCTAATTATGTTGAAACAATTGCAAGTAAACTAAAATCTAAAATAATTTTATATTTTCATAACAATCCATTAACTATAGCTGGATCTAAAACTTTAAATGAAAGAATTTATTTATTAAACAAATCTGAATTTATTTTTTTTAATAGTAATTGGACAAAAAATCAATTTTTTAAGGATTTAAATGAAGTTAATTACATTAAAAAATTTGGAGTATGTTATCAATCAACTAAAAAAGCAAAAGTAAACTTAAATAAAAAAAAAAATATTATTACTTTTGTTGGTAAATTAAATTCTGCGAAAGGATATGATATATTTGGTCAGACTATTATTAAAATATTAGATAAATATAAAGATTGGAAGTCAGTAGTTGTTGGCGACGAACCTAGGGAAAAACATATTTTTAAACATAAGAATTTAAAAATATTAAGTTTTAAAGATAATAAATTTGTTTTAAATTTACTTAAAACTGCAAGTATTTCTGTTGCATGTTCAAGATGGGAAGAGCCATTTGGAAGAACTAGTTTGGAAGCCTCAAGCTTGGGATGTGCAACAATAATTACTAATAGGGGAGGGCTATTAGAAACTACTAAGCATCCTATTATACTTAAAACATTAACTGTTAAATCGTTATTTAACTTAATTGAGAAATTAATTCTTAACAAAAAATTAAGAATAAAAATTCAAAAATTAAATTATAATTCTTTCAAATTTACTCATGAATATGTATCTAGAATTATCGATAATCAAAGATCCATAATACTGAATAAGTTTGTAGAAAAAAAAATTAGCATAAATAAAAATTCAAAACTAAGAGTTATACATATAACGAACTTTAATTTCAGGTATTTTGGAAGACTTCAATATAATACTGGTATAAGAATTAATAATGGCCTTATTAGAGGAGGTCATAATGTATTAAGTATATCTGATAGAGATTTAATAAGTTATACTAAAACCTTCAGAGATCCTTCTGGATCAAAATATCTTAATAAATTAATTTTAAATTCAATAGATAATTTTAAACCCGATCTAGTCGTTCTTGGTCACGCAGATAGAGTAAATTCTGAAACATTAAATAATGCAAAAGAAAAAAATAAAAATTTAAAAATATCACAATGGTTTTTAGATCCACTATCAAAATATGGTCCTGATTATAATAAAAATAAATCAAGAATTTTAGATAAACATCAAGTTTGTGATTCAACTTTTATTACTACACACCCAAATGCTTTAGATTTTAAAATTAATAAATGTTTTTATATGCCTAACCCATGTGACAAATCTTTAGATTATCTGAAAAATTTTAATGAAGTCCAAGATTTTGATATATTCTACGCTATAAGTCATGGCGTTCACAGAGGAATATTAAGACCTGGAAAAAAAGATGAGAGAGAAGTTTTCATAGATAAACTTAAGAGAAAATGTTCAAATATTAGTTTTGATACATATGGCATGTTTGGCATCCAACCTATTTGGGGATATGAATTTTTGAAAAGATTATCAAATTCAAGAATGGCTTTAAACTTAAGTAGAGGTAGACCAATAAAATATTATAGTAGTGATAGAATTGCTCAATTAATGGGAAATGGTCTATTAACTTTTATACATTCAGATACTCAATACCAAGATTTTTTTGATGATAATGAAATGATTTTTTACAAAGATATTTCTGATCTAACTGAAAAAATAAAAAGATATACAAAAAATGATAAAGAGTGGAGGATAATTGCAAATAAAGGTCATACAAAATATCATAAATATTTTAATTCTTCACTTGTTGCTAAATTCATTATTGAAAGAACATTTGGTATAAATTCAAAATATTACTGGGACTAAATATTTTTAATGTCAAAGATATTAGTATTAAAAAATGATAGAGCGGGTGATCTATTTACTTCACTAGAATTAATATCAACGTTAATTAGAGATGAAAAAAATGTAAAAATATATCTATCTGAATTAAATAATTCTTTTAATTTTTTTTTTAAAAATATTGAATTCAAAACAATTAACTTTAATTTAAAATTAAGAGATAAAATAATTATTTTAAAAGATATATTTTTAAATAAGTATGATAAAATTTATATTTTAACACCTAAAAGTTTTTATTTTTATTTACCTATTTTTTTCAAAAAAACCAAATTTTATGGAATAGTTTATAATGGAAAAAAAAGAAATAGACCAAACAAATACTTGAGGAAATTTTTATATAAATACGAAATCGTTAAAAGAAATGAACAAAATAAGTTTAGCTACAAACAATTACAAGAAAAATTACTAGATAAATCAATTAAAATTGACAATAATTTTTCCAATTTGTATATACCCCAAATAAATAATAAATTTACAAAATTAATACCACAAAAATATATTTTTTTTCAATTTAGATATAAATTTTTTGAAGAACTAAACTGGAAAATAAATGAATTTAAAATATTTATAAATTTTTTAAAACAAAGGTATGAGAATGTTTTGTTTTGTTCAGATATTGAAAAAAATTTAACAACAAATTTTTACAACGATTATTTTGAAAAAAATTATTCAATTATTGATTTAAATAATAACCATAGAACAAAAAAAACAAATTGTAATAACATTTTTTTTTTAAAAGAATTATCTGGTTTAGATATGTTTCATATTATTAAAAATTCATCTATATCTATAGCAAAAGAAGGTATTGTAAGTCACATTTCATTTCACCATAAAGTCAAATGTCATAATCTTTTTAATTTTAAATTAAAAAATCGTGATGATGTAGTTCATCAAAAAATAAGTTATTCAGAATGGTGCAAGGGGATGAAATTTGGATTTTCTTTTTTAAACAAAGATATTTATAAAGCTATAAAAAAAATTAATAATCAAATTTAATGAAGTATAAAATTTATTTTGTTGAAAAAACAATACCATTTAATGCTTCTGATTTTGATAAACCAATTATTAGCGGTTCAGAAAAAACTTTAATTAATATTTCTAATGAATTAGCAAAAAATGATAATTTTGATATTAAAGTCTTCAATTTAACTAATAATAATCAAAAAATTTGTAATGTTGAATGGAAAAATATTAACCAAATATACAATGATAATAATCCAGATATATTAATCTCAATGTCAGATGCTAAATTGTTATCCCTATTTAATTGTAAAAAAAAATTTTTATGGTCTCATAGTGTTCAATCTTTAGAAAAATTTATAAGAAAAGGGCAGTTTTTTCCATTTATTAAAAATAGACCCACTGTATTACTTGAGGGAAATTATCATTATGAGACAAGAAGTTTTATTACATCCTTTTTTGGAAAAAAAATTATTCCAATTGCTGTTGATTATGAATTTATTAATGAAAAAATTGATAGCAACTTTATTCCAGATAGAAATGCTATTTTTACCACTCGTTCAGACAGAAATTTAAATTTTTTAATTGATTGTTGGAATGTAATTTTTTCGAAAGTGAAACATTCAAAATTATACATAAATCCTCCTTTTCAATTAAGTGAAAATCATAAAAATGTAAATATAAAAGTAAGAGATAAAGGAACGAAATTAAATTTAATTAAAGATCTTATTAAATGTAAATTAATGCTCAATCCAGGTCACAAAGGAGAAGTTTTTTGTTTAGCCGCTGAGGAAGCCAAGGAATTATGTATACCAATAGTGACTATGGGTTATGGATCTTTAAAAGAAAGAGTTGAACATGGTGTCACGGGATATATAGCTAAAAACAAAAATGAATTCATTAATTATTCAGTTAAAATTTTGACTAATAATGATGAATATTTAAATTTAAAAAATAATCTAATTAAAAAAAGAAATTTAAGAACTTATATGAACGTTGCAAAAGATCTTTTGGATATATTTAATGGATATTGATGATTTAGTAATTTTAGTTGGTGGTAGGGGGACAAGATTAGGAAAGATTACTAACAATGTACCAAAACCATTAATTAAAATTGATGATAAACCTTTTTTGGATTTATTATTATCAAAACTAATTAAATATAATTTTAAAAAAATATATTTACTATGTTCTTATAAAAAAAATATTTTTTTTCAGAAATATAATAATTTAAAAATTCATAATTCTAAAATTATTTGTATTGACGAAGGTAAACAAAAAGGTACTGGAGGTGCTCTATTCAAGCTTAAAAAATATTTAAAAAAAAATTTTATCATGATTAACGGAGATACATTTTTTGATATAAATTTAAATATTTTAAAAAAAAGAAATCTTAAAAATAATTCAATTTTTGTTGCTTTATCAAATACAAAAAAATCTAAAAATAATTATTTAATAAAAAATTTAGCTTTAAATAAAAACAAAGTTTTTTTTCCTAAAAAAAAAACAAATATGATGAATGGTGGCATATATATTATTAATAAAAAAATTTTAAAAAAAATTCAAAATAAATATTTATCTTTTGAAACTAATATTTTGTATCATGAAATTAATAAAAATAGAGTAGAAGGTGAATATTTTGATGCTGATTTTATAGATATTGGTTCAAAATTTAAACTTAATTATCTAAGAAAAAATAGTAAATTTTTAAAAAATAAATGTTTTTTTCTAGACAGAGATGGAGTTATTAACAAAGATGTAGGTTATTTAAAATCTTTTAAAAACTTTATTTTTTTAAAAGATGTTTCTAAGGCTATCAAATTTTTAAATAATAAAAATTATTTAGTGATAATTATCACCAATCAGGCTGCCGTTGGAAAACAAATTATCTCTGAAAATAATCTTAAATTTATTCATAAAAGAATGAAATTTGTTTTATATAAAAAAAATAACTCTTATATAGATGATATTTATTATGCTCCATTTTTCAAAAATTCAAAAATATTAAAATATAGAAAAAATAGTTATGATAGAAAACCTTTTCCTGGCATGTTTAAAAAAGCAATAAATAAGTGGAATATAGACGTTAAATCTTCTTTTTTTATTGGCGATCAACTAAGTGACATGATTGCTGCTTCACGAGTTAATATAAAATTTTATTATAAAAAAGATATTTCTTTATATGACCAAATAAAAAATATAGTTAATTGAATTAAAATTTAATTTTACTTAAAGCGTTATTTTTAAATATATTAGCTTCTCTAATATACCTTCTTACCATTTGGGTTGATTTATGTCCTGTCATTGACATTATACTTCTCTCGTCTGCACCTGATTCAGCTGCCGCAGTTGCAAACCCTGATCTTAAACTATGGCCTGAATAATTTGAATTTTCAATTCCTGCTAAATTTAAGTAATTTTTTATTAATAAAACTACTGACTGATCTGTTAATCGATTGTTTGTAAGAGAAGATCCTTTTGCAAAACGCCTAAATATTGGTCCAGATTTAATTTTTGATAAATCTAGCCATTTCTTTAAACTAAGTACTGGACAATAAATTTCATTAATAAAATAGGGGAGTCCTTTAATCATTCCTTCTCCATATTGGTCAGTTTTTGATCTTTTAATTGTTATTTTGAGACCCTCAGGAACAAATTCTAGGTCATCATGATCAATTGATATTAGTTCTGTTCTTCTAAATCCGCCTCCAAAACCTATAAGAATAATTGCTTTATCTCTTGCTTTTTTAATTTCTTCTGTTTTTTGTTCATTTATTACATTAATTAACAATTTTAAATGACTGATTAATAATGGTTTTTTACCTTTTTGCATGCTTCCTTTGGTTCTTCTAATACCCATTAAATTCTCGATAATAATTGGATGTTTTGTATCTAAATAGTGTCCTTTTAACTTATGTACCATGCTAATAGATACTAACCTCCTTCTTAAAGTGCTAATTTTAGAATTTTTTGATAGATGTGTAATGTAAAGTGATACTATTTTTGGTTCCGTGGGCAATGAATTAAAACCGTGTTTATTACAAAAAGCACCAAAATCTTTAAAATCAGACTTATAGGCTCTTAGAGTGTTATTTGCCTTAGAACTTTTGAGGTTACTTAATGTTTCCTCATGTAATGTTTTTATATCAGTAACAAGTTCATTCATATTATTAGTATTGATAACAATTAATTATCAATAGTAATAATATAACTCATTTTACATGTCAAGCATTTAATGTAAAAGTTTCTCAATGCCTAAATATGTGATTATTGGTCTTATCGTTGTTATTGGAACGTTCCTAATTATGAATTACTGGCCGAAACTAAAAGAACAAACAAAAAATCGAATTTTAATTCTTATTTTTGGAATTTTTTTTATAAGCATATTTGTTCTGTTATTTCTACTTATGTTTTGAGGTAAATTGATCGATATTATAAGCATTCTTGTTGCTGGTATATTTTCTTGCATAATTCTAGATATTCTAGGTTATTTACTTAAATTATTAGGTATTCCTGAACCATCCTGGGGAATTGTTGGTAGGTGGACCTACTATATGCTTAAAAATGGATCCTTTTACAACGCAAATATAGCCCAAATGCCAAATATTAAATATGAGATCTTTTTAGGCTGGATTTTTCACTACTACGTATCAATTTGTTGGGCTGTAATATATTATTTTTTCTTTATACAAATAGGCATTAAAATGAGCTATTTTTCAGGATTTATTTTTGGAGCTCTTACAACT
>MDSV01116339.1_pt1 | contig 10569 bp, 12 predicted proteins | sample 810851 | NCBI WGS metagenome assembly MDSV01 (sample SAMN05326640, study PRJNA326480) | marine metagenome | isolation source: seawater | place: Atlantic Ocean: North East | collected 2012 | reverse complement strand
TGAGAGGGGAAAGAGGTATGGATACTACTTGGATGCCATATATGTGGCCCATAAAATCATGTTTATGGCTTGGAATTGTTTTTTTATTAGTACAAGGAATTTCAGAATTACTTAAAAGCTATTACGCAATGACTAAAGGAAAGTGGCCGGGTAATGAATGATTGCTGAATTTATTGATCCAGCCATATTAGGATTTATTTTAATTGGGGTAATGCTTTTTTCCATCTTTGTTGGGTTTCCTATTTCTTTCACTTTAATATTTTTAGGTTTTGTTTTTGGTTATTTAGGTTTTGGTAAACTAGTTTTTTATTTAATGACCTTACAATTTTCGATGGTTATGACTGAACAAACCTTAGCTGCCGTCCCTCTCTTTGTATTTATGGGCATCATGATGGAACAAGCTGGATTAATGGAAAGATTATTTTCAGCGTTTCAGTTAATGTTAGCAAAAGTTAGAGGCTCTCTTTATTATGCAGTTTTATTTGTTTCTGTAATATTTGCAGCTGCAACTGGAATTGTTGGAGCTTCAGTAACAATTTTAGGAATTATGGCTGCAAAATCAATGAATAGATCAGGATATGATGTAAGATTAGCAGCTGGAACAATCACAGCAGGTGGAACATTGGGAATTTTAATTCCTCCAAGTATTATGCTTGTAGTTATGGGGCCTATAATGGAAATACCCGTAATAGATTTGTTTGCAGCTGCAATAATCCCAGGAATTTTACTAGCCAGTTTATACGCAGCATACACAACAATTAGATGTATGATGAATCCAAAATTAGGACCGCCTTTACCAGAAGATATGAGAGCAACAAGCATGAAAGATGTTTGGATTGAATTCTTTCTTGGTTTAGTCCCCCCTGCAGCATTAGTTTTTTCAGCTCTTGGAAGCATCCTCCTAGGTTTTGCAACACCAACAGAAGCAGCTGGCTGTGGTGCCATGGGAGCTTTATTACTTTCACTTGCTTACAAAAAATTAACATTATCTAAATTACAAGATGCGCTTGTTAAAACTTTAGAGATTTCTGCTTTAATTATGGTTTTAGTAGCTGCATCAAATTTTTTTGGAGCTGTTTTTGCAAGGCTTGGTACACCAATGTTGCTTACTGAATTTTTACTATCTTTAGAAATGAATAAATATTTAATTTTAGCTATAGTTATGGCTGTAATTTTTCTTTTAGGATGGCCTTTAGAATGGGTTCCAATTGTAATGATTATCGTTCCAATAATATTACCTTTAATTGAAGCATTGGGGTTTAATTTAACTTGGTTTGCAATTCTAGTGGCGGTAAATCTTCAAACCGCGTGGCTGTCGCCACCTGTAGCATTATCGGCTTATTTTTTAAAAGGCGTAGTTCCAGAATGGGATTTGAAGGATATATATTTGGGAATGATGCAATTTATGGTGCTTCAGATTATAGGTTTGGTAATAATTATTATATTTCCTAAGATCGTTTTATGGCTTCCAACCGTCTTATATGGACAGTAAATTATATTCGTTTAATATATAATTGTGATTCAAGAAAAAGAAAAATTTCCGCTTAAAAATTGGGAAATGGTCTCAATAAACCCTGTCGACAAAAACTGGACATGGAAAGATTTATTTTGCATATGGGGAAATAGCATTCAAAGCGTAATAGGATTTTCATTAATAGCCTCTCTATATTTAGTATATGACCTAAATTTTTTAATTGTTTTTTCAGGTTGCGTGATTGCTTCATTTTTAATTTACATATTTTCTAACTTAGTAGGTAAACCTTCACAAAAATACGGATTGCCTTTTCCAGTTATCTTAAGAACCTCTATGGGCGTTAATGGAGCAAGGTACGTAGGAATGTTAAGGGGATTAGTTGGAATTTTTATGTTTGGAGTTCAAACATTTTTTATATCTAAGTCTATTGGATATCTAATTAGAATTAGCCTTTTTAGCATTGATAATAACTTTCTAGATAAGGAGATTTTCTTACAGTTCTTCATGGGAATGAATTTAATTGATGGTATAGCCTTTTTATTAACTTTGCTTGTTCAATTTTGGTTATTCAGCAGTGGGATAGCAAGAAATAGATCATTTATCAATTTTTCTGCAATGTTTGTGTATTTTGGATTAATTTTATTTTTAATAATAATTATTTCTGAAAACTTTAATGAATTATTTAACTTATTAAAGTTAAGTCTTAACATTGATAATGCAATTGCAAAAAGCAACCTAGTTCCTTTAATCACAGTAACCGGCACTATGTTTGCTTACTTCTCAATTTTAATTGTGAATTTTGGAGACTTTTCCAGGTACGTTAAAGATGAAAGCGAATTAAACAAAGGAAATTTAAGCATCTTAATTAACTTGATATTGTTTTCAGCACTAACAATCTCAATAGTTCTTGGAGTAGATATAATCTTAGCTAAGAATTTCATAGAAGTAGAAAAACTGTTAACCAATCCCACGGATATAATAGGTAAATTTGATAATACATTTTTGACAATTATAGTATTGATTTTCATATTATTTGCATCGGCATCTACTAATTTAATTGCAAATTACATACCATCTCAAAATGCATTACTAAATTTTTTACCTAATAATTTTTCATTAAAAAGTTCAGGATTATTAATTATTTTTATAGGATTTTTTGTGGGTCTTTTTTGGCTACCAGTTCTAAGCCAAGTTGGAATTTTATCCATAGTAGATACACTTAGTGCATTTTTTGGACCATTGTTTGGAATAATTGTTGCTGATTATTATTTAATAAGAAAAAAAAATATAGTTAATAAAGACATTTTTTCCTCTATTTCAGGAAGCACTTACTTCTATTCAAATGGTTGGCAAATAAAGGGAATTTATTCTTTGTTTATTGGTTTTGTTTTTTCAGCTACTACTATTTGGAATGTTAATTTAAATTTCTTACAGCCTTTTTCTTGGTTAATAGGTGCTTCCGCTTCTTGGGTAACTTATTATTTACTAGCGAGCAAATAAATGAAAGCATTGGTATATACAGGTACTGAAAAGTTAGAGTATACAAATTTTGAAAACCCAAAACTTGTTAGTGGTGAAAGTGTCATAAAAGTTTCAGCATCAGGAATTTGTGGGTCGGATATGCATGCCTATCATGGAAAAGATGAAAGAAGAATTCCACCTTTGATACTTGGTCATGAGGTAAGCGGAGTGATTGAAGAAGGTAATAATAAAGGTAAAAAAGTTGTGTTAAATCCTTTAATAACTTGCGGTAATTGTGAATACTGTAATTCTGAAAGTGAACACCTTTGTGAAAAAAGGATTATACTTGGGATGAACAAACCCATCGAAAGACAAGGTGGTTTTGCAGAGTTAGTTTCCGTTCCTAATAAGAACATTTATGAACTTCCAAAGGGATTAGATATTGATAAAGCCCCAATAGCAGAACCTACCGCAGTTTCATTACATGCTGTTGAATTAGCAGAAAAAAATATAAAAAAACCGTTAAAAAATTGCAAATCATTGGTAATAGGAGGTGGTGCAATTGGTTTATTGTGTGCATTAATATTGGAAAAAATCAAAAATTGTGGAGATGTATACTTGTCAGAACCTAATTCAAAAAGACTAAAGGTATGTTCAAGCAGCTTAAAATCTAAGGCAGTTAAACCCGACGACTCAAATTTAAAAGACAATCAATTTGACGTGGTATTTGATACAGTTGGACTTGAAATTACCAGGCAGTCTGCAATTAAGTTGATTAAGCCAGGTGGATCAATCATACACATAGGATTAACTCACCCCTCAGGAGTTTTTGACTTTAGGAAAGCAACTTTACAAGAAATCAAGTTTATAGGCACATATTGTTATACCAATAAAGATTTCGAAAAAACCCTTTCAATCCTATCTAATAACGAAATAGGAGATTTAAGCTGGATCGAATTCAGAGATCTTAAAAGAGGTGCTGAAGCTTTCAGTCAAATACACGATGGATCTTGTTCTGCCCCAAAAATAATACTAATTCCTTAATTTTTTGGCTTCTCTATTGGTATAATTGAGTTTTGAGCTCTAACCAGTTTAACTTCATCAGATATTACCGGAGCCAATATGATTATTGACCAGTATACAAATAGTACAAAAAGGGAGAAAGTTCTCATAATGAATATATTAATGTTAAATAATGTATTTAGAATGACTTAAAGGTGACAAAATTTTGATTTTAAAAAAAATATTGAAAAGCTTGTTCCTTAGTTTATAGGACGTAAATGATGAAATTAATTAGAATTTTTCTACTCATATTTTTTATTAGCACCCATACACTGGCAGATAAGGTTCAAGTATTTAATTTTACTAAGGAAGAATTCAACAATCTAAAGGTGAGAAAGGTAAAAAAACTTACTACTTATACCCTGGGATCGAATGAAAATGGCAATTTCATTAAAGCAGAGGCAGAAGGCGTTGGATCAGGACTGGGCAAGGAAATGCTTATTAATTTAAATGAAACGCCATTTATTTACATTACTTGGAAAATTGAAAAGAATTTATTGGGAATTGATGAAAAAAGTAAGAAGGGACACGATTATGCTGCAAGAGTCTTTGTAATTAAAAAGACAGGAGCTACTGCTCTTTCAAATAGAGCCATAAATTACGTTTTTTCAAGCAATAATGACATAGGTGAATATTGGAGAAGTCCATTTACCAAAAAATCAATTGATTATGTATTATCTTCTACAAAAGATCACGACAATGAATGGGTCACCGCCAAAGCCAATGTAAAGGAAGACTTTAAAAAACTTCATGATATAGAGGTTGATGAAATAAATGGAGTAGCAATAATGACTGATACGGATAACTCCAAACTCAAAGCCATATCATATTACCAAAACATATATTTTTCTTCTAAATAATTAAATCTTTAAGTACTTTTTTAAAGCAACGCTTAGAAAAGATAGCACAACAGCAGCCAAAACATCCTCTAACGGAGATGCGGAAGGGTATCCAAAGTTCCATAATATTACCCCTAAAAGCCAAATTAAATATATTTTCATACGTTGATTTTCTTAATTTTCTTGAACAATGAAGTCATTTTTTTTTCATTAATTCTGCCTGTATTTACGTTTCTTGGACTTGGATGATAACAACCAACTAATAAAATACCGCTTGGTAATTTATAAATTTTTCCATGACCAAAATTAATATTTTCGTAAAAATTATATTTTTTCTTATAAAAGTATTTACAAGCATCAAAAGCAATTTTACCAAGAGCTACAATTACCTTTAAATTCTTAAGTAATTCTAATTCCTTATCGAAGTACTTCGAGCAATTATCCAATTCTATTTTTAATGGCTTATCTTCAGGAGGTACGCATTTCAAGGCTGCAGTTATATATGCATTTTTTAGTTTTAAACCATCGTCAATATGGTCTGAATTGCTTTGATTGGATATGTTGGCTTTATGCAAGCACTTATAAAGAAAATCTGATGATCTGTCACCCGTGAAAACTCTTCCAGTTCTTGTGCCACCATGAGCCGCGGGAGCCAACCCAACAAATAAAATTTTGCCAGAATTATCTCCGAATCCAGTTATTGGCTTCCCCCAGTAAGTTTCGTTTTCGTATTGCTTTCTTTTTGTTTTAACGATTTTTTTTCTAAATTTAATTAACCTTGGGCATTCCCTACACTTAATTATTGAGTCATTTAACTTTGAAAGATTTATATCCATATAAAACTAATTAGATTTTGATCATAATGTTAATCTATTAGCCATCAATAAAAAAATCATAATTATATGGGTTATTACTTATTGCATGAAAAATAAAAAGTAATATAAATCAAACAAACTAAGTGGCGGGGTAGCTCAGTTGGTTAGAGCGCGGGACTCATAAGCCCGAGGTCAGTGGTTCGATCCCACTTCCCGCTACCATTTATTTATTTTCTTAAACTCTTCAAAGCTAATGTTTTTTTTGTCTTTTTTGGATACTATTGGTTTTTTAGTAGGCCACTTAATTTTCAAATTCTTATCATTATATTTAATTCCGATTTCATTTTTAGCATCCCTATAATTTGAGCAACTGTAAATTATATAATTTTCTTTTTCCAGCCCACAAAAACCATGGGCAAAACCTTTAGGTATGTAAATAGATTTTGCATTTTTTTCACTAAGAATTGTTGAAAAATATTTTCCAAATGTTTTAGATTTTGATCTAAGGTCTACAGCAACATCAAATATTTTACCCCTAAGTACTGATATGTATTTACCTTGAGGATTTTTAATTTGAAGGTGCAAACCTCTTATTACATTTTTTTTAGAGTAAGACATGACTGTAAAAGGAAATTTTACTTTTAATTCTTTTTCTCTAAGCAATTCTTTAAAATATCCACGTTTATCTTTATAAATGTTGTTTTGAACAATCACTAGGTCTTTGAATTTTGTTTTAAATATCATTTGGATATAAGTTTTTTAAGATAATTTGAATATTCACAGTTTCCATAAAACTTAATTGCATTTAAGACATTTTTTTTATTAATCCATTTGTTAAGAAATGAAATTTCTTCTAAACAGGCAATTTTAAATCCTTGTATGTTTTCTATAGCTGAAACAAAGGCGCTGGTCTTATAAAAATCTTCCAAAGATCCCGTATCTAACCATGCCCCACCTCTTCCTATGTAATCCGCTTTAAGGTTGCCTTTTTTTCTGTAAATATTTAATAGATCTGTGATTTCAAGCTCATTTCTCTTTGAAGGTTTAAGTTTCTCCACATATTTAACTACATTTTTGTCAAAGAAATACAGACCAGTAATAGCCAAGTCAGACAAATATTTTTTTGGCTTTTCCTTAATTAGAGTAATTTTGTTATTATTATTTACTTTAGCGACTCCATACAATTCAGGTTTAGTAACTTTGTGAAGTATTACCTTAGCACCAGTTTTTAATTTCGTACAATCAATTAGTTTTTTTGTTAAGTTTTGTCCGTAAAAAAAATTATCACCTAATATCAATGCAACATTGTTATTACCTATGAATTTCCTTCCAACATTAAATGCATCAGGCAAACCCCTTGGATAATCTTGTTCTTTATAAGAAATCTTAATTCCCAGGTTCCTTCCATCAGGTAAAATTTTTTTATATTGACTAAGTTGACCTTTGTTTACAATGATTAAAATATCTTTAATTTTAGATAACATTAAAATTGACAGAGGATAAAAAATTAAGGGCTTGTCGTAAATTGGTAGCAACTGTTTATTTACAGCTTTAGTTAAGGGACTCATCCTAGTTCCCTTTCCTCCAGCCAATATTATTCCTTTTTTAATCAAGTTTTAGTTCCTAATCTTTTCGAAATGTTACTTTTACTAATTGTTTTATAGTATTTTTTATTATTCATGTACCATAAAAATGTTTTCAATAATCCAGCTTTTAAATTAATTCTTGGTTTCCACTTTAGTTTTTTTTTAGCTTTCAAGCTATTTAAAGCATATCTTAAGTCGTGACCAGGTCGGTCTTTTACAAATTTTATTTTAACGTTTTTACCAACCTTAATATTTGACCTAGCTATCTTTAATAATGAATTTGTTATTTGAATATTATTAAAATTACTATTGGATCCAATGTTATAGAATTCCCCCTTTTTACCATTTTTAAAAACTTTTATTAAAGCTTCGCAGTGATCATCTACATATATCCATTCCCTAGAATTCTTACCTTTTCCGTATATAGGAAGTTTTTTATTGTTGATCATATTGTAAATTAATTTAGGAATTAATTTCTCAGGATGTTGTCTTGGCCCATAATTATTTGAACAATTAGTAACCATTGCGTTTAAATCGTATGTTCTAACATATGATGAAACTAAATGATCCGAAGCAGCCTTCGAAGCTGCATATGGGGAACTTGGTTTGTATGGATAATTTTCACTGCTTCTACCTATCAACACATCGCCGTATACTTCATCAGTAGAAATATGAACAAGTTTAAATTTTTTATTTATATTTTTATATTTTCTCAAACACTCCAATAGCGAAAATGTTCCAATAATATTATTATTTATGAATGGCTTGGGACCATCAATCGATCTATCCACGTGAGTTTCAGCAGCTAAATTGAATATTCCGTTAGGTTTGAATTTTTTGATAATATTAAAAAGTTTTTTTTGGTTAGATATATCACATTTTATGAATTTATATCTTTTTTTATTTTTAAAATTTTTTATATTATAAAAATTAGAGGCATAGGTGACCTTATCAACGTTTAATACATTGTAATTTTTATTTACTAAAATTTTTATTAAATTACTGCCAATAAAACCTAGTCCACCAGTAACTATTATTTTTTGCATTTAAGTTTTTTTACATTAATAAAAAAAGAAGTATATAATTAATTAAGTCTAAAATATGAATAATTATTTGTCTGAGTTAACAGTCATTATAGTAACCTTTAAAACTAATGATAAAGTTTTAAATAATTGCCTAAAATCTATTAATAGTGAAGTTAAGACTTTAATTATAGAAAATTCAAATAAACTAGACAACAAAGATCAAATAGAGTCAGAATTCAAAAATGTAGAAGTGATTTTTTCTGGAGAAAACCTGGGCATGGGAAGGGGGAATAATTTTGGATTAAATAAAGTTAAAACTAAATATGCATTAATTTTGAATCCTGACGTTATTTGTGAAAAAAACTTTTTTTCAAACATAAATAGATTTTTAAGTGGAAGCATTGACTTTACGTTGATTGGAGGAGTTTATGACAGACTTACGGATTATAAACCTGCAGGTCTATTTAATGACGCTGACTTAACAGAATCTAATTTTGACAAAGAATTAAATTTATATGATGTAGATTGGGTAGGAGGACATACAATTTTAGTTAATTTAAACAAATTTCAAAATAAAAATATTTTTGATGAAAGTTTCTTTCTTTTTTTTGAAGAAACAGATTTATGTAAATCAGTAAAAAAAAAGAAAGAAAAAGTTTATATGTCACCAGATTTAAAAATTGACCATCTTGGATGGAAAGGTTCATTTGCAACTGATGAAAAATTTGAAATAGAATCAATTAAATTAAGAAATTGGCATTATATGTGGTCATTATTTTACTATAATAAAAAAAATAACGGCTATTTATTTGCACTTTCCAAGACAATCATGAGGCTAATTAGATCCATAATTAGAATAATTTATTACTCAATTACATTTAATACAAAGGAGAGAACAATTTATACTTACAGATTTTTAGGATTGATTAATTCAATTTTCTTGAAAAAATCTTACTTTAGAATTGAATTTAAAGACTAATGTCCTGGAAATTCAATTAAATTTTCAACTTTATAATTTTTATTTTTCAATTTTTCGCATCCACCTAAGTCAAATAAATTTATTACAAATATAAATCCAGCTACTTTACCTTTTGATATTTCTACTAATTTAGCCGCAGCTTCAGCCGTACCGCCAGTTGCTATTAAATCATCGATTATTAAAACAGAATCATTCTCCTTAATAGAATCTTTGTGTACCTCTATGGTTGCAGTTCCGTATTCAAGTTCAAAATCAACCGAATGAGTATCTGCTGGTAATTTATTTTTTTTTCTTAGCATGATGAAAGGTTTTTTCAAAATATATGAAACTGCGGATGCAAACACAAACCCCCGTGACTCAATTGCAGCAATTTTATCTAATTTGAAATTCTTTGATCTTTCTACAATTTGATCAATAGTATTTGTGAAAGCCTTTTCATTCTTAATTAGAGTCGTGATGTCTCTAAAAAGTATTCCCTTTTTAGGATAATCTGGAATTGATCTAATATAATCTTTTAAATCCATATATTTTTAAGTTATAAATAATTAATGCATTTTAAATAATATGACAAATAAATTAGCTATAATTGGTGGTAGCGGCTTATATGACGTTGAAGAATTCAAGGATCGTGAATTTTTGGATATAAAAACACCTTGGGGAAAACCTTCAGATCAGATCTTAAAAACAATTTATAACAATAAAGAAGTTTATTTTTTACCTAGACATGGAAAGGGGCACTATATTTCACCATCAAAAATAAATTTTAGAGCAAATGTTGATGCCTTGAAACAACTGGGTGTAACGGACATAGTTTCCGTATCTGCCGTTGGATCATTAAAAGAAGATTTGCCACCAGGAAAATTCGTTATAATTGACCAATTCATTGACCGAACTTTCGCGAGAAGTAAAACTTTTTTTGATGATGAGATCGTTGCACACGTTTCAATGGCTCATCCTACTTCAAACGGATTGATGAATGCCTGTGAAGAAGCAATCAAAAAAGAAAAAATTGAATATCAAAGGGGAGGAACGTACGTTGTAATGGAAGGTCCCCAGTTTTCTACACTGGCAGAATCAAATCTATACAGATCGTGGAAGGCAGATGTAATTGGTATGACTAATATGCCAGAAGCAAAATTAGCTAGAGAGGCAGAAATTAGATACGCATCAGTTTCAATGGTAACAGATTATGATTGTTGGCATCCGGATCATGAAAATGTTGATGTTCAACAAGTTATTAAAGTTCTTTTGGGAAATGCAGCAAAAGCAAAAAATATGATTAAAAACATTATTGATAATTTTGAAAAACATATTGATCCAAGGGATCC
>MDSV01035045.1_pt1 | contig 10569 bp, 10 predicted proteins | sample 810851 | NCBI WGS metagenome assembly MDSV01 (sample SAMN05326640, study PRJNA326480) | marine metagenome | isolation source: seawater | place: Atlantic Ocean: North East | collected 2012 | reverse complement strand
TATTGAGCCCTAAATCCGTGTTCCGCTTAAAGTATTTGAAAAGAAGTTCAAAGTTTTTTGTTTGTGGGATGATTGTTAGATTTTAGTATGAAAGTTGACTATAAAAAACAAACAATAATTGGTGGAATGGTTGGTTCTATTTTACTAATTGTACTCTTAATCAATATATAGATTTTATGCAAATATGAGGCTACGTCTACTATTGTTTTAATTTGAATCAGAAAAAAAACATAACAGCCATAGTTATTGGGTTAATTACAGTTATTATCATAGCGATAATTGTTTTTAATGAAGGAATAACTCCCAAAAGATTATTTATCTTTTTTTCAATCATTTCACTTGTATACTTACCAAGTTTTACGGATTTATTAGACTATATACCGTTGCCATTTTTTAAAAAGAAATCTGAAGATAAACAACCAGAAAAGAAAATTAAAAAGTAGTTCAAGCTTTTAGTATGTTAATTATTAAATGACTAAACCCCTCGTATTATTACTCTTCTTCATCTGATTCAATTGTAATGTTTTTATCTTTCCCTTCTGAAAAATGAAGGTATACTCGATACCCTATTACTAATCCACATATTGTATAAAAAGCAATTTGAGGAATCATTTTAGTTGCATATAGAACGACACCTAACATAAAAATTATATGGGGATAAAATTTCTTTTTTTCATTATTCATGCAATAAATATAATACTGTGCAGTTATTTAAGGCAGGGATTCTAAAATAGATGTTTTTGTGTGGGGTTGTGGTTTATAAATAGGTTATATATAGATGGATTTTTTGTTTGTAGGATAATGGTCAGATTCTATTCTAATTAAAAAATTAGGAATTATAAAATGACAAATTTATAAAATAGTACTTAGCTTAAACTGCAAGGTATATTTTGTAAATTTAAAATCTGTTTAGAAAAGAAATAAAGGGTTTCAAATGAAAAAAACAATGATATTTGCTTTCGGTATATTTCTGTCAGGGTGTAAACATAGCGAAAAAAGTAGTATTATAATTAATGCTCCTATTAATGAGGTCTGGAGTGTTGTTAGTGATTTAGGTGGACATGATAATTTTTTATCAATAACCAGTACTTCAATGTCTCCTTCAGGAGAAGCTACTGAAGGAGCTGAATGGATTCTATATATGGGTAAAGACTATCATAAATCTGTAGTTACAGTAGTTGAAAGCATGAAAAGAATTGAAACAAGACTAGTCGAAACTCAATGGAGTGATAATATGACCAAATGGAGTGAAAGTATGACTCTGAATGGAGGTCCTGAATTTACAGAGCTTTCTTGGAGAGTTGATTGTGACTTTAAAGGAACTGCAGACTTAGTTTTTGCTTCCATCACTGATGGGTATTTAAAAGATTTGATTGATAAAAGGTTAGAAAGTTTAAAAGATAAGATAGAAAAGAGATAAATATTATTAAAATCCTAATAAAAATATTTGTTCATCCTTTTATTGGTGGTTTTTGAAAATCTATAATTTATGAAGTAAATATTGCCTATCTATTAATCGAAACCCTTAGTTAAGTAGGGATATACTCTATAAAAGATGTGATTAAATAGATTTATTTGAATGAATAATATAAAATGTAAAAATTGTGGTTATACAGTACAGAAAAGATTTTGTTCTGAATGTGGGCAAAAGGATTCTGAATTATTAAAGTTTAGTACTTTGGTCAAAGAATTTTTTAATGAATTTTTAGATTTAGATTCTAGGTTTTTTTTAACATTAAAATATTTAATAACTAAACCCGGTTTTCTTACAAAAGAATATTGGAAAGGAAGAAAGTCAAGATACTTATCTCCGTTTAGAATATATCTAATATCGGGAATATTGTTAGTTTTTTTTGATAGTATATTCCTCAACAATGCAAATGAAAATAGCCAGTCTAAAACACCAAGTACTGAAGTAGAAAAATTAGAAAGTGATATCTCTATAGTTATGTCTTCATGGAATACAACTAAAGATAATATTGACTATTTTTTTGCTAGTGAAAATCAAAATTTAAATTTATTGTTTTTTATGCCGTTATTTTCATTAGGGCTATTAATATCAAATAGAAAACAAAAACATTTATATATAACACATCATTTTGTTACCTCTCTTCATATATTTTCTGTAGGTAATTTATTGGAAGCTATGATGCTATTTTTTAATAAGGTTTTACCTAATTATCAATCGCTAAGTGGTTTTATTGAGGTTGGGTTTTATGTTTATACAGTTTTAGCTATAAAACATGTTATGGATATGATTCTTATAAAATCAATTATTAAAACAACTTTTGCATTTATGGTGAGTATTTTTGCAAGTATTTTCGCTATTGTTACTCTTACAATGTCCTTATCAATAATACTTAATTATCTGCAAGTGATATAAGAGAGGACCCCAGGAATGTGGGGATTAGTTGTATCAATTCTAATCAAATCTATTAATCTAAATCATTTTTTTTCTCAAATTTTGGTTGGTTAGTTTTTAAATAAATTTTATTCTTTAAAAATTGAGTTATCAACTTTTGAGGTATATAATTTTTAACTACCACCATCCATGATTTGATTAACAAGAAGTACTAAATCCCATTGATTTATTGTATTATCAGTCAATATATCAACCATAACGCAATCGTTTAATTCTACAGGATTTTCAATTTGTTCTGAAAGCAGTAAAACATCTATTACATTAATAATTGGTTGATTATCTTCATTTGCATCACCATTTATATTACCTAATACAAATACAAGGTTATTACATGGGTCACAGATATCGCCAATCAAATCACCATCTAAGTCTTCCTGTCCAGGATTAAAATCATATGGACAATTATCTTCCAAATTAACGATACCATCATCATCTCTATCTAATGGTATATTAAAAATACGACCAGAATTCGCTTGAAAAATCTCATAGGTTTCCCAGCTTTGTACTACTGCAATTAATTTGACCATTGAGTCAACCCATGCCTCAGATAGTTCAAAGGAACCACTAAAAATTTGAGTTTCTCCCTCATTACTTATTGTAAGTGGCAATTGATTTTCTTCACCCATTGTTAGGTAAGCTCGAGCAACATTGCGAGTCATATGCCAACTATCGCATGCACTCCAAAGTGCATTAATGCTATCTTCAGCAACAAACACCTCAAGGAGTAGATTCTCATCTATATTTACATCATCATCCAAAGAAACAACTATGCTGTAATTGTAAGTAGATTCTATTAGCTCTCCTTCTAAGGCTATTTCCCAAGGGGACACCTGTTGAATCAATGTGTCATGCATTTCACCTCGAGACTCATAAAAATTTTGCCAGGCACAATTAGATGCTCCACCAACAAATTCATATATGCCATTGAATTGATTATGTGGAATTCCTCCTACATCATAAAGATTGGCTCGGTATTCATATTCTTCATTAATTGGGAAATCAATAGTATCTGAATATGTAAGAGCATCACTATGCCATTCAATTGTCATTAGGGTTTCAGGGTGATCCTGTAGTAATCTGTCTATCGCGAAACTCACGGCTGGACAGTATGTTCAGTCTATTCCTGTAAAATCCTCCAACCATACTACTTGCTGAGATCGTGATGCTGTTTCCACAATATTTTTTAATTGATTATATACGATATCCTTGGAATCTAATAACTGTGAAAATGCAGTAGAAATAAACAATAAAAGAAAGAAAAACTTATCTACTAATCTGAAATATTTTATTTTCATTTTAAACCCACATATTTTACTGTAAGGATAAGAATATTTTTATGATAGAATCAATATATATTATCAAAATAAACAATAAGGTTTTCTCTATTATTAATTTTTGGTTTTGATTTAAAAATTAAATAATAGGATAGACTTGATTTTTGTAAATTAAAAAATAACTACCTCAAAGAAATCAATTCATTTGAATTTTTAAAAAAATTAAGTTAGTGGTTTTTTTGATTAGTGTAACTAATTGCAGATATAATGAAGAAAGAGAGACTTTTGATCTCGCATACATTTTTTGGCTATAAAAATGGTAATGGTTAGATTTGGAATAAGTAGGTTAATATGAAGTATCTAATTAATGTCATTACTCTATTAGCGTTTTAAAGATGGTTAAGCTCTATCCTGTCAAGATTAAGAATGTTGATAAACTAGAAGAGAATAGAAAGTTAAATTAAAAAATGTATTTTAATCATTTAAATAATTTCTTCCATGGTATCATGTTTCATCATTTTCATGATAATAATATTCATACTAAAGGACAGGGTTCAATTTCTAAAGATGAATTTTTTAAAATAATTCAATTTATAGGTCGAAAGAATATTTTGGATGCAGATATATTTTTTGAAAAATTTAAAGAAAGCAAGCTAAAAGATAATGAAGTATGTCTAACATTCGATGATGGCATTAAATGTCAGATTGATATTGCTCTACCAATATTAGAAGATTTAAAAATAAAAAGTTTTTTTTTCGTTTATACTTCAATATTTGATGGAAAACCTGATAACTTAGAAATATTTAGATATTTTAGACTAAATTATTTTGACAGTGTTGATGAATTTTATATAAAATTTTTTAAAACATTAAATAAAGATTTAACCTTGTTTTTTAAGAAAAATGAACAAGACATAAAAAATACAAAATCTAAATTCCCTTTCTACTCCATTGAAGACATTAAGTTTAGATTTGTTAGAGATAAATTTTTAACAAAAGCTAATTATGAGGAAAATATATTTTTAATGATGGACGAAAATAATTTTAAGCCGGAAGAAATATATTCTCAACTTTTTTTACGTCAAAAAGACCTAAAACAACTCAACAGTCTTGGACACTTGATAGGACTGCATTCACATAGTCATCCAACATTATTAGAAAAATTAAATTATGATGAACAAAAATCTGAATATGAAAAAAATATAGCCATCATCACAAAAATTTTAAGTAAGTCACAAAATGATGTAAAATGGATGTCTCATCCTTGTGGCTCTTACAATAACAACACATTGCAAATCTTAAGAGAATTAAATATTGAACTTGGTTTTAAACAGATAATGTCAATTGAAACTGATAAAGGTATGAAGAGTATTAATAATTCCTTTTTAGAAATAGCGCGGCAAGACCACGCTAATATTTTAAGAAAAATTAATTAATGAAGATTACTTTATTTACTTCTAACAAAACGAGACATAATTATCTAATTAATTTGCTTTCTAAGTTTTGTGATGAATTGTTTGTTGTTCAGGAATGCGGAACTATTTTCCCGGGGATTATCCCTGGTCATTATAAGGCATCAGAAACCATGAAAAAGTATTTTGAAAAAGTAAATGATGCTCAAATGAAATTTTTTGGTGATTCTTATGTAAATAATTCATTCAATAATATTAAAACCTTCCCAATGTTAATTGGTGACTTGAATAAATGTTCAATAACAACATTATCTGACTTTCTGAAAAGCGATATTTATGTAGTCTTTGGAAGTAGCTATATTAAAGGAGACCTTATTGAATTTCTTGTTAAACAAAATGCAATTAATATTCATATGGGCGTTTCTCCTTATTATAGGGGTACAGATTGTAATTTTTGGGCATTATATGATAACAATCCTCATTTAGTTGGTGCAACAGTCCATATTTTGACTAAAGGTCTAGATAGTGGTCCAATCTTATATCATGCAATGTCAAATGTTAAAACAAATCCATTTGAATACACAATGTCAACAGTTAAAGCGGCATTTTATTCAATCGCAGAAAGGATTCAAGATAAATCAATCTTTCAAATTAAACCCGTATTTCAAGATAAAACAAAAAAAATTAGATATTCAAAGAAAATCGAATTCAATGAAAAAATTGTTAATGACTATTTTTCGATGGATATAGATTTAAACTCTAAAATATTTAATGACTTACTATTGAAAGAACCTTATTATTTAGATATAACAACCTAAATAAGGTTGTTATATCTAAATACCATTTTTTTGATTTTTGGATGATTGGAAAATTTTAAATGAATAATGATAAAAATATTATGGATGCAATTATAGTGCTTCCGATTTGGATGTTGAAAAAAGTGAATTTTAAGTAATAATAAATTAATTGATTGTTAGAATTGTTGTTTTTAATAAATAATGTGGTATAAAAAATTCAAATTAGATTTTCAGTTAGTACATAATATATACTATAAATCAGGAACCTTTTTTATAGGGGTTACTTTATTGTTAAATATATTGGGGAAATATAAAATAATATCCTATGAGTTGAGTGAAGTACGATTTTATACAATTTTTATAGGAATTCCATTATTTGTTTATGGTATTTATAATCATTATAAAATTAAAAAAGATAATTCTTTTTTAATTCAGACAATTTTTGGATTTGGATTGGGGTTTGTTATTATTGCAATAACGATTTTGATAAAATAATTATCATATTTATTAAAATAAATTATATAACTAAAAACTTATTTTTATATAAGCATTGGGAGTTATTCCAAACATAGATACATCAGAAATTGATAATTCAGTAGTCCAAGGATTATATCTTTTATGACTTATATTATTTTTATTATATATATTATATACAGAACAGCCTATATCAATAAGTGCTTTAGATACAATAATTGATTTAGAGATATTTATATCCAAGTGATGAATAGAAGGTAATCGTTCTTTATTACGATTACCAATTGTAATAATATCAAACCCAGATTGAACATCCATATTCTCTAGAGAAGTATATAAACCCCCAGATGAATAAACCCAATTCAAACTAAAATCTATGTTCCATAATTGCATAATTAAAATGGTTTTAAGTTCATGCTCTCTATTATGATCAGCAAGGTATTCTTCCCCATTATTTAAATTGGGAAAATTATATTTTGCGCGATTAAATTGGTATGATATCCAACCAGATATTTTTCCAGCCTTTTTTCGAATAATCAGTTCAGAGCCAATCTTTTTACCATCACCTGAATTAATCTTCAAGTTTTCTTTAGTTAAATCATCAGCTGGAATGAATAAACTCTCAAATTGAATGAGGTTTTTCATACTATAGTTATATCCACTAATAGAAATAATATAATTATTTTTTTCCCAATTTAATCCAATATGAAAGTTTTTTGATGATGTAGTAGGAATTTTAGAATGTGAGGAAAGAATCCACATGTTTTGTGAACCTCTAGTATTATTTAGATTTGAGAGCCGATGAATAAATTGGTAGTGCATATCTAATGAAGTCTCTAAAGAAATTGTAGGGTGAATTTTATATTTGAATGCTAATCGTGGTTCCTTATAGTATTTATTTTCATTTTTAGTATAAGTTATTCTATATCCAGCATGTAATTCAAATAATTTTCCAGGTTTCCATTGATCCTCAAGAAAAAATGAATAAAAATGCTCTCCGATATCAGTTTGTGATTTATTTATCACAGTTCCATCTTGGTTTTGTTTTTTAAAACCTGCGTTTAAGTAAGATTGACCTACGGCACTAGATATATTATGATTTTTTATTCCTTTATACTGGTTGGTGAAAGTAGCTCGATAATCAGAAAGTCTGTTTTCTTCAGATAAAGAACCAATATCCTCAGAAATACTATCATTCCTTGGTATTGAATTTTTAGAAAAATACTGACTTATTAAGTCATATTTAGATAGAGAAATATGTGAATTATAAACATGGTTCCAATGAGATGACCAGTTTAATACAGTTCCACTATTTTTTAAATCTGTTTTCTCATTGATTTTTATTGCTTCTTCTTGAAAGATAGAATTAAATCCAAAGTATCTCCTATTTTCTAATATAGAGTCTATACTATTCATATGTGTTAATGTAATGCGCTGGCGTGGATTAATTAATAATGTTAATCGGCTTAAGATGTCTTGGTATGATGAGTTAATATCGTAATCAGAATTTTGATTATTTTCATCACTTGCAGTTTGTGTTAAAAGATTAAAGTTGTCATCACCTGTAACATATCCTTGTATAGATTTATATAAATTGGATAAATCATTTGATGGTATAGAATTCCTGAAATTGAGAATCCAATTTCCTCTACTAAATAAAGGTAATTCCAGTGTCGCTCCTTGACTCATTAGGTTACCATAAAATGCCCCATGAATATTACTATTATTTCCTGCTCTACTAGTTAATTCAATCACACTAGAAATTCTTTCACCATATTTTGCTGGTATACTACCTTTATATATTTGAATATCTTTAATTGCATTTGCAGAGATTCCACTAATAAACCCAAACATGTGCCCAGTAGTATATACAGGCATACCATCTAATATGATTAGATTTTGATCAGGTGATCCACCTCTTATATATAACTCTGAAGTTCCACCTAAACCTAATTGTACACCTGGTAAGAATTGTAAAGATCTAAATATATCAACTTCTCCTAGATTTGGTAATGTAGAGATATGTCTTGGAGAAAAGGAAACTTGGCCAGGATTATTCGATCGATCCATAAATTGTCTTGTTGGGCTAGTAATTGAAATTTCTTTTGAAAGTAGAACTCTTGGTAAAAGAGTGATTGTTTGAAAGTTAACTTGATCCTTTGGGAATGACAGAGGTATTGTTTTTTTTTCATATCCAATATATGAAATAACTAGAGTACAAGATTTACAAGATATATTTGGGATTGAAAACATACCGTGATCCCTTGAAATATCTCCTATTAATAATTCTGGTATAAAAGCATTTGCATATGGAATTGGTTCCCCTGTCTTTGAATCTATAATTATACCAGAAATTGAATATTCAGGCTGGTGTATTGGTAGGGTGATAATATATTGAGATTCTGTTTTTTCCCAAATAAGTTCAGTTGTAGATAATAAACTTGAGATTGCTTTATCATCAGTGCATTGAAAACAAGAGGTTGTAATTATTTGATTTGGAATACTATCTGAATAGATTATAGATAATTGATTATTTATAATAAGTTCCTGTAATGCAGATTTCAGAGGAATATTTTTGAATTTATAGTTGATACTATTTTCCGGAGAACAGAATCCCGATATTGGAAAAATAAAAATAAAAAAATATTTTAATAAATTTATATTTAAATCAGAAAATAGTGTATATGCCACCTTCTAATTTAAACTCATGTTGAGTCAATAAGGAAACAGTGCGCAATACAGAATTAAAATCATAGGCATCTATAACACCAGTAACGGTAATCTCTTTTAGATGGGGAGATGAGAATTGTATGTTTATATTAAAAGCACGTTCGATTTCAGAACATAATTCTGCTAATGTCGTATTTTTACAATAAAATTTATTATTTATCCAGTCAGGGTAGTCTGGATAAGAAATTTTAGATATATACTCTTCAGATTCTCCGTTTACGCTTAGTAATTGTCCTTGGGATAATTCTATAGAAAAATTATTATTAATTACTTTAACCTTGCCTTCATTTACGCCGACTTCAAATCCATCTTTTCTAGTTCGTACGTTAAATGAGGTCCCTACAACTTCTATCTCACCATATTGAGTATCAATTATAAAAGGTAAATTGTTTTTTTTGATTTCAAAATATGCTTCGCCAACTAGGTTAATAGAGCGATTCTTGATATTATAATTTTTACTGTAAATGATTTTACTTTCATAATTAAGGGTAATTAATGATTGATCAGGAAGTATTAGTTTCTCTTGTTGCCCTATTTGGGTAGTAATTGTTTGGATATTCCAATAATGATAAGAAATAGGAAGAGAGAAAATTACAAGAAATGTAAAGGCAAAGAATTTTTTTGATAGAAAATCAAATTTTGGCCAAGTGATTAATAGTTTAGGAGTGTTTTTTACCACATCTTCCTTAGTAATTAAATCCATTTGTTGTATTAACCGTTCCCATACATCATTTTTATTTGGGACACTTGATATTTTAAAATTCTTACTGGCTTCCCAAATCTGTTTTTGTTCTTTATCAAAATTCATTTAAGCTATTCATTCTCTTGTTTATAACCATAAGAAAAACGTTATAAAGATTTATATCACTCATAAATAATTTTTTAGGTTTTGTTTCAAAACTTTTAATGCTCTATAAATTTGATTTTCAACGGTTCGGATGCTAAGATTTAATATTTCAGCTATCTCTGGATTAGAATGTCCTTCTATCCGACTCAATATAAAGATAGCGCGACATTTATCAGGTAGTTTTTCATTGACAATATTTTGAATCTTATCTTGCAGTATTTTTGCATCATTAACAGCTTCAGGATCATCAAAATGCGATTTTCCAAATTCTGGTATCTTATCTTCATGGCGATTCCGAACCTCCATATGTCGAAAATGATCATAGCATAAATTAGTAGATATTCGAGCAATTAAAGAAAAAAAAGATTTTTCAGGTATTAAAGAATTTCGATTTTTCCACACTCTTAAAAATGTTTCCTGAGTAATATCTTCAGCTAAATCACTATCTTTTACTCTGTAAGCGACAAAGCGGAAAAGAGTATCATGGAAATTTGAAAAAAGCTTTTTAAATGCTTCCTGATTAGAATTTTTTACTTTTTGTAAAAGGATTGTTTCTTGTTCTGACATAATTAAACAGGGGAATTTAAATTGGCTACAACCTTTGGAACAGATA
>MDSV01000100.1_pt1 | contig 10569 bp, 10 predicted proteins | sample 810851 | NCBI WGS metagenome assembly MDSV01 (sample SAMN05326640, study PRJNA326480) | marine metagenome | isolation source: seawater | place: Atlantic Ocean: North East | collected 2012 | reverse complement strand
TTGACAGCACCGCTGGAAGGCGTTGCGACGATGGCGCTGCATGGCAATTCAGCCGCGACGCTCGGTCATTGTTTCCGCGCCCTTGGCAATGCCTACCAGATTGGCAATGACATTCTGAATTTCAGCGGTGGTGATGGCGCAAACACCTGTGGCTCGGATCTGCGACGGCGTGCGCCAAACGGCGTGGTTGTGCTGTTTCGCGATACATTGAACGCCGATCAGCGGCCCGCCTTTGATGACTGGTATGCCAGCGGCAGTGATGATGATTTTGATATCTGGTTCACGGCTGTTCAGCATTCGCCCGCTCTTGGTGAGGCCGCAACGCGCATGAATGCCATGATGGCGCGTGCCGATGACTTCTCCAAAACGCTGCCAAGTGAGCTGAATGCTGTAATTACGCCTATACAGCAGCTGCTTCAGCAAGTATGCGTAAAGTCTGTTGCTTCACTCAATCAGGCATAATCCCCGGACAATGACCGCGGCTTCCATCGCTAATTCTTCCGGTTCCGCCGACACGGCAGGGGCCAGTTCAACCGTTACCGACAGCGATGTTCTGGTGATCGGCGCCGGTTTTGGCGGCATTGCGTCGGCACTTCGCATGCGCGCGCGTGGATATTCGGTCACACTTGTAGACAGGCTGCAGGCCATTGGCGGCCGAGCACAGGTCTTTGAACGTGGCGGCTTTCGTCATGATGCCGGTCCGACGGTTATTACCGCACCATTCCTGTTTGATGAATTGTTCGAGCTGTTTGATGAGCGGCGCGAGGACCATCTGGAATTTCGCCCGCTGGACCCGTGGTACCGGTTTCACTTCGATGATGGCCAGCAGTTCGACTACCGGCCGGGTATCGAGGATACAAATGACGAGATTGCCCGCTTCGACAAGGGCGACATAAAGGGTTACGCCCGCTTGCTGAAGACATCGAAAGCGATTTTCGAAGTCGGATTCGAGAAGCTGGCCGACAAGCCCTTTACAAGATTCGGTAGCATGCTGGCGCAGATTCCGGCCCTGTTGCGGCTGCGCAGCTATCGCACAGTCGCCGGGCTGGTCAACAGCCATATCAAACATCCGCTGTTGCGGCAGGCCTTTTCGATCCATCCGCTGCTTGTAGGGGGCAACCCGTTTACCACCACTTCCATCTATGCGCTTATCCATTATCTGGAGCGCCAATGGGGAGTGTTCTTTTGTATGGGTGGCACGGGCAAACTGGTTGCCGAGCTGCATAACCTGCTGCATCGGGCGGGCGTAAATGTCGAACTGGGCGTCGATATCGAGCAGATCGAACAGCAGGGACAGCTGGTCACCGGAGCGGTGGCGACGGATGGCCGCCGTTTTACCGCCAGGCGGGTGATCTGCAATGGCGATCCCCCAACAGTCTATCGCCAGATGATGCCGCAGGAGCGCCGCCGCAAAAAGGCGCTGCCCGATTCGCTGACACAATATTCGATGGGACTGTATGTGCTGTTTTTTGGCACCCGTCGCAGCTATGAGGATGTGGCGCATCACACCATCTGGATGGGTCCGCGTTATCGTGAGTTACTGGCTGACATTTTTGATCGGAAGATTCTGGCTGATGATTTTTCGCTGTATCTTCACCGACCGACAGCCACCGACAAAAGCTTTGCGCCCGATAGCTGTGACAGCTTCTATGTGCTGTGCCCGGTGCCCAATCTGCTCGGCGATGTAGACTGGGATGTCGAGGGACCAGCTTTGCGAGACCGGATCGTGGCGGCACTGGGCCGGACAATCATGCCGGATCTGGAAAAGACCATCACCGAAGATTTCTGGATGACTCCCGAAGATTTTCTAAATGATTATAGGTCTATGCACGGTGCCGGTTTTTCAATTGCACCGCTGTTTATCCAGTCTGCCTGGTTCCGTTATCACAACCGTGACCCGCATATTTCCAATCTGTACTTCGCCGCTGCCGGGGCACATCCGGGCGCGGGGATGCCAGGTGTGTTGTGTTCTGCTAAGGTGGTGGAACGGCTCATCGAGGAGGAGGAGCGCGCGCACACAGGCGGCTGAGCAGTGAACTGCTGGCTGGTGCCATGCTGCAAAATGATATGTCGAATGAAAGCCTGACATCAGAGGAATCACTTGCTGCCAATGGCAGGAGTTTTCACTGGGCGCGGCGCTTTCTTGGTGAGCGGATGGGCCATGATGCGGCGCGGCTATACGCCTTTTGCCGGGTTCTTGATGATATGGCTGACGGGGATATCACGGGCGGGCCTGAGCGCCTGCTGGTGATCCGCGAAGACCTGTTGGCAAGCAGGCCCGGACAGGACCCGGCGCTTGCGGGATTTTATGATTTCATGCAGGAGAAGGCCTTTCCGCCCGATGTGATCGTGGCGTTGATCGATGGCCTGCTTGATGACCAGAAGGAAGAGGTTGCTCTGACCAGCGAGGATGATCTGCTGCGCTATGCCTACCGCGTTGCCGGTACGGTTGGCCTGTTGATGTGTCATGTTCTGGATTGCCGTGATGAACAGGCGCGTGCGCATGCCATCGATCTCGGCATTGCGATGCAGCTCACCAACATAGCGCGCGATGTTCTGGAAGATGCAGAGATGAACCGGCGCTATATCCCGGGTGACTGGGTGTGTGGGGCCAGTCCGGCCACCATTCGTGAGGCTGCCAGAAGCCCCGACGGGCCGGTTGCCAGAAAAGTGACCGCGGCAGTTGAACGATTGCTGGCGCTGGCTGACACATTTTATGCAAGTGGCGGGTGCGGCTATCGATATCTGCCGGCGCGCGCGCATCTGGCAATCGCTATTGCGGCGCGGGTCTATCGCCAGATCGGCGTGCAACTGGCGGATCGGGATCACGCCTGGCATGCCGGCAGACAGGTGACCAGCGGTGTCAGCAAGGCGGCCTGTACCTTGCAGGCATTGCACACCCTGCCCGGACGGTTCGGTCTGCAACGCAGCGTGGCACATGACCGCTCGCTGCACGCCCCGTTGCGGGGGCTGCCCTATGTTGCCTGAGACAGACATCCGGCAGATTGGCATTCTGGGTGACGGGTGTGCAGCAATGTCTCTGGCCGCGCGTGCGGATGAATTGCCGGGCTTTCGGGTAACCATATATCAGCCTGATGACCGCCCGGCACCAGCCGATCATATTTGGGGTTTTTGGACGGCACCGCATCTGGAACGCGCGGCAAAGCTGGCCTTTGCCAGCTGGCAGAACTGGAAGATTGTTTCAGAAAATGGCGCCGTCACAATGACAGCGCAGGCGCGGCCCTATCATGCCATGCGCCGGTCGACATGGATGGCGCATTGCCATGATGCGGCCAAGGCAGCCAAGGTCGGGTATCATAGCTTGCCGCCACGCACCAATGATCCTGCGACCATCTTTCTTGACAGCCGCCCCCCGAAGGTTCCAACCGGCATGATGTTGCAGCATTTCCTTGGTCTTGAGGTGCGGGCAAAGGACCCGGTCTTCACCTCTGATACAGCCATCCTGATGGATTTTCGGGTTGATCAGTCGCGCGGTATGCACTTCATCTATCTGCTGCCTTTCTCAACCACCGAGGCGCTGGTAGAATCCACCTTGTTTACCCCGCAGGTCGAAGATGAGGATTTCTACATCAGCGCTATTTCCGACTATCTGTCCCGACATTTGGGACTGACAGAATATGACGTCGTGCATCGCGAACGCGGTGTGATCCCGCTTGGTGTGATGCCGCGCCATGATCCGCAGATACCGGGTATCGGTGGCAATGGCGGTGCCATTCGTCCGTCCAGCGGCTATGCGTTTGCCTTTATTCAAAAACAGATTGACCGGGCAATTGCCGGTGCCTGTAATTCAGGGCTGGCTGTTTCAATGCCGCATCAGGCGATTGATCTGTGGATGGATGCCGTTCTGCTGCACGTTCTGCGCCAATTTCCGCAGCTGGCACCGGACTTGTTCCTGCGCATGGCAGCCGCGTTGACCGGCGATGAATTTGCTACCTTCCTGAGCGGTGAGGCTGGTTGGCGCTTGCGGCTGAAAGTTATCCTGGCGATGCCGAAATGGCCGTTTCTGAAGGCTGGTGTGCGGCTCGTTCTGGCCAATCCCGGCCTGTCGGTCCGCGGGAGGCGCGCGTGGACATAGTCAGCGCACTTGCCGGCATCCCTGTTCTGACGCTCATCGCGCTGGCAGCGGTTGTGATCATCGGCTTGCCACATGGGGCGCTTGATGGTGCGATTGCGATCCAGTTGGGCATGTCGCAGAACCTGCTGTCGCTGATCCGGTTTCTTGTCCTTTATATTGCGGCGGCAGCAGTAGTTGTCGGGGCCTGGATGGTGGCTCCTGTCATATGTCTGCTGGCGTTTCTTGTCATCAGCATGCTGCATTTCGGAATGGGGGATGTGCGCGCTGGTAATGGCTGGCAGGGGATGCTGGAGGCGCTGGCACATGGTGGTCTGGTCGTTGCCGGGATCAGCCATATGCATCGCGAAGAGGTTGATGTGATTTTTGGTTATCTCGTTGATGGCAACACCTTGCTTGTCTGGCAGGGGCTGGAAATCATCGCCATTTTCGTGGCAGTGGCGCTGCTGTTCTGTATGGTGCAGGGCGTCATTAACCGCAGATGGCGGGGCGGCTTGGCAGAACTTGTGATTCTGGGCGCAATCTTTGCTTTCACGCCGCCACTGGTTGGCTTTGCCATCTATTTCTGTCTTGTTCACACACCGCGCCATGTACGCGCCATTCTGGCCAGCGTGTCCAGCGGGGTATCGCGCCGGCTGATACTGTCTCAGGTGGTGCTGTTCAGCGTTGCAAGCTGGGTCGCTGGTGGGTTGGCGTTCTGGCTGCTACTTGGCGCTGAAACCGCAGAAGCTGCGCTGATGCGGGTAGTGTTCATCGGGCTTGCGGCATTGACGGTGCCACATATGATCCTTGTCGACGGGTTGTTCAGGCGGGTGCAGCCCAGCCTGAGACGGCAATTCATGAGCCGATAGAATGTTTGTTAACAGGCGATATTTCAGGGGGTGGGTCAGATAATGGACTCCGCAAAAGCAAGTGATCGAAAGGATGCGCATCTTGCCCTTGCAGCAGCGCCGTTGGCGCGCTCCGGGCGCAGTGCCGGTTTTGATCGCGTGCAGCTGGACCATTGTGCGCTGCCCGAAAGTGATCTTGCCAGCGTCAGTATCGCGAAAGACTGGCTGGGCAAAACTGTTTCGGCCCCGCTGTTCATCGGGTCAATGACGGGCGGTACTGATCATGCCGATGCGATCAATGCCGCGCTGGCCACGGTTGCCGAGAGGTGCGGCGTCGGACTCGCACTTGGCTCGCAGCGTGCCGCACTGGAACGTGGAGGCGCCAGCAAGCACCTTCGCAGCCTTGCCCCGTCAGTGCCCCTTATTGGTAATCTGGGCGGTGTTCAGCTTGCTGCGAGCGGCGGCATCGATCTGGCGCATCGCGCGGTGGATGACATTGAGGCCGATGCGCTGTTCATTCATCTGAACCCGCTGCAAGAGGCGGTACAACCTGAAGGCGAGACGGACTGGCGCGGTGTTCTGGCGGCGATCGAGACGCTTGTCCCGCGCATTGGCTGTCCGGTTATTGCCAAGGAAGTCGGGGCCGGTATCAGCGCTGCGGTGGCGCGCCGCCTGTACGATGTTGGCATACATGCGGTTGATGTGGCCGGTCTTGGCGGCACCAACTGGACCCGTGTCGAGGCAGCGCGGCGCGAAGATGCAGCGCTGTTCGACCCATTTCTTGATTGGGGTGTGCCGACGGTTGAGGCGCTGGTGTCGGTGCGCGCCGCCTGTCCGCAGGGACGGCTTATCGCGTCGGGCGGTATTGCCAACGGGCTGGATGCTGGCAAGGCATTGTGGCTTGGGGCGGAGATGGCCTCGATGGCCGGACCAGTGCTCAAGGCGATATCAAAAGACGGGACTGGTGCTCCTGATGTCGATGCAGCCAGCGCGATGATCCATGCGTGGCAGGAACAGCTGCGCCTTGCCTTGTTCCTGACCGGGGCATGCGATCTGGCCAGCTTTGCGCATAGGGGTGGCAGGCTGGATGGCCAGCCATTTTCACCAATGCGGGCTGGCACCTGATCGGCTGTATCTAGAAGTTGTCTTTACGAAGACGAATTTCGGTGAACACATCCACATCGTCAGCATCTGCCATCCCCAGATGCGCGCGGATGGAAGGGTCGCTGGCGCGCAGGAACGGGTTGGTGAGTTTCTCCAGTGCCAGCATGGTCGGAATGGTGGGCTGGCCTGCCGAACGGAGATCACGAACAGCCGCCACCCGGCGCAGCAGCGCATCATTGTCCGGATCGACAGAAAGCGCAAAATCAGCATTGGCTGCGGTGTATTCATGTCCGCAATAGATGACGGTTTCATCATCAAGCGACATCAGCTTGCACAAGCTGGCCCACATGGTGGCGGCATCGCCTTCGAACAGACGCCCGCACCCCATGGCGAACAACGTATCGCCGGTAAACAGCAGCTTTTCTGACGGGATATGAAAATTCAGCATATCCATCGTATGACCGGGGGTGGCAATGGCAGTCACCTTGACGCCGCCAAAATCGATCTCGCCGCAATCAGCGACCGGCGTGGTAACGCTGGCAATACTGGCCGGTCCGTGAACGCCGGCACCTGTTGCAGCGACAATTTCGGTTGTGCCGGCAGTATGATCGCCATGATGATGCGTCAACCAGATCTGGGAGAGTGACCAGCCGGTTTCTGCCAGCGCGGCAAGGGCAGCGGTTGCATCACCAGCATCAACAAGCGCAGTTGCGCCGCTGTCCGGTTCCTGCAGCAATACGCCGTAATTGTCGCCGCCATAGGTGAATTGATGGATGTTCAACATATGTGTCCTGACCTACCAGCTGCCGATATTTTCCATCGATGCCCATGGTTCGGCTGGCGCTTGCGCATCACCTTCCTGAAGCAGTTCAATGGAGATATTGTCAGGTGAGCGAACAAAAGCCATCCGACCGTCGCGCGGTGGGCGGTTGATGGTTACACCAGCATCCATCAGGGATTGGCAGACGGCATAAATGTCATCGACCTTGTAGGCAAGATGACCAAAATTGCGGCCGCCCTCATACACCTCCGGGTCCCAGTTATAGGTCAGTTCCAGTTCAGGCGCACGGTTGGTTTCAGCAGCCCCCTTGTCCTTTGGCGCGGCAAGGAAAACCAACGTAAACCGGCCAGCTTCATTATCCATCCGTCTGGTTTCAACCAGCCCCAGTTTAGTGCAATAAAAATCCAGTGATGCATCAAGGTCGCGGACCCGGACCATGGTGTGAAGATAGCGCATGTCAGCCTTCCGTTTTTTTAGTGGCTAGTTGCCGGTGCTTTGCCGCCATTATGGAGTCAGCACCAGCATAGGCCGGCCATGGCTGCATCGTCCAGCATACAGCCATCTTGCCGCTTCGTTACACATTATTGCGGGCGTCTGGAAGGCACTTCAGCCGCGTGAATAGAGGCCGAGCGTTTCAGCCTGAAGTTTCAGCAGTCCGGTAATACGGGACAGGGCAGGCGCGTCTATTTCAAGGCGGTCTGCAAGTTCGAGAACCGCGCTCAGGATCGGGTCGATTTCCAGCGGCCTGCCAGCTTCGATATCCTGGCGGGTAGACGGTTTGTGCCCGACAATTGCCGTCGCGCCGGCGATACGCTTTTCGATCGAAACGCCAAAGCGGGCACCAGCAGCCTCGCCAATGGCCTGCACCTCTTGCATGATTTCGGCAGCAAGCTGTCTGGTTTCAGGATCGTTGCCGATCGCATCAAGCGTGGCCCCGGTCAGTGCCGATATCGGATTGAAAGAACAATTGCCCCACAGCTTGATCCAGATTTCATCACGAATGCGCGGCCGCACAGGTGCCTTCAGCCCGCCTTCAATCATCAGCGCTGACAGCGCGCGCACCCGCTCGCTCTTCTCGCCCGATGGCTCGCCAAGGCTGAACCGGTCACCGTCCAGATGGCGCACATGCCCGGGCGCGGCAATGTCACAGGCTGGATACACAACACATCCGATGGCGCGTTGCGGACCGATCTCGTTCCAGATGCGCGATTGCGGGTCAACCGAAAGAAGCGGCTGTTCATCAAGTGATGTGCCTGTCCCAGCGCAGTGAAAATACCACCAGGGCAGGCCGTTGACCGCTGGCACAATGATGGTGTCAGCATGCAGAAGCGGTTTCAGATCATCCACAACCGACGGAATGCCATGCGCTTTTACGGCAAGGAACACGATGTCCTGCGGGCCCAGCTCGGCCGGCATGTTGCTGGCCTGCAGGTGATGGGTGGTGATAGCGCCATCCTTTTCGAATCTGAGACCGTCTGTGCGGATGGAATCAAGATGCGGGCCGCGGGCGACAAGGCTGACATCTGCGCCGGCTGTGTCCAGCGCTGCTGCCAGATAGCCCCCGATGGCCCCGGCGCCAAAGATACAGATGCGTGTCATTGCCTGCCCCCGTCAGATCAGTCTTCAAGGCCGAGCTTGGCAGCCAGACCGATACGTTGCAGCTTGCCCGTCGCCCCTTTGGGAATTTCATCCAGAAAGCGTACATGCTTGGGGATCTTGAACTTTGCGAGATGTGTCTCGGCATAGGCCCGCAAATCGCTGGCATCCATTTCGGCACCGTCGCGCAGCACCACTGCCGCGCCAATATCCTCTCCCAGCATGCGATCGGCAACGGCGAAGGTCACCACCTGCTGTATATCGGGATGCTCCATCAGGACATTATCAACTTCGAGGGGTGATATTTTTTCGCCGCCACGGTTGATGATCTCTTTCAGACGGCCGGTAATCTTCAGATAACCATCAGCATCGAAAAAGCCCTGATCACCGGTGCGAAACCATCCATTGGTGAAGCTGGTCTCATTTGCGGACGGATTGTTTTCATATCCGGGCGTTACATTATCGCCGCGAATGCAGACCTCACCTTCCACGTCCCCGTCAAGCTGATTCCCGCCAGAGTCCATGATGCACACGTCGGGTGATGTGACGATGCCCACACATCCGGCTTTCTGTTTGCCATTGGCAAGGGGGTTGGATGTCATCTGGTGGGCCGCCTCGGTCATACCATAGGCCTCTATCACCGGACAACCGAACACGTCGTTCAGCTCTTCAAACACGGCCGGTGGCAGTGATGCAGAGGATGACCGGATCAACCGCAGGCCGAGATCTTCGGCGATGCCGGCCTGACGCTTTGCCCGCAGCAAGATGGTCTGATGCATCGTCGGTACGCCGGAATACCAGGTGATGGCCTCTTCGCGTGCCTGATCCAGGAATTTCAGAGCATTGAAGCCATCGCTGCAGCACACCGAAGCCCCTTGAGACATGCTGGTTGTCAGGACTGCGATCAATCCGTGAATGTGGAACAGCGGCATGATGTTCAGACAATGATCGGCAGAAGACAGCTCAAGGCTGGCCGCAATATTGCGCGCCGAGGCGGCAATGTTGCGTTGCAGCAACGGAACGACTTTTGGGCGGGATGTTGTGCCAGACGTATGCAGCACAAGCGCCTCGTAATCATCGGTGGCTGGTGCAATGTCTGTTTCGTTATCGAACAGCGAGAAGACGCCAGCTGGTGCGCCGTCAGGCACATCTGCTTCAACAATCTGGATGCCAAGCGCGGTGGCTGCCTCACGCACCGGGTTGGTGCTGCCTGCCGCAACAATCACCAGCTTTGGCGCCAGATCTTCAAGATAGAAAGCGTATTCGGCCTGCTTGTAGGCAGGGTTCAGTGGCGCGGCCGACATGACGCTGGCCACAGACAGAAAGGCGCTGGCCATCTCCGGTCCGTTTGGCAGCACGATCGCAACCCTGTCCATATGGCTCAGGCCGTGGCCAGCCAGCTGGCGTGCGATGCGATCACAATGTTCGCGAAGCCCTGCATAGGTGAGAGGTGGCCGCCCTGGCGCGGTCAGTGCGATGGCGTCATCTGCGCCAATGGAGAGCATGGAACGTAACGTCATTGTGAAAAGGCCTCTCTTGTGCGGGTTCTCGTCTGCCCTTGTGGCAGTGCCCGTTGTCTGTTCTTGTCCGGTATCATGCATGCCGGCGTAATCTGCTGTGAACAGGATGTTGTGCGCGCGACACGCATTCGCAAGACATGCATGGTGTATTTCAAAAGCAGCCTGCCGCTGCAAATTTGTAAATGTTTACAAATATATTTCAACACTCATTTTGCAAAACATGCGGTGAACACGTCGCCATCAACTGGCGACGTTCACGCGTATGTCATTTTCGGCATCCTGTTAATCGCGTCACGGTGGGTCACCTAACACAGTTGACGGAGACTTACATGCCGCATTTTCTGTTTGCCTATCATGGTGGAAAAATGCTGGAAACCGAGGCGGAAACCGAAGCGGAAATTGCCCGCTGGCAAGGCTGGTTTGACAATATCAGCGCCGCAATTGTCGATCCGGGCAATCCAATTGGCGAAGCACGGACGGTATCTGATACCGGCATTGTCGATGATGGCGGGCCGAACCCGCTATCAGGCTACAGCATTGTAATAGCTGACGATATCGATGCCGCGGTGGCGATGGCCCGCGACTGTCCGATCATCGGCAGTGGAACGGTTGAAGTCGCCGAAATTTACGAATTCACCATGTAGG
>MDSV01245191.1_pt1 | contig 10570 bp, 12 predicted proteins | sample 810851 | NCBI WGS metagenome assembly MDSV01 (sample SAMN05326640, study PRJNA326480) | marine metagenome | isolation source: seawater | place: Atlantic Ocean: North East | collected 2012 | reverse complement strand
TACATTCTCATCACCCAGTGTATTGAGTATTTTTAAGAACTCATCTGTCCCTGTACCGTCAAGTGAGCTATCAAATATCTCATCCAGTATCAACAGGTTTGTATTTGTGCTGTTCTTCATCTTGGCAACTGCTCTCCATGTGAACAACAGTGCAAGGTCAATACGCATCTTTTCACCTTCAGAGAATGACGCATAGGTAAACTCATCACGATACCGTGACTTGATAGTTTCATTGAAGTTCTCATCCAGAGTAAAGTTTACATAAAACTCCATCGACGTAAGGTAAGTATTGATAAGCTTGTTCATGATAGGAAGATACTGCTTAATAATCTTTGTCTTGATACCAGTATCCATCAACATACTTCTTACTGCTTCAGAATATGTTTGCTCTTCTTTTAGAGAAGATTTTTGAGCAGAAGTTCCTGTCAATGTCTTTTTCAGTTTTTTCAATTTTTCATAATCACTATTATGAACCTCTCCACTATTTAATTCTTTTATCTCTTCTCGTAGAGTGCTATTAAATTTTTCTAACTGATCTACACTGCTTTTATCTTTTGCAACGTGTACCTCATTCTCTCTAATCTTCTTTGATATGTTAGCAATCTCTTTAAATCGAACATTTGTTTTACCAAGCTCTTCTTCTAACTCATCAATTCCAGAGGTTAACTTGTCAACTTCTTTTTGTTTGTTAGTTATCATATCCTCTTTAAAGTTTTCATCAATATGCTGTTGACATGTAGGACAGTCTTCATTCTTCTCAAAAAAACCAATAAGTCTACTGTGTGTTCTGTGTTTTTCCAAGAGTGTAGATTTTATATCATTTAGTTTGGATAACTTATTATCCAGAGAAGTTTTATCATCTATGCTTGCAATCAGCTGATCATTTTCTTTATTGAGTAAATCGATCTCTGCTTGCCGTTTAAAGATTTCTTCTTCATTACCATTAACTAAAACATTTTTCTCGACAAGAAGCTTCTTTTTATTTTCTTTCATTTCAGAAATATATTTCTGTTGTAATGATATTTTTTCTTCAACTAATTCTATTTCATAATCAAGCTCTCTTAAATCATTAAAAATATCTTTTAGTTTTTGTTTTAGTAACAAGTTCATAATAGAGAATATCTGAATATCAAGTATCTCTTCGACAACCTCTCTACGGTGTCGAGCCTTCAATTGCATAAAGGGAATGAACGTGGATGACCCAAGAATGACAACCTGAGTAAAGCTTCGATAGTTGAGTTTTAGTATTTGCTGTTCCAAATACTTTTGATAATCTCTTGCATTTGCATCTTGGTTATACATCTTTCCGTTAAGATATATTTCAAAGATATTTGGTTTGATTCCACGCACCACTTTGATTTGCTTTGATCCAATTTCAAATTCAACCTCAACTACACAGTTAGCATTATTTACAGAATTTACGAGAAGAGGTTTGTTAATGGAACGAAATGGCTTACCGAATAGACCAAAACATAAAGCATCAAGAATAGTTGACTTGCCCGCACCGTTCTCTCCTATAATAAGTGTCGTTGGATTTCTATCCAATTGAATATCTGTAAAGTTATTACCAGTAGATAGAAAGTTTTTCCACCTCACATGCTTAAAAATTATCAACGCCAAATACCTTCCATCTTACTGCGAATATCAGTAGCAGAAATTCTTTCAATTTCGTCATCAAGAGTTTCTTTTTCAATCTTATACCCAACATCCCGACCATAAGTGATGTTGACAATATTAGGAACATGTATGATAACATAATCTTTATCATACACATAGCCTGCATTTAACAAGTCACCGATTATAGCAGATTGGTCGAACCATGTCTCTCCTGTATCTCGCACCATTATTGCAACTTGTCCAGTTTTTGCATGAGCTCGTTTGAAAAGTTCTCTATGTCCCTCATGCCAAGGCTGAAATCTTCCAAGGAGTTGTACAGTTGGTTTTCGTCTATCCATGTTCTAATTCTCACATCAAATTTAGTTGGGGGTTGAAAAAGTTTATTCGTATCTTCATATTTACTATTATCTATCGTATCCATCCATATAACTTTGTCGGGAAAGAAATGTCTCCTATGACCGTTTAGAGGACAAACAAATCCAGATATACTTATGGGGTCTACCTCTGCAAGTTTACGCATACGCAAGGCTTGTTGCTCTCTACCCAAGGAAGAGAAGTCCCAATTGTTGTATATCCTTCTAATATCATCTGCATCCCAATATGGAATACCAAAATGTTTTCCTAGTCTTTCACCTAACCAAGTCTTACCCGAGCCAGGCAATCCCATAATTAAAACCTTCAAAGCTCTAAATCCTGTGCCTCTGTATACAGCTCTCGCATTTTATTTTTCAGTCTATCTTTTTCTAAATCAACATCTAATTCATCGATATACTTACTTAGTAACGTCATCGTATCTTCGGTATTCTCTACGATATCATCAGATACATTTTCAGCATCTAGATCAGAGAAGTCTTCAATGATCTTTACTTCATGTGCATCTGCTTTCAATAACTTATCAACAAACTGGTCGAACACATAAAGGTCTTTTTTATTCACAACGATTAGCTTTACATATTTTTCTTTATACTTATCGAAATCATGCTCACTATAATCTATACTTGTATCATCATAATAAATCTTTTCAAACAAAGTATACGGATTTACAATACGTTCTAACTCTCTTGTTTCTGTATCAAAGATATGAAACCCCTTGGGGTCTTGCCAATCATTCCAGTAAATCTCATATGGTGTACCAAGGTAATAGACATGACCATCATCAGACTTGTGGTGAAAGTGTCCACTCATCACAATATCAAATCGGCGAAACATCTCTGCATTGTAGGAACCTTCATGTCGATGGCCACCCTTATGCATTTCAAACCCATCAATCTCTAGATGCCCCATTGCAATCTGTGCTGGAGAACGTGACAATGCTGCCATAGATTCATCGTAGTTACCAGAATTTATCCAAGGAATAAATTGAATTGGAACACCATCGAATTCTACTACTTCTGGATTTGTATAAATTTTGAACCTGTCTTGGCCAACAAGTTCCTCCATAGAATTTACATCATTGGTATTTTTATAATAGGTGTCATGATTGCCTATGATAATATGTAAATCAATAGCGTCTTGTTGAAATTTTGCAATAAAACGCTTACGGAAATCATTTGCAATTCTATAGGAAATAAACTTACGCCTATCTACAACATCTCCCATATGAACACAAGTAGTAATACCACGTTGTTTTAACGTGGGGAAAAAAATGTTCTCATAAAATTTGTAGAAATATTCGTTGAAATTTTGATTATCGTTTCTGGCACCAAAATGAGTATCGGTTACTATAGCAATCTTCAACGCTCTTTGCCCTCCATAAAAGTATCTAGTCCTTTAGATTTGGGTGTATTTTTTTTCTTAGGTTTATAAACATCTTCATCTGGTAACAAAAGATTTGTATCAAATCCTGTCACATTATAAACGGAATCATCTCCCGGCATGGTGACATATGACTCATAGGCATTTTTCTCAATTGATTTATTTTTAACGTGGCTTTGTTTTTTCTCTTTTGCAATCCTTCGCAAAAATGCATAATAGATAATCTGTGTAAAATATGCAAACGGATTATTAGATTTCTCTGGATTGAAATTACGAACATACTGTAAACAGTTTTCGATCCCATCAGATATCATGTCATCACGATATGTATAATTAATAAAATTTGGTCTATAGGAAAGGTGTGTTGCGATCTTTAAAAAACATTCCCCAATATAATTAGTTACAGGTGGTGTCTGCTTATCATTTTGTTCTGCAATTTCACACTTTTCTTTCCACTCAATCATTGCCGCTAAAAACTTTTTATTATCGACATAATGTTTACCTTTTGCCTTGGGCATCTAACTCTCCTAATCTTACAGTTATTAACTATACACAATAAATGTCAAATTGTCAAGGGACAAAAGGGACTTGACTTTACTTTAAAAATAGATTATCTTAACTATGTTCTGGGTTAATGAATTGCTTTACTTAACCTATGATCAAATAATTCTGCTTCTTCCATCTCTTCTTCTGCAGCTAATTCTTCTTCAATCTCAAATTGCATCTCTCCTGTTTCAAGATCAGTTTGAAATTTTTGCATGTCTTCATCGTCCCACTTATTAATAAGTCTTAATACTTGTTCATAATAAGCAGCAATGCCCGGAGAAGCTTCTGCGATTAAGATAATATCTGATGGTTTTATATGAAAAAATGATTCCTCAGTAAAGGGCTGAACCCACCTTGTAAGGTTGCATTGTTCAACTGGACCTTTTTTTGTCATAACAGGGTATGTCTTTATTTGTAATGGAAAACTAATTTCATATCCTTCATCTATAGAAGATTGATCAACGATGCAAACAATGTTTTCACCATTTACCAGCTTGATGATTTTGTAATCAGTATTCATTTTAATTTTACCTTGCTAATTTCGTAGTTGAATTGTTCTTCATTGTAAATATTTAGTCTTTCCGTGAAGTGGGTAAGAGTGTAGTTTTGTCTTGATCCTTGTTTGAGATCGTCGGACAGATCAAACAATCGAACATCCATTTTGCTCTCAGACCTACGCAACCCTCGCCCGACTGACTGCAAGACTCTAATTTTAGATTTTGAGGGCGAGGCAAACACGATGTTATTAATGTTACGGATATTAATACCAGTGCTAAAAGTGCCATACGATGCAATGATAATGGCATCCTTTTCATCTTCAACAATACCTCTTATTCTTTCTCTCTCTAGACTATCCACTCCACCATAAACAAAAAAGACTTTTCTATCTTTCGCAGCTTCATTTACTAAATCGTATAATACTTTGCCGTGTTTTTCTACAAGTTGGAATAGACACAAAGTGTTACCATTAAGGTGTAGTAACAAATCACTAATGAACTTATTTCTTTTTTCATTTCCAACGAGATATTGTAGTTCTTCAGCATAAGTCATCCTTTCCGTTACATTACTATGTTTTAATATTATACACTTTATTTTTAAATTTGCAAGTGTCTTTTTATCAATAAGTTCTTTAGTAGAAACTACTTTTTCAGCAGGGCCAAACAATCCCTCTAAAACAAGTCGATGTGTTTGTGTACCGTCCAACGTACCAGTTAAGCCAAACCGATACTTACACTGATGTAGTTTTGTCATAATACCAGTAAGAGATTTTGCTTTAAACAGATGAGCCTCATCTCCAATCACACATCCAAAATCTTCAAAATATTTTTTAGGCATTTTATAGATAGACTGCCACGTTGATATAACAACATCTTTGGTTACTTTACGATCATGACCCTGATATATTTTTTGACAATATGTACCAGAGCTCCACCCGTAGTCTTCAAAATCAGAATACATTTGCTCCACTAAAGATGTAGTGGGAACAAGAATCAATATTTTCTCCCCTGCCATTTGATAGTAACGAACAAGAGAATATATTATTAACGACTTACCAGAAGCAGTAGGACTAACAAGTAAAGCACGATTTCGGGACAAGGCATGATGTACTGCATTAATTTGGTAGTCACGCACTTTGAGTGACTTCCCTTTGGATTTGGGTTTAAGTGATCTGATGAAATCTCTAACAACCTGATGAACAACATCCCGCTCATTTTCTACTCCTTCTTCTATTATATATTCAATCTTGTTTCTTGAACAAAATTCTTTTACATAGTATAACAGCCCATAATATATTTCACCAGAAGCGGGACTAAACAGACGTATCTTTCCATCCCACAAACGATTTTTGTACATGGGCATAAATTTAGCACCCGGCACATCAAAAGTAAAGAACTCTGATAACTCCTGATTTTGTGAAGGTGTTAAATCTGACAGTATAATATATGCTTCATTCTTTTTAGATACTCGCATTTTGTAAAGTGCCCGGCTCGCCGTATTCACCTCGTACTATAGTATTCCAAGATAGAGTTATACGTTCATCTGTATTTGATGGAACCCAATGCGTCAACCAAGATGGAAATATAACACCTGTTCCTGTAACAGAGGGTATTTGATAAACTCCACTATTTTCCATATTTACATTTGCTCTTTTTGGCTTAAGAACTTTTGCTTGAACTCTTGGGTCAAAGAATTGTGTTCCAGCTGTATCATCAGTTGCTCTTAAATAATATACACCAGATAAAAGAGAATTGGCGTGTGTGTGAGGGGGGTGAACACCACCATCCACTTGAAGATTGGCCCACATCTGAGTGACTTCAATTTCTTGTTTTTCATAACCTTCCTGATTAAAGATACCGCCACAAATATTTTTAACAAATTCTGTAAATGGTTTAAATGATTCAAGATTTTGTAAATTATCTCGACCTTGATACAAATTAAAACCAACTTCTTTACCAGATTCTATCTCTGTATAATTTTGTTTCAGATCAACTTTAAGATCAGTTTCCATTTTATCATGATGTTGTAAAATACTAACATCAGTGTTAAAACAATATATATTTGTTGGCCAGAGTTTTGTTCTCTCTATCTTTACATTAGCCATGTCACTATGCTCCATCTTGTTCCTTTAGTAACAACTTTTGCTTCATGGGGAAACATAAAGTTGGAAGGAAATATTAATGCCGAAGATTTTTTGGGTTCAAATTTTTTACCTGCCACATAAAACTCACCACCCTCGTAGTCATCATTCAAATATAACAAAACTGTAGCTTGTGGAAAGCCATATTCTTGGCCGTGACTGTGGTGTATATTATCACAATGTTTAGACATAAAATCACCTTCTTTATATCTATTAATTCTAAAATCAGTCATTCGTTGGACACTGAATAAAGGAAACTGCTCGGAGTACAAACGGCATGTGTATTCTACAGCTTGTTTAATTTCGTCATATCCTTTATCACCAAAACGAACCCAACATTCATCCATTTGAACACGGCTTTGACTTGTAACTTTTCCATTATGATTTGAATATGTTGATGGTTGATAATCATAGTTTGTTTCTATTATACCATCGCAGTTAAGATCATGTTCCCATACATCACTGTAATAACCAATATATTTTTCAATATCCATTATATCATCCCAGCCTCAAACTTCTTCCATTCAATAGCATTTTTAGTATCCCAACCCCTATTATCAATTGATCTTATTATACCTTCAATATATTTCACCACTGTCTCCAAATAAGTTATCTTATTTGACAGGTTAATAATTTCCTCATCGGAAGTAATATACATTTGAAGGTCTGTTTTGAGAACCTTTAGGTCAAAAGGTTTTGCGACATATATTTTTGCATCAGCTTTGCCACCATAATATTCCCACTTCTCACGGTACAGCTTTTGATAGTCGCCTTTGTTCTTTGCAAGCAAAAGCTCAAATCTACTTTTATAGTCTAACCACTTTGCTTTTATTTCTTGATTTTTAAAAGCTTCTTGGTCAAGATGCTCTTGGTTGGTAATTGGTAAGTCTTTGTATGCTTCTTGTTTCAATTCATCTAAATTCATAATGTACCTTGTTTCAAAAAAATGAGCAGAGTATGATTGTCCTCTCTGTATTATATTGACCCTAGTGAGGCTTGCCGAGTGGTCACTAGAATTTAAGTCTAAGATTATGTATTCTGTTAAAGTATATCATAATCTCTGCTCGATTTTATTTATAATGTTTTAAACTCATAAATTTGATAAGCAAACTCTGCTGTGGTAGAAATGTATTCTACATCCGTTGCATCTTGTGAATACTCTAATGCACCCAAAGATACTGGAAAAATATTTTGAAAATCGACTTCCACGATGGGATTATTTTTATTGGAAAGAATCATAAGGTTTGCATCAGAATACATTGCTCGATCCGGCGTTGGTGGGTCTACAATACCTATATCCGTTGTTGATCCTAATGGCTCAGTGGGTGTATTTGATGTTACATCTCTGTGAGTAGAAAACTGTGATCTCTGGCTTGGAAACCCTATACCTGTCATCCAATTATGAAGAGAAATATAATTTTCTAGATATTCATCAACGATAAAAGTTAAATTTAAATTTTCGTATTCTAACTTATCACCAGTAATAGGAATATTTTTAAATGGTGTTGGTTGTTGAATAATACCCAAAGTTATGCCAGGAAGATTTACAGCAGTCCCAAAGAATTCCACTTTTGGTAATTGGTGTATACCAAAACGAAATTGAGTCGGACTTGCGTAATCCAGTTTTGTTGGTTGCCTAGAAACTGGCGATTGTGATGTGGCCATTACATTATCCTATTGACTAAATCACTATGATTTTCAGTGGTTGATAACATTCCCCAGCTCTTGATCCAATTAGCAGTTCTCTCTAATTCATCTTCTGGTATAGGTGCTGGTTCGACCACTACAATTCTGCTCTCTCGTAAATCAGAAATATTTAAAGTAGCAATCTCAGGGTCTTTTTCTTTGTGGTAATCAATGAAGTATTGCAAATATTTTTTCTTATTCGCATTAATTCGGCGTACGGCTTCACATACAGCACGATTGAATTTAGAATAGGTTTCTGCATCTATTTTATCTGATGCAACTTCGGTTCCGTGATAGAAGGCGGTTGCAACTACTCTACAACCATTTTTTTCTGCAAGTGTTAGATATGGTTCTGTCAGAGTTGTTGCTTCTACCATGCCAGACATCATCGCATCATATCGGTGCCGTGATCCATTCGGTGCGCTGCAAACATTTATCTGATCTCTTTCTAGAAATCCTTCAAGCATGTGCAGTGCAAGGTAGTGTGTGCCAAAATAAAATGGAACACCTACCAGTTTACCAGCCAACTGCTGGGGTGTGTATACTTCGGATTCTGGTCTTACTACAAGTCCAGCAAATGATACAATTGATCTGCGTCCTATCTGTCTGCCACTCTCTACTTCAGAATCTTGAACTCGACAATAGTTGCCCCACTCGCAAGCATTGTACATGTCTGCTTGACCTTGCTCAAACAATTTGCCATGACTAGAATGAGGGTCTACTTCACTAGGGTCTTTAATATCTATTGCAGTAGGTTTTATAATTTCTACATTATTTTCTGTGGGGTCACGATCTACCCAATTAATTTCTAGGCCCTCTAACGAAAAAAGGCCTTCCTCATAAGCAACTAGCTCTGCTAGTCCTTGGAATGGTGCTGTTGTTTCTAAGTTTAATATTTTCATATTATTATTTATATGACATGAGTATTGCCATCCTCATATATAATCCATTTTTCATTTGTTCAAAATATTTTGCTCTAGGATCATCATCAAACCATTTCGGTATTTCATTATTACGAGGAAATGGATGCATCACTATACAATCCTCCGGCATTTGTTCAACATGCTCTTTCGTTAATTGATATGAACCTTTACTTCCTCTTTCCTTTTGAACTCTTGTAAGATAATAAACATCAGACTTTGGGAGCTTATCAAGATCGTAGGTATCACAATAATTTACTTGACAATTCTTTAAAACCTTACTAAGAGAATGTACAGTTCTACCGTTAACTATATCACCCACAAATGTAATTGTCAAGTCTTTTATTCTTCCAAAATTTTCCTGTATGGTATACAGATCAAGAAGAGTTTGTGTTGGGTGTTCTCCCGTACCATCGCCCGCATTTATTATAGGAACTTCACTCACACTGGCTGCTATGTGTGCATCACCAGAGGTTCTAGACCTTAATACTATGATATCACTATAACATCCCATAGTGCGAATTGTATCCTCTAGATTTTCTCCTTTAGATACACTACTGTAATTTACGTCATTGATTGATATTACATTTCCACCAAGGCGATACATTGCAGCTGCAAATGAAGATGAGGTTCTTGTTGATGGTTCGTAAAATAGGTTTGCTAGAATTTTGTCATGAAGATGATTTTTGAATTTATTCAGACCATGTTTAATATCTTGAACTCTATAGAATAAAATATCTATATCGTCTTGTACCAAATTTTCTATAGAGACTAAATGATCTACCATATTTTTCCTAAAAAAAGGGAGGTCCGAAGACCTCCCCAAGTTTACTACGCACTTTTCTTATTACTTTACTCTTACATAAGGTTGGTAACTTTAACCCTACGATACCAAGCATTGGTGTTCGCATCCAGTGACGCATCGGAGTTAACCGTGTCACCAGCAGCAACCGCACCGGCAGCAGCAAATGGGTTTGCAGCCATTCCGTAACGGGTTTTGAAACCAATCTTGGGCTGGAAGGAACTTTCACCAACCGCACGAACCATCTGTAGTGGCACGTATGGGCAGTAGAAGAAGCCAGCATCATAAGGCGATGTTCCTTTGTAACCACAAATATAGTACTGAGAAGCAGCTACGTTTGCACTGTAAGGATCAACATATACCTTATAACGACCATTCATCACACCAGCAAATGTGGTGGATGTGTCGTCTACGTTAAGATTGTTATTGAGGGCAGGTGTGTAATCAAGAACACCAGCCATCTGAAGGGCAGAAGCGACATCAGCAGAGCAGATGATCATGTTACCCTTGCCGCGACGAGTCTGCTGACCAATCGCATTGGCATCACGTTCAATGGCAAACATTAGACCCTTGAACTTTTCAACTGACCAACGACCATTTGAGTCG
>MDSV01232930.1_pt1 | contig 10570 bp, 16 predicted proteins | sample 810851 | NCBI WGS metagenome assembly MDSV01 (sample SAMN05326640, study PRJNA326480) | marine metagenome | isolation source: seawater | place: Atlantic Ocean: North East | collected 2012 | reverse complement strand
TATAAAATCATCAAGTGATATAACAAATAATAATTTAACAGTAAATAATGTTCAATCAAATGATAAAGTAGGAACTTTAATAATTCAAAATTAATTAGTTATAATTATGAAAAATATGTATTAATTAATTGTATAAATGGAAAATACAGAAGAACCTGTTATTTTTGTTTATAGGAATAAAGAGGAGTATATTAATAGAAGAAATACATTATTTACAGAATTAAAAGAAAAAATATATTTTAGTGATAATATGTTCAAGTTAATGTTATATTCTGGTGTTATAAGCTGTTATAAAATATTAAAAATAAATGAAATTTTAAAGTTACATTTGAATGTATTAACAGAATTAGGACAAAAAGACTGGGTAGAAGATGTTTGTTGGAATGTGTTTAAAACAGTAGAAACATCAATTGATGTTTTACCATTACGCATATTAAAAAAATTTGAAAATGATGAATTAGAAAAATATATTTTTGATATAATAAAAAATGTGTTAATCGGTGGTGATACTGAAGGATTTTTATCATTTATTGAAGAAAAAAATATATATATGGATAAAGATGAAGATTTAGTTAATATTTTAAATGACAATTCTAATGATATTAATGGCGAAGATGAAATACTTCTGAGTCAATCTGAATTGGATGAAATAGACTTAGTGTTAGATAACAGTAGAAAATAATTTATAAATTGAAATAATATTTATAAATTATAAATAATAAAAAAACAATGATAAATATTGATTTTTATCCGGTAACTATTGAAAATTGGATGGAAATAAGAAATGAAAAAAATTATACATTTTGGTTAATTAATAAAGATGATGAATGTATAACAGGATATTTTGATGGTTTTGATAGGTTAGATGATAAGGATTCTGATCACTTTTTAACATATAGAAATTATTATTATTTGAAAAGTGTGTGTCCAGATTTACTACTAACAAATGATTATATAAAATATGAGGATAATGAAGACGTAGAAATACATAGTATACAAAATGAAATAACATTGAAACATATGTTAAATATAAGAAAAGGGTTAATAAAAAGAATTAAAGGCATAAATATTAAAATGCATAGAAGTAAAAGTATGAATGGAATAAATTTTGGTTAGAGATATAATGATTGATTCGTAGCAATAAATTTAAGGGTTTGATTTGGTATTTCTTTAATTTTTTCAATAAGTTCAAAGTTATTTTGAATTAGACAAGCTTTTTCTAATTCATCTACAATATTATTAAGCTTTAGTAATGCTTTAATAATTTTACCCAATGATACACCATAATATTTCATTTTTTCAACAGTTTTATAACATTTATTTGCATCATCTGCTATCCACCACTCTTTAATAAAATCACACATATTATAATGTATATTTTCTAAGTAGTTGGCTTGTAGATCTTCCATTTTTTTTGACAGTTGAATATCATAAAAATGATGGTGTTGTTTTTCAATACTTTCTATAGTATTTATGGCTCTTTTTGAAATCGATAAACTATGTTTATCTAATACACTATTTTCATCACTAAGTTTCATATTGGTAAATATACTTAATACACAAGCAATTTCAATAGGATCTAATTTATTTAATATTTTGGATTCTAGAATATTAGCAATAGCTAGTGGATGTAATTCATTAATATTACATGCCATTTTACCCTTTTCAGTAAGAGTATAAGAAATAACATGTGTTTCTACATTATTATACATAGTAACCATTTCGTTTTTTGTTTCTCTATGAGCAGTAATAAAGTTATTTGAAATAAGCAAATCCAATATAAGATTGATTTCATTTTCAACATAAGAATTAAGATTTTTTAAATCACGCTTTTGCTTTAATATCTGATTTTCTAGATTTAAATAACTTGTATAATAATCATAATCTTTATTAAATGATTTGTGTGATTCTTTTATTATATCCATTTCTCTCTTTATTTTTCCTCGTTTTTTTCTGGAACAATTTAAGGATGATTTTTCAAGATCAATATATATTTTAATATTATTAATATCAGTATTGAGGTTTGTCAAGTTATTAAACATATTATCTTTTTTTTGGGTCAAAGAAGTAATGATCTCATTATATGTGAATTTTTGTTTGTTTATAGAATCCGAAATCATAGAATTGTTAATAAATTTTGAAAAATCTGTGGAATCAACACTTATTAGTTTAAGAATGATGTTTGCATTAATTTTAAATTTTGACACCATTGAAGATGGTTTACCAGAGAGTATTTCTCTCATAGTTTGACTATATGGAAAATTATTAATAGCATAAAAGTTTGTTAGGTGAATAACGTTTCCAAGAGTATCAATACCTCTGCGTCCAGCACGACCTGCCATTTGTGTATATTCATGTGATTTTAACCATCTAAAACCCTTATCACTATATTTTTTCATTGAAGTAAATACAACAGTTCTTGTTGGCATATTAATACCAACCGAAAATGTTTCAGTAGCAAATAAGAGTTTAATATAACCCTTTGAAAATAAAAGCTCAATCATTTCTCGAAATACTCCAGTAACACCAGCATGATGATATGCTATTCCCTTTTCTAATAATTTTACAATTTTTTTATATTCAGGTAGTTGAATATATTCTCTATAATTAGGTAGTTTCATAAGAGTTTTTTTACATTCATCTTCAATAATAGATGGCGTCTTTGATCCTTCTTCAAATAAGACTTGATTAATTTGACTAGCATATGTTTCACACTTTTTTTGCGAAAATACAAATGTAATAGCCGGTAACATATTATTTATTTTCATGTTATTGACAACTCTATTTAATACAAATTTTTGATCAATCCATACATTATTTTTTTGGAAAAACTTAACAACCTTAATAATTTTTTCATATTTAAATTCATCAAAAGAGTTATCTTTTATTAGAATATTATTTTCATAAAAGTTATTGTCTTCAATGAAATTTTTTATTGCTTGAGGAAACTTCTCTAATGTAGATTTGGCTACAGTAATATAATGATAATGTTTCAAAGGCACAACTCTTTTTTTATTTGGACATAACCAGACAGGTTTTTGTTTAATATTTTCTATCCATGAGCAAAACTTTTCTGGATTATTCATGGTAGCAGATAGTCCTAAAATTTGAACTTGTTTTGGAAGCATCATAATACTTTCTTCCCATACATGACCACGGTCTTCATCATTAATATAGTGAATTTCATCAAAAACAACGGCACCAAGTTCAAGATAAATATCCATTTCGAATAGTAGATTAATTTGTGATTTATCAATAGATCCCTTTTCAATCATAGTCATTTGATATAATGTATTAGCCAAGCATTCTGTTGTCATGATCAAAACATCTGCTTCTGGGTTAAACTTTGCATCACCTGTAATAAGACCAAATGTTATTTCAGGAAATTTTTTTTGAAAATCCCAATATTTTTCATTACTCAATGCTTTAATAGGTGCAGTATAAATAACTTTTAATCCCATATCTTTCATATATCTTAGTAGAAATTCGGCAGGAAGTGTTTTTCCAGAACCAGTATGTGCGGTAATAATAGTATGATTGCCTTCGGTAATAGATTCAATTGCATATTTTTGAAAGTCAGATAGTTTAAACGGCCATTGATTAAAATATAAATTTTCTTTTTTATATGGATTTGTGCAAATTTTAACCATTATTAATATTTTTATTATATTTTTATTTTTAAATGGCTTATCAATTTTATTTAAAAAGAGATTTATAATTCTTTATATAAAATTATGTTAAAGACTTTATGATTCAAAATATTTAAGTGAAAAATTGAAATTAATTATGAAATAATCATAATTTAAAACAACAATTAATATCAAGCATAAATGGATTTTATGTATGAACCTTCGTATCAAAATCATGGACCAGATTATATTCAAGTTCGAAAAGATGTTATTGATTATTTATGCGAACCAAGGCCATTTTTGTGGCCTTATAACATTGATTTGTTTGATGATATTCTATGTGAATTTATACCCGAAACTAGAAATGATTTTGGGTCATTGAGGGGATATGTAACTTCTGGTATAATGAAAGAAATAGCAGAGGAGGTATTAAAGAAATATAACGCTTTTGTAACAATAGAAAATAAACTCATACCATATATAAAATATAAATTATATAATCCAGTTGATGGTTGGATTATGAAGAAGGCTTTGGAGCGTTTTAATAATAATAAAAGAACATTTAAAAATAAAAAAAGTAATAAATAAAATGACAATTCATTCTCATAAAGATGCCGAATTAGTGGGAGAGCACGTTGCAGATTTAGCTATAAAAAATCCAATATATTTTTCTTTGGGTTGTGTTTTAACTTTTATTTTTACATATTATATTTTTAGACCACTTTTGTAGCTATCCAAGCTATAGAGGCGGCTGCGGCAGACACCCAAATAGTAATATAATGTTTTGCGAGTTCAACTTGGACAATATTAATGAAATGACATGTTGGAGATCCAAGAGTAATAAATAGTTTAAATGGTCCCCATAATCCCCAAGGAGCACAAAATGTAGCATATAATTGAACTAGTGACCAGTGTGTAAATACTGTTAATAGTGCAATAGAAATAAATAAAACAATAGGATTTTTGAGTGCGTTCATAATTTTTGACATTTCCTTGGTTAATAGATTTGTAAGTATCTTTATTTAAAAATTTAAATTCAATTTCAATTTTTTTCTAGATAAATACATTTAAAAAACAACTTAAAAAAATACTACTATTGTGTAGTATAATGACTGATAGACTTCTAGGAAGAGTTAAATGGTTTAACAACCGTGCAGGGTTTGGTTTTGTGACTGTGTTGGATGGTGAAAAGAAAGACGATGATGTTTTTGTGCATCACACCGGAGTGAATGTATCAACTGAACAATATAAGTATTTAGTTCAGGGGGAATATGTTTCATTTACTATGAAGGAGTCTGATAATCAGGATCATCCATGGCAGGCCGGGGATGTAACTGGAGTGTTGGGTGGTAAGCTTATGTGTGAGACACGTATGGAGAATAAGAGGGAGTCTAATGATGAAGGAGCTGGTGAGGGTCGTCAGCGTAGACCTCAGCGTTCTCGAGGACATAATAGTAGAGGACGTCAAAACAGGGAAAATAATCCCCGTGAAGGAGATACTTTTGTTCTAATGCGACAAAATGGATCTCGACCACCCTCCGATGTTCTTCATTAATTTATTTAATATTTTTTAATAAAAAAGATATTAAAGATAACTACAATATTGTAAACATAAAATGGCAGAAAACAGTATTGTAGAAGACAGTGAATCTCTCTCACTAATCAAGAAGGAATTTGATACTTTGTTAAATAATTTGAGTGCATTTAAATCACAAATAACAGCTGTTCAAAACCGTGTAAAGGGAATTGAAAAGCAGGTTAGAAAGGAAATTAGAAGTTTGGAGCGTAAGATCAATAAAAATAAGAATAAGGGAAGTAGAAAACCATCAGGTTTTGCTGTTCCTACACAAATATCTACAGAATTATGTAAATTTATGAATGTTAATGAGGGCGCAAAGTTAGCTAGAACAGAAGTAACTCAATATATTATTTCTTATATTAAGGAAAAAAAGTTACAGGATGTAAAAAATGGTCGTAAGATTAAACCAGATAAAGCTCTTAAAAGTCTTCTAAATGTTAAAAATAATGAAGATCTTACATATTTTAATTTACAAAAATATATGAATAAACATTTCGTAAAAGCATAATAAACATTTCGTAAAAGCATAATAAACATATTTATTAATAAATATATAATTAACAAATATGTCTCATATAGTTCTTGAATTTAATATAGAAAATTCAAATACTAATCCATTATATGTAACTCCCCCACCGAATGAATGTCGAATTTGTTTAGAAGGAGAAGGTAATTTAATATGTATTTGTGGTTGTAAAGGAACATTGCAATACGTTCATAAGGAATGTATTGAAACATGGATAAATAGTTTTCCATCTAATCATATAAATCATCAACAGTGTGGTATATGTAAACAAAACTATAATTTAGTATTAATAGATGAACAAAAAATTAAAAGTGTCAAAGATGTATTATATTTAATATTATTTTTTTATATTAGTATAGGTGTAAGTATGTTGATTATTTTAATAAATAATTTTTAAATTGATTTACTTTATTTTTAGAATTCTATTTATTATTCAAATAATCAAGATGTCGGGACAAATTCTTTGTTCTAATTGTCAAGAAATTTGCCCTCAATCAAGTGGGATAAAGAAAAGATATTTTACAACAACTCAATATGCCGGACAATTGTGTAGTATTTCTTGTTGTGTTTCTTGGATAACAAATTGTAGAATTAAAAAAATAAAACCAAGACTTGTTGATATATCCACGATTGGAACATTCAAAACCGTTTGTTCCAGAGTTTCAGTGTCTTCAAAAATCTAATACCATTGTCCGGATTATATAGCCTCCAATTTATATAATTTATTAAATAAGGCTTAATTTTTTTTATTGCCATTTTTTCTTCATAAAGTTCAGTAATTTCTATTTCATATGGTCTTAATTTAAATTCCGTAAATATATGAAAATCATGAAAATCATATTTAACTGTTTCTTTAATAATATTCCACAAGGTTTTCTTTTCAAATCGCGATTTTATTTTTAATCTTGATTTTAAATTTTTATTTAAAAAAATCCATTTATCATATAACTCTATTTTAAGTTTCGTGTTCATATATTATTTAAATAAATACTATATTATAAATTCAAATTTTATACATCTTCATAATAAAATAATGTATTGTTTAAAATAGGTTGTTCCCTTCGCTTATAGCATATTACTCTACTTATACAAAGTGATAATAAACCCCAAAAAAATATTATTAAAATTCTTATAATAGTAGTATGTTCTTCAAATACAAATATATTGGTTTGTGTAGTAAATAATATTATAAATAATATTGATACCGAAAAGAAGAAATATGACATCATATATTTTAAATTATAAACAAAAAGAGGAGATTTTATTAAATGATCTGTAAAACTCATGTTAAAAATATTTGATAATACATCTTTAATACGTTTAAAAATATATAAAAAGGGTTTAAAAAAGTAATTGAAATTATAATTATAATTTATAATGGGAGGCGGATCTAGTCAATTAAAATGTCCAAATGATTATGAAAAAGAAAAATTTCAAAAAATATTAAAATTATATGATCGTCTTGATTCTAATGGTGATCATGTAGTTCAAACAGAAGAACTTAATAAAATAGCAGATTTACATGTTCGGAATAAAATAAGAAAATTTAAAGAAAATATTGATAATATTCAAAGTGAGACAGAAATAAAAAATAAAAATCTTGAACAATTAACATCTCACAAAATTGCAGAATTAAATACTCAATTAATAAATCAACAAACACGTAATTTGGCACAAAAGGATGATTTAATTTCATTTACAAATAGTGAAATTGATAAATTACAAGCTATGACACCTGAAAAAAAATCAGAAAAATTTATGGCAGCAGTTACAACAGATAATGGACACATAGACTTTTGGAAGTTTTTCGAATATATGAAAGATAGAACACAAGATATTGATAATATAGTATGGTAATTTTAACCATCTAAACTCCATCTACCCATCATTTGTAACTTGTATCTATTTTTGGGATCTATATACCATCTTTTTTTACTTTTATCCCATCTTGCTCCCATTTTTTTTGCCTCATCCTTTTCTTCAAATGGAACCTTTAAATATATTTTGTTTTTTGTTGTTTGATATGGACAACTTTTGATACCAATTGCTAAATTTGCTAATCTATCTGCATTTTCATTTCCTAATGAATGTTTGTCATTTAATCCCGTATGGGCTCGTATATGAGTAAAATTAATATTATTATGTGTTTTGCAAAATTCATAAAGAGTTTTTATTATATCAACATTTGGTATAGGTTTTGTTTTGTCATTTGGATTATTCCAATTTTTCTTTTCACATTTTTTTCCATATGTTGTGCAACATCTAATTGAATATGATGAATCACTATATATATTAACAGGAATGTCATTTTCTATATCTTCTCTTAATATTGTAAGAGCTTTTACAATTGCTAGTAATTCTGCTCGATTATTTGTTTGTGTTCCATTAAATGATTCCGAGATATTTCTTGGATCATCCTTTCCAAACCATACACCATAACCAGCTCTTGCATCTGGTTTTCCATTATTTGAACACGCCCCATCAGTATAAACAACTATTTCTTTCTTTATTCTCTTTTTTATTATTTCACCAGTTCCACTATTTTTTCTGATTACAAAATTATCCATTATATATATAAATTATTGATAAATATATATATCAATTTAAACTTATAAAGAAAAAATATTTTTATTTTTGTTTTTTTTTATTTTTTGTCTTTTTCACAACACATTCAGAATAGTTTCGAGCTACTCGTCATTTTGTATTGTTTACTTTTTATATGTGTTTATTCTACTACGGTGCCATCTGGGTGGTGATACCTCCAGTCATTGTTCGACGCAGCACCTATAAGTGCCATACGAGCTGTATTCAGTCTTCCTACAAGCTTTGCCTCAATGCCCAATTTCCTCTTGTGCTCGTTACATTCCTCTTTCAGAAGCTTGAATTTTTTCCAATGATAGCGTCTCACCTCGCGGTCGTGATGATAATCCACCCAAATATACGCATTATCGCCATGCTGTCCTTGTATTTTTGTGATTTCACCACTGTAAATTGTCTCTGTTGATTGACCACGATTGAACAGAACTTCACAATGGTTTCCAATTTCCAATCCATACCACCATTGCGATGCGATGTTAAATATAGTGACAGGTTCGTTGGCATGTTCGTCTTCACCCCCTTCCCCACTCCCCTTGTTCAGGTTATTCTTCTGATCAGTAGCCCTTGCCAACACGCACGCACCTGCTGATAGAGTATTGAGGTTTATTGCCTCTGTGGCTCTTGCTTGACGGAGGGCAATTGGATAGGCCTTTTTGTAGATGTGTCCGCGCCAGATTGCCTGAAATCGCGTGACAGCGTGAATGATGCGATCCTTCATCCACTTATCCTTGGGATAACCATGCTTCTCCATAAACTCTTCCATATCATAGTGATTGGTGAGCTGGCGCCATTCATCAAACTCATATGAAATCTTGGACCCCCAGTCCGTGAACACTCCCATAAGACGGCCAAGTTCTCGGTCCCAGTAAACGGGATTGCACCCAATGTGGACCCAGCTTCTGGTTCCGGTTTGTGCCAGATAAAAGGTGGTTTCTTCAAAAGTGATTCCGTTCCGGCTGTCGGCACCTCTGAACCGCAACTCCATCCCGTCTTTCACAGATGTTGTGCACCTCGTGATCTTGTCCCCGCGATGGATCATCTCTCCGCAAGAGAAGCACTTGAACTTGAACTGACTCTTACAGCACACATGCCTATCCATCGCACGGAGGGTGGCAGCAATAGCGATGAGAGCCTTTTCACGCGTAGCGGTAGTAGTGGTGAACATTTTACTGATAAATTTGAAACTTTTTGTATACGGCCAAGATTGTTTGTTAGGATTGTGCATAACTTGGTGATGAAAAATCTCTTTCAATTTTTAATTATTGAAAAAAATAGATATGTAAAGAAAAAGGGTGAGCATTTTTTTGTTTTTTTTTGTTTTTTTTTGTTTTTTTTTGTTTTTTTTGTTTATTATACCTTAAAAATCTTTATTTAATTATGTGCAACTCCAATTGTGTTGAAAACTTGATTTTCATCAAGAACACTCTCACTCACACAGAGTCTAGTGAATTGATGTATTTCCATGCGACGGAGGGTGTTTATGTAGTCTGAAATACGTTGTTCTGTGAGCTCTTCTGGTGTGGGTTTTTTCCACACAAAATCATCAGGGAGACATGGTAGGCTGTCATCTTTCTTTTCTTCACCCTCTTCCTCTTCCTCTTCGTCTTCCTCTTCACTGTCTGTTTCAATGAGAAGATCCAACCAATCTTCATCGCCATCCCCATTGAATGAAATGGGTTGACCAACACCGGCTTCTTTGTCTTTCTCCTCCTGAAGCCACAATGGGCGTTTCTTATCTACCAAGAGTTTAATCCTATCTTCGCGAACGAGTGTGGCTAAAATATCCATGTTTTGAGTATACTTTGATATATAGTCTAGTCTAAATAATGCGGGTTCCATATAACTATTTGTTTAGTTTTCTTTCAATTTTTATTAAATTGAAAAAACATTCCTTTATTATAAAAAGTAGTATATAAAGATGGGTAAGAATAAGGATGGACGTAGATCAAACCGAAAAAATTCAAAAAAAAATACATTCAATAAGTATGGTAAGTATACCAATAGATCTTTACGAATAGCTGAAGCACAATCCAATAATCCTTCGGAAATCAAAGATGAGAATACACAAAAAATAAAACCCAAGATAGTATTTCCAGTATATTTATATACTAGGTAGGGGGTATGGGGGACACGTCCCCCACGAGATCAAAAAATTGAAAGGAAAAGGGAAAAGAAATAGTAGAATAAAATCAAGAAGAAAAAAACAGTATTAAATAAAAAAGGATGCCGGGAAAGTTG
>MDSV01075488.1_pt1 | contig 10571 bp, 10 predicted proteins | sample 810851 | NCBI WGS metagenome assembly MDSV01 (sample SAMN05326640, study PRJNA326480) | marine metagenome | isolation source: seawater | place: Atlantic Ocean: North East | collected 2012 | reverse complement strand
CTACATACATATCTTATGTATTTAAAGTTTGGTTTTGGAAGAGCTACACAGGATGCAGGAATCGAGATTAGAAGAGGGGCAATGACAAGAGAGCAAGGGATGAATCTAGTAAAGATTTATGATGCTTATTATCCGGAAGAATTCATAGATTTTTATTTAGATTACTACCAAATGTCTGAAAAGGATTTCTTAGAAATTATAGATAATTGGGCTAATAAGGATTTATTTATTAAAAAAAATAAGGGCTGGGAACTTAAAGAAGAGATAATCTGATGTCTTTTCCTGAGATAACAATTGTAGATTATGGAATGGGCAATATTTGGTCTGTCTCAAGTGCCTTAAATTTTTTAGATATTAAGAATAAGATTACTTCCGATCCGGAAGAAATTCTTAAATCAGAATGTTTAATTTTACCTGGGGTTGGATCTTTTAGGGAAGCTATGGAGGCTATAATTAAAGACGGTATTGACCAGGCACTTAACGACTCTATTGATAAGGGGACAAAAATACTTGGTATTTGTCTTGGTATGCAACTTCTAGGAAGTTCGAGCGAAGAAGATGGACTTACTAAGGGTCTGAGTTTCTTTCAGAGGAAAGTAGAGCCGTTTCATTTTAAAGCTACGTCTAATACGAAGGTGCCGCACATAGGTTTTAATTCAGTTAGGTCTGATGAAGAAAGTAAATTATTTCAAAATATAGATAAAGACAGTGATTTCTATTTTGTTCATTCTTATAGAATGGAAGTAGATACAACAGATAACGGTCATGGAACCTGCTTTTATGGTGAAGAATTCTTGGCTTCTTTTGAGCTTGATAATGTTTTTGGGACACAATTTCACCCAGAGAAGAGTCAAACAAATGGAATACAATTACTCAGAAATTTTTTAGAGATATAAAGAATTGTTAAAGAAACGACTCATTTTTACTTTGTTATTTGATGATGGCAATTTTATGCTCAGCAGGAACTTTAAGTTACAAAGAGTAGGCGACCTAGACTGGTTAGCTAAGAATTATAAGTTTTCTACGATTGCCTTTTCGATAGATGAACTAGTTATCATTGATGTTTCGCGAAAATCAAGAGATTTAACTAAATTCTGTAAAGCTATAAGAGATATAACTAACGAATGTTTTGTACCAATTACAGCTGGAGGAGGCATATCTAATCTTGAAGATGCTTCAACTATACTAAGATCAGGAGCAGATAAGGTTTTAATAAATTCTTTGTTTTACGAAAATCCGAAAGAAATAGAAAAAATAGCTAATAGATTTGGTAATCAATCTATTGTTGCTTCTGTAGATTTAAAAAGAGAAGAAAATAACTATAAAGTTTTAATAAAAAATGCTTCTGCAGATATAGTTCATACAGCAGAAGAATGGATAGAGAGAATATCTTGCATGAGAGCAGGGGAATTAATTCTAAATTCAATAAACCAAGATGGAACTGCTCAAGGTTTAGATTTAGAAATGTTAGAACTTATCAAAAAAGACTTTTCTATTCCGTTAATTTTAGCAGGTGGGGCCGGTCATCATAATCATCTTTTTCAGGCTTTTTCGGATTCTAGAGTTGATGCTGTTTCTACTGCTCATCTATTTAATTTTGTAGGTGATGGTTTATCTAAGTGCAGAGAAGGACTTATATTAGAAGGCATGAGCTTAGCACAATGGAAAGATCCTAACAGTTTAGATCTTATATGAAAAAGATTGCAATAATTGGCTCTGGCCAAATTGGTTCAAGACACCTTCAAGGTTTAGCAAAAATTAAGGAAGAATTGGAGATAACTGTCATTGACCCTTCAGTTCGATCCCTAGAATTAGCTAGAGATAGGTATTTGCAGGTAGAAGAATCTGATACAAAGTCTAAGGTTAACTACTCGCAAAGCATTCCTCCTTTTAAAGAACTAGATTTAGCCATAATTGCTACTTCAAGTGATATTAGAAAGAAAGTAATAAACGAATTACTTGAATTGTCATCACCTAACTATGTGCTTATAGAAAAAGTTGCTTTTCAAAACCTTCAAGATTTCAAGGAAATTATTCATACCTTTAGAGATAGGGGAATAAAGTCATGGGTAAATTGTCCTAATAGGTCTTTTAAAAGTTATAAAGGACTAAAACAAGACTTAAATAACGAACGTCCACTTGAAATGCATGTTCGCGGAGGAAATTGGGGGTTAGCTTCTAATGCCATTCATTACATAGATCTATTTTCTTTTTTAATTGAATCTACAAACCTAAAAGTTAGCGAATCATCGATAAATAACAAAATTTATCCTTCTAAAAGAAAAGGTTTCGTTGAGCTTGGGGGGAGTTTTACAATTAATTCTTCTGATAATGATTTGCTTATCATTGAAGATCAAAAATCTACAGATGAACCAGTAAGTGTAACCTTTTCAACTCCTCATCAAAAGATTGTTATTAATGAGCTTTTACAAGAATCCTTATCTCTAAGTAAGAAGAGTTCTCTAAAAGAATACAGATCCAGCTTCGAGTTAACTAATCAAAGTACCTTGACCACAGATATTGTTTTCAAGATCCTTTCAAGAGAAAGCTGTGATTTGATTGACCTAGAGAATTCCTATAGACTCCACGAAATAATTATTCCGTTCTTTTTGAAAGAGATGAATAAAATATCAAGTACTTCTATTAAAGATTGTCCAATAACTTAAAAAATGTTGAATAATGAAACTTTAAGATCAACTCATCTAGTTGAAGATATAGCTGTTATTGATGGCCAGCCTGGTTGTGGTAAAACCCTTTTTAATACTTTATGTTCTTATTTAGAAAGATTTGAAGTTATGCAATATAGTCCTCATATAGAGAACTATTTTGCTTTGTATGCCTTAGACAAATTACCTCTAAATGCTTGCCAAACAATGTTAGAAATAGAAATGGATCTCCTTATATATGAATCTATGATGTCAAGAAATTCTAATTTTAGACATAGAGATTTATCAAGTGTTTTAAAAAATAAACAACTCTCTAAATATCTAAAAAGGTTTTTTTTAAAAGGCAATGAATTTGTACCCGATAGAATAAAGAAAGAAAATCCAATTTTACATTTATGCACTCATAATCTTCTTGGTTATTCTGAGCCTTTCTTTAAAAGTTATCCAGAAAAGCTTAAATTCCTTGAGATTGTTCGACATCCTCTTTACCAAGTTATTCAAATGTCTTTGAACTATGAAACATTAGAAAAAACTGATAACTCAAGATTTTTTTATATAAATATGCACGGCAAAGAAGGTAGTATCCCTTTTTGGACTATTGACTGGCCAGAATATGAATCAATGAACTATGTAGATAAAGCTATACATGAAATATATTACATGACTAAGTTAACAGAGTCCTTTAAAGCTAAGAACGAAAATATCAATGTTTTAACTATATCTTTTGAAGAGTTTGTTTTAGACCCATATAGAGATTTAGAAAAAATAAAAACCTTTTTTGATACAGGTTTTAAGATTTCTGAATCTAAAGTACTAAAATTACAAAATGTTCCTAGAGAAAAGGTAGCTGATGGCATACCAACCGCAATTTACATTAGGTGTGGTTGGGAGCCAGGTGAGAAAGGTTTAACCGAAGAAGGAGAGCTGAATAAAAGAAGAGATTTTGTAATTAATCAGGGTGCTTCTGAAAGATCTATCTCTATGCTCGACGAAGTTTCTGATTCATATCGGCAGAAGTACAGTTTTTAAAGCTCAGATGTTAGATCTATCAAATTATAGAGAAAATATATACCAAAATTATGGATATAGGGAATGTCCTTACTATGGAGAAGATGGAGTCATATTAAAAATCTTTGAAGAGATTGGAGTTTCTGATAATCCTTGTTGCGTTGAATTTGGTGAACTCAGAGTTCTGGGAACAACTACGCGCTCTTATAGAATTTTTCATAAAGCAAAAAGTTTATATTTTTCATTTTCATATGACTTTAGAAGTTTCTATCTAAATGTAATTGACGTATTTAAAACAATATTCCTGACAGGATCTATAGGATATTTAAAATTCCTATTTAATTTCCCTTTCAAAGAATTCGTAACTACTTCTAACATCGAAACTATATTTACGAAAAATAATATAAGTAAACATGATTTAGATTTATTAACTGTGGATCTAGACTCTTCTGACTATTACATTATCAAAAAGATTTTAGAGCTTGGATATAGACCAAAGCTCTTCATCCTTGAATATAACCCTTCGTTTGGCCTGTTGAAGAAGTGCTCCTATCCTAATGACCTTGAATTTGTGCCTTCTAATTCGAGGTTGTATGGAGCTAGTTACCAAGCGATGAACTCCCTCATGAGTGGATACAAATATTCACTTTGTCATGTAACTGGGTTCTGTAACTTATTTTATGTAAGGGAAGATTTTTCAGATAAATTCTTAGTACCTGATATACAGGAGGAGTTTACAGATACAGATGAAAAGATTTCTAATTATTTAGAGAAGTATTGTCAAAAAGGTTTTATACCAAGCTGGCTGAATGCTCCTAAACTGTCGGATGATGATTTCCTCAAGTTGGATGATGTTTAGAAATTTCTGCAATCTCAATTAAAACCTACAATAAATTTAAAACTAGAGGATTTTAACTACAAAATTTGCCGTGTTTATTTATTTTGAGAAATTAACTTCATTTGATCTCTTGAAATTACTTTTTGTTCTAAGTAATAGGGTCAAAGGGAATTCTAACGATTATTTTTATTTTGATATAAGTGTAACTGCTCATTACTTTTTAACTTATATTATTTCCTATAGTAATTTAAATATTTGTAAGTTAGATTTTGAGATGACGCAAGTAAGAGACAAGAATAATGAATTAGAGAGATTGAGGATATATAGAGAGGATTTAAGTCAAATTCATAAAGAGCTAGAAAAAAGTCATGATTTTCAAATTTTTAATAGATATAACCAATTATCTGATAGATTACCAAATTATATTCTGAGAGGATTGATAGACGGTGAAATTTCAGTTAAAGGATCAATAAATAGATCCTTATTTATTATAAAAGTTGTAGCTTGGCATTTAAATCAGGTTAACAAAAAATCTGCTAATCTAGTTCTACAGAAAAGGACCTGGATTCCTTTATTAAGAGATTTCGCTATAAAAGACAATATCAATTTATTGACTAGTCGCAGCCATTTCTTTCTTTCCTTAAAAAGATTAAAGGTATTTTTCTCTTTTAGTTATTATCCGAAACTATATCTTTTGCTAAAGAATTTGAAGTATTTTAGTGTAAGTAATTTAACTAATAAGAAAGAGGATACTAGTCTCTATTTAGATGGAAGAAGAGATATACACTTTGAAAATGATGGTAATAATTCAGACTTTTTTTGGGAGATGAATTCAAGCTTCAAGAAGCAAAGAATCATTTACCAATACCATAATTTAAAAGAAAAAAAGGAACTAAAGGAGTATGGTGTCAGACCCATTTCAGGGAGTGCTAAATTTAATAGTATTCTGTTTGATTCAAAGATTAGAATAAAAAAGAGACCCTATTCTTTTATTAAACAAGAGTATTCCGAAATTAATTCATTAATAAATACATACAAATCTAATTTTCTTTTTTGGCAATCCCTCTTTAAGCAAAACAATACTAAAGTTTATTTTTCTTGGTATAAGTTTGATAAAAGCCATATGGCTATTGCTGACGCAATTCAATCGATAGGAGGCATTTCCGTTTTATGGCAAATAGCTCTAAATGCTATTCAAGAAACAATGTGTAAGACTGATACTGATATCTTATTTTCCTATTCAACGCATTGCGCAAATATAGATAAAAAGATTAAAAGCAATTTCAGGTTTAATATAATTAGCGGTTACCCAAAAGATTATGCAATAAAAGAATCAACTAAAGATGCATTAAAATTAAAAAAGTATCTCAAATTAAATGGTGCAAAAAATATAGTATGCGTCCTTGATGAAAATTCGTTAGACGATCCTAGGTGGCATACTGGCCATCAATTACAAAAGGAGAATTATCAATTTATCTTAAATAATCTTTTACGCAATAATGATATGGGAGTAATTTTTAAGCCCAAAAGGTTTATTGATCTAAGAAAAAGATTAGGAGAAGAAATTTGGAGCTTAATCGAGGAAGCAAAAAAAACCGGAAGATGTTTTATTTTTGATGAAACTAAAGGGCATACAACTCTGGCGACGCCAATAGTTGCCTGTCTTGCTTCAGATCTATGTATTCATAGTCATTTATGTGCTGGTAGCGCTGGACTTGAATCTGCCTTGGCTGGAGTTCCAACCATTTTGATTGATAGAGAATACACTCCTGCTAGTATTTTAAATAATTTGCCAACAGGCGATGTTGTCTTTAATAATTGGTTTGAAGCAATTGATGGAGTTAATGATTATTTTTCATCAAAAAATAGAAATAAAAAATTTGGAGATTGGTCGCCCGTAATAGATGATTTAGAACCTTTCCGAGATGGACTAGGCGCTAAAAGAATGGGAGATTTCTTAGAATCTTTATTTCTTGGTTTTGAGAAAGATTTAGATAGGGAGGAAGTGATGTTAAGAGCAGTAGAAAAATATGCAGAACAATGGGGTTCAGATAAAATAATCACAAATTAGTAAATATATTATGAAAAAGTTAAAAATAGGCATAACTGGATATGGAAAAATGGGAAAGATTCGAGAGAAATCTTTTTTATCTTCTAAAGAAGTTAGCTTAATTTCGATCTTTGATCTAAAAAGTAATATAGAAAGAACTGATTTAATTGTATGTAAATCATTTGAAGAATTATTAAATACAGATATTGATGCAGTATTTATTTCTTCATATGTTAGCTCTAGCGCTGAATACACAATAAGAGCTCTGGAGGCAGGCAAACATGTTTTTTGTGAAAAACCCCCTGCAATGAATTATAAGGAAATAGAGAAAGTAGAAGAAGTTTATAAACAAAATTCTTTAATTCTTAAATATGGTTTTAACCATAGATATCATTATTCAGCTATAGAGGCAAAAAAAATTATTGAAACAGGAGCGATGGGTAACTTACTTTGGATGAGGGGAGTTTATGGAAAGGCTGGGAGTATAGACTTTGATCAGAATTGGCGTAATTATAAAAAGTACTCTGGAGGAGGAATTCTGATGGACCAAGGCATACATATGATAGATTTATTCCGTTTTTTCTCAAAACAAGAATTTATTTGTTTAAGTTCCCATATATCTACTGAATATTGGAATATAGAGAATGAAGACAATGCTTTCCTTCTTCTAAAGTCAGAAACTGGAACAATCGCCTCTTTTCATTCTACAGCTAACCAATGGAGGCATAAATTTCTTTTAGAAATGACTTTTGAAGAGGGCTATGTAACCTTGGATGGCTTAATAACTTCTACTGGTAGTTATGCTCCTGAAAAATTAATATATGGTTATAGACAATATGAAGATATAAATACTGCAATGGGAAAACCTAGCGAAACAATGTCTTATTTTGAAATTGATGATTCTTGGAAGCTTGAATTGAACGAGTTTGTTTCTGCAATAAAAGGAAATGGTGAAATTATCAATGGTACAATTTATGACGCTAAGGCAATTATGTCCCTGATTGATGAGATCTATTTAAAGTAGCTTTTTTAAGAATAAATGAAAATTGTTGGAATGATACCCGCTAGGATGGGAAGCCAAAGGATAAAAAGAAAGAATCTAAGGCTCCTTAATGGAAAACCTCTAGTAGAATATATATTTAGCTCTTCTTCTAAAGCGAAATATTTTGATGAAATCTATATTAATTCGGAAGATCCTATCTTTGAAAAAATAGCCAAACCGTATGGAATTAAATTTTACAAGAGAGAAGAATCTTTAGCAGGTGAAGAAGCTACCAATGATCATTTTGCAGATGATTTTTTAAGAAATGTAGAGTGCGACATTCTTATTCAATTATTACCAACTTCACCTTTTATAACAACAAAAGATATCAATTCCTTTATAGGTTATATGCTCGAAAATAAACTAGAAACTCTTACTTCTGTAGAACATAAACAAATAGGTTGTCTATACAAAGGTGAACCAGTTAATTTTGATAATAACCTAATATTAGAGAAATCGCAGAACTTAGAGCCTGTCTTGGTTTACACAGGTGCTCTAATGGGTTGGAATAGAGATAAGTATCTAGAGAATATGGATAAAAATGGTTGTGCTTACCACGGCAATAATACTCTGAAAGACCATTATGAATGGAATGGCTTATCAATAATTGATATTGATAATGAGGAAGACTTCCTGTTAGCTGAAAAATTAATGAGAGCTCAAGAAATAGAAGTTGAAACAAAACCTAGTTTTTATTCAGAAACCTAAAATATTTTTAGATACTTAGAATCATATGCGTAAGTTAAATGAAATTAAAGATAAACTCTTAAAAGGTCAACCAACTATTGGTACCTGGTTACAGATACCCAACACTGCTTCTGCAGAATTACTTTCTTCTTCAGAATCTTTTGACTGGGTTTGTATTGATATGGAACATGCTCCAACAAGTTTAGAAACGTGCGAAGACATGATTCGGTCAATAGAGTTTACTGGTTCCGTACCTATAGTAAGAATTACTTCGAATACTGAAGACAATATTAAAAGAGTCATGGACTCTGGAGCTAAAGGTATAGTTGTTCCAATGGTAAAAGATCAAGAATCAGTTTCAAAAGCCTATAGTGCTATGCACTATCCACCTTTAGGGACAAGAGGAGTAGGCTTGGCAAGAGCTCAAAATTGGGGACTTAATTTTGAAGAATACTTAAACAATATTGAAAAAGATTGTCTTTTAATAGCCCAAATAGAACATAAAGACGCAGTCAAGAATATAGATGAAATCTTTAACTCTAATATGGTAGATGCTTATATTATTGGACCTTATGATTTATCATCTTCTCTTGGCTCACCAGGAGACTTCAATAGCAAGGAGTTTCTTGATTCATTAGATAAAATAAAGAGATCGGCTATAAAACACAATATACCTCACGGTTTTCACTCTGTTGAACCTGATATCAAGAAACTTAAAGAACTTATTAAGGAAGGTTATGTTTTTATTGCCTATTCAACAGATATGATAATCTTAAGAGAGGCTGGAAAATTAAATGTTGAATAAAGACTCTGTCATTGGAGTTTCTTCGAGATCTTTTTGTAAATCTAAATATTTAAGAGAATCTTTAGAGAGTAACTTTAAAAATGTTATTTATAATGAAGAGTTACTGCATTTTGACGAGAAAGCATTAATAAAATTTTTCGATAATTGCCAAGGAATTATTGTTAGTGAAGATATTATTTCTGTGAATGTGATTGATAACCTGCCAAACCTCAAAGTAGTCTGTAAGTTTGGTGTAGGTCTTGACAATATTGATACAGAATATTTAAAAAAGAAAAATATTAAACTTGGCTGGAAACCAGGTTTAAATTCATCTTCAGTAGCCGAACTAGCTCTTTCTTATATTATCTTAATGCTTAGAGAGGCCTATTACTTAAATAGAAAAATGCTTAACCTGAAGTGGGAGAAAGTGATAAACAGTAGAGACTTGACCAGTTCAACTATAGGAATTATTGGGTTTGGTCATATAGGTCAAAAACTTGCTTCTTATCTAATACCTCATGAATGCAATGTTCTAGTTTTTGACCCTTTATTAGAAATAAATAAAGACCTATCAATTAATGTGAGGTCAACTTCTCTTGAAAACGTATTAAAGACTTGCGATGCAGTGTCAATTCATGTTCCTCTTAATAGCAAAACCAAGAACTTAATTGGGAAAAAAGAAATTTACATGATGAAGAAAGGAAGTGTGTTAATTAACCTTGCAAGAGGAGAAATAGTGGATGAAAGTTTCTTATATGAGGCATTAAAAAATAACCATTTATGTGGTGCAGCATTTGATGTTTTCGCAAATGAACCAAGCAATTCTAATAAATTTACATCAAGTTTATTAGACCTTGAGAATTTCTTTTGCACGCCGCATATAGCAGGAACTTCAACTCAAACCATAAAGAGACTTGGTGAATCTGCTATCAATTGTTTAATAGAGAATTATCAAAACTAATACAAAAAACCATGTTAAAAATTCTAGATTGTACTTTAAGAGATGGAGGCTACTACAATAATTGGAGATTTGACTCTACCACAGTTACAAATTACTTAAGAGCTATGGAGGCTTGTAATGTAGATTATGTAGAATTAGGGTTTAGATTCATTGAACCGAAAAAAGGAATGGGCCCCTTTGCCAGCACTTCAGAAGAATTTCTAAGTTCTTTAGATCTCCCTTCTTCTGTAAATTACGCCGTTATGATAAATGGTAAAGAATATATCTTTCCTGAAGAAAAAAAGATTGATACAGAAATACGGGATAAATTTTTGAAATCTAAAGATTCACCAATTTCTATGGTAAGGGTAGCTATTAACTTTAATTCAGTATTAGAAGTGAAACCAATTTTAAAAACTCTGAAGGCATTAGGTTATGAAGTAGGTCTAAATTTAATGCAATCTAGTGGCAAGAAGGAATCTGATTATATAAATACAGCAAAAGAAATTTCTACATGGGGACTAGTAGATGTTCTTTATTTTGCAGACTCTTTTGG
>MDSV01074186.1_pt1 | contig 10571 bp, 6 predicted proteins | sample 810851 | NCBI WGS metagenome assembly MDSV01 (sample SAMN05326640, study PRJNA326480) | marine metagenome | isolation source: seawater | place: Atlantic Ocean: North East | collected 2012 | reverse complement strand
TTCGGGCTCGGGCTCGAGTGGACGTTCCGGGTCCCGGAACGCTTCGACGGGCTCGGGCTCGGGCTCGAACGCGTCTTCGTCGAGACCCTCTCGCTCCGCGCCGAGGGCGGCCGTCTCCGCGCCGTCGAGCCGAAAGACCTCGGCTCGGTGTGCCACGGCCTCGGTGCCGTCCGCGAGCGCGGATTGCTCGCCTTCGCCCGCGCCAGGGCGGCGGCCCGCTCGGCGGCGGCGACGGCGGCGCGGCGCGCGAGCGCCTTCTTCTCCTCCGTCGCCGACGTCACCGAACGCGTCTCGCCGCGGATGTACGCGCCGACGCGCGACGCCGTTCGCGACCCCCCCGTCGCGCGCCCGACACCCCCGGGCGCCGAGCGCGGGCGGGAGCCCGCCCCAGCGCTCGCCGGCGAAAACGCGGAGGCGGCGCTCTCGCCGAAAGTCACGCGGCGGCGCGCGCCCGGGGACGGCGACGCGCGCGACGACCGCGCCGGGCTCGGGGTCCGGCTGGTGAGACCGATCGCCCGTCGCGGCCCGGCGTCGCGACGCGCGATCGGGCTCGCGCGCCGCGCCGTTTCGGTGTTCACGCTCCGGAGTCGCGCGCTCGCCGCCGGGCGCCTCACCGGGCTTCGCCCCCTCGCCTCCGACGCCGCCGAACGCGCCGGAGCCCCCGGGCTCGCCGACCTCGCGCGCTCGCCGCCGGGAGACCCGACCCGCATCGGCCGCCGCGTCAGACGAAGCGGCGTCTCTCCCGGGTCGTCCGCGTGGACCCACGTCCCCGCTTCCGTCCGCGTGGACCCGCGAAGCGCGCGCTCGTCGAGCCCGTCACCGCCGGCGAGCGCCCCGAACGCGCCGTGAGCGCTCACGCGCATCGAATTCGCACTCTCGTCCGAGGTCACGCTCGTGGAAACCTTCGGGTACGCGTCCGTCACCGACAGGCGCGCGAACGCGCGCCCGCGCCGCTCGACGTCCGCCCTGACTCGCGCGTTGGCTTCCCTCGTCGCCGCGCGTTCCAGCCTCAGGCCCAACGCGCGCGTCTCGTCCCGGCTTCGCTCGAGCTTCCCTCTCGTTTCCCCCGCCGCTTTCCACGCCTCGCTCAGGACGTCCCTGGCGACGACCCAGCTCCCCTCGACGCCCCGCTCGATCTCGGCGACGGCCGGTTTCAAGTCGTCGCGCGAGACGACATCTTCGGCGGCGTCGCAGGCGCGGCGGGCCACGTCCAGCGCGCGCGTCGCGACTCGGTACGTCGCCACCGCGCGCGCCTCGATCGCGTCCAGCGCCTTCAGCGCGCGCAACGCGACCGAGGTGCCTTTCACGCCGAGCGCGGTGTGCCCCCGGTCGATCACGCGGTACAAATGCTCGTTCTCGCGTCGCGCCGTCGCAATCTCCCCGCGCGCTTTTTTTAAAAGCGCGTCGGACGCCTCGGCCCGCGCGACGGCGCGCGACGTCTCCGCCTTCGCCGCCACCACCTCCCCGCGCAGACGCTCGAGCTCGCGCGCGTGCTCGCCCTCGATGGCCACGAGCTCCTCCTCCGCGGAGGTGAGCGCGACACGCACGAACGACGGTTCTTTTTCCGTCGGTGTTCCGTCGGTTTCGAATGTTTCGGTTTCGGTCGCGAGGAGCGCCGCGCGCAGCGCGGAGGGCTCGTCGCGCCGCGCCGTGCGCCGCAGCAAACTCTCGATGGCGCCGACGCGCCGACGCTCATGCGCGCGCGTCGTCTCCTCCGCGCGTTCCCTGCGCTCGCGCTCGCGCGCGAACGCCGTCTCGATACCCGCGATTCGGTCGGTCAACTCGCGCTCTTTCGCGCGCGCGTCCTTCTCGCGCGCCTCGAGCGCGCGCCGCGCCGCTTCGCGCGTCGCCGTCGTCGCCTTTTCCGCGCTTTCACATTTCGCTCGCGTCTCGTCGAGCTCGAGCTCGACCCGCAAACGCCGGCGGTTCGCCTCCGCCACCGCGTTCGCGCGTTCGGCGTCGGCAGTCTCGCCGTTCCGGTCGCGTGCCGTGGTCTCGCGCTCGTCCCGCCGCATCGCGGTCTCCACGACGCGGTGCTCGAGCTCGGCGATGACGCGCCGCGCGTCGCCGAGCGCGTCCGCCGTCTGACGCGCGTCGTGCTCGGCGTCGGCGACGCGCGCGGCGGCGCGTTCCTCCGTCTCGAACGCGCGACGTTCGGCGTTCTCCGCGCGGGCGTTCGCGGCGGCCACGAGCCGCGCCGCGACTTTGTCCGTGTCCGCGGCGCGCGTCGCTCGCGGCGACTCCGGCCGCTTCTCGGGGGTCGCGGCGGACGCATCCGCGTCGGCGCCTCGAGAAAACGCCGAGAACTCAGTGCGCATCATCATCTCCGCCGCCTCCTCGCGGCTCATCATCTTCGCCGGGCTCACACCGCCGGGCGACCGCTTCACGAAGTACCGCGGCTCCCCGGGGAGCGGGCGCGCCAGCGGAGACGACATCCTCGGAGGCGTGTCGAGGAATGACGAGAGAATTGTCCAATGCGCACTGTCAGTCAACTCAGTCATGTCTGTCAGTCTGTCGTCGCCCTAGATTTGCGCCTCATCTCGTAACAACGGTGGTGAGAGCCGTTATTATCGCCCGTCTCGTCTCGGGGCTCTCGGGCTCGCGAAAGCGCGTCCGACGCGGGGCCCTCGCGACGCCGTCAGACACGAAGGCGCGCGCTCTGCACGCCATCGCGGTTCCAACGCGAACACAGGCCGGCGCCCTCGGTCGACTCTCTCCGCCCCTCGCCCCGCGCGTCCGAACGGCGACTCGCCGCATCTCGAAAAACCCGTTCGCCACAACGACGAGCAGCCATGGAGACGTCGCTGCGGTTCGACTCGCGCACGAAGCACCTGTGCCTGTTCGCCAAGGAGAAGTTCAGCAACGACGATAACTACGTACTGACGGTGCGTCCTCTTCGCGCTCCCTCGAGTCCCGAGCGCCCGAACCCGAACCCTCGAGCGGGCGTGGCAGGTGGTTCTCGCCGAGACGACGACGCCGAACAGCGAGGTTTTCTCCATCCGACACGGTCGCGCCGCGCGCGTGACAGCGGCCCGGACGCCGTCTCGCCCGCGTTTCGACGACGCGCGTATTCCGCGAACGAGCGACGCGGTGGTGAAGATACGCTGACACTTCTCTTTCTCCCTCGCGCGCTTCGTTGCGGTCACGCCGCGCCTCGACTCGCCTCCGCCCGCTCAGGTTTCCGGTTGTCTGGACACGAAGGATGGGCGCGTGGAGAGCCGCGCGTACGTGCGTAAAAAGTTTTTCCCCGACGCGTTCCTTTCGCGCGTGGACATGGGCTTGAGTTACGCCACGACGCAGGACGACGTGACGTACGGCATCAGCGGGAAGAAGAGCTTCGACCTGACGGACGACGGGCTCACCACGCTGGACGTCAAGGGCGGCGTCTCGATGGGGAGCAAAGCGCGCGGCGCCGACGTCGACGCTCGCCTGGAGCTGACGCAGAAGATCTTCAACTTCCAGGAGGACCAGGACCTGAAGCTGCGCGTGGGGGTGGACCTCGGGTCGCGGAAGCTGTACGGGCAGATCCGCGAGAACAACTGGACGTTCAACACGGACTTCAAGGAGAAGTGGGACGTGCGGTACGACCTGTAGGTAGGGTTAAGTCCGCCGGGGGCTTAGGGGACCGGGGCCGGACGTTTCAATCGACAACCGACCGGTCAACAGGCGCGTTTTCATCGTAAACAAAACACGCTCGCGCCGTGTCCGCGCTGCCGGTTTCGTCGTTTCGAGGCAAATCGAGGATTTTTTCCGCGGACTTGGCGCGAAAGCCGAGTCTGAGTTTTCGCGAGCCTCTTGGAGCTCGCGCCCCCCCCCCGCGGCGCCACTGTGAAGCAGCGCGCGAGTTGTCGCGGCTCGCTGGTTCGGCGCACGACCCGAGTGTTCGGCGTTTCCGTCGTCACGCGCACCCGGCTCACGCGACAGAGCGTCTCGAGCGGCGACGTCCGAGCCTGAGATCTCGTCAGCACCTGCTGCGTGACTGGCGAGAGTGCCAACTCTTTCCTGATTGAGACAGCGCGAGCGCGACGCGCTGCGTCCGGGATGATGAACGACCGCAAGGTCATAAACCTCGAGGAGGGATGGGACTTCATGCAGGCACGTCCCCGCGATACCCGCCGATACGCCCGCGAGCGCGGTTCTCTCGCCGCGCGTCGCTCCGCGCCCGTTTTCCGCGCGAACGTAACCCTACGCGGATCCGACGCGGCCCACGGGCGAGCGCGATCTGACCTGCCCCCCTCCTTCGCGCACGAGCAGAAGGGCATCGTGAAGCTCCGCGGCATCCTCGAGAAGGAGCAGGGCGAAGACGCGTTCACGCCCCAGGAATACATGAACCTGTACACGTGCGTGCTTCGGAGACTTCAGCGTCTCAGATCCCGCCCTGCGACGCTCGTTTCAAAAGCGCGAACCGACCGTCTTCGTTTTCCGCTCATCCGCTCGACTGACGCCTCGCGCGATCGTCCCTTCCCACAGCACCATCTACAACATGTGCACGCAAAAGCCCCCGCACGACTTCTCGCAGCAGCTGTACGAGCGGTACCGCGAGGCGTTTAACGAGTACATCGCGAGCGTCGTTTTGCCCGCGCTGGACGAAAAGAGCGGCGAGTTCATGTTGAAAGAGCTCGTGCGCCGCTGGGACGACCACAAGGTGATGGTGCGGTGGCTGTCCCGGTTCTTCAACTACCTCGACCGCTACTACATTCAGCGGCACAACCTCGCCGCTCTGAAAGACGTGGGCGCCCTGTGCTTCCGCGACTTGGTGTACGCCAAGCTCAAAAACACGGCGAAAGACGCGATCCTCGCGCTCGTCGACAAGGAGCGCGACGGCGAGCAGATCGACCGCGCGCTCGTGAAGAACGCGCTCGGCATCTTCGTGGAGATGGGCATGGGGGGCATGGAGGCGTACGAGGCGGACTTCGAGGCGTTTCTGTTACTGGACACCGCGAAGCACTACGCGCGCAAAGCCTCGCTGTGGATCGAGGAGGACAGCTGCCCGGCGTACCTCGTCAAGGCGGAGCAGTGTTTGGGCCGGGAGAAGGAACGCGTCGGGCACTACCTGCACGCGTCGTCCGAGGCGAAGCTGCTGAAAGAAGTTGAGCGCGAGGCGTTGGCGACGTACGAGACGCGTCTGCTCGAGAAGGAGCACTCCGGATGCGCGGCGTTGTTGCGGGACGACAAGACGGAGGATCTGGCGCGCCTGTTCCGCCTGTTCAAGCGCGTGCCCTCGGGGCTGCCGCCGGTGGCGGAGATCTTCAAGCGGCACGTCGAGCGGGAGGGTCTGGGACTGGTCGAGCGCGCGCACGAGGCGGCCGCCAGCAAGAAGGAGGCCAAGACCGCGAAGAAGGACAAGGACGCCAACGCGACGCCCGCGACGCCCGGCGACGCCGCGACGCCTGGACCGACCCCCGACCCGAAGAAGAAGTCGTCCTCCGCTGACGCGGCGGCGGCGGCGGGCTCGGCGGGCTCCGCCGAGCAGCTCTTCGTTCGCGACGTCATCGCGCTGCACGACAAGTACGTGGCGTACGTCAAGACGTGCTTCGCGGACGACTCGCTGTTCCACCGCGCGCTGAAGGAAGCGTGCGAGGTGTTCTGCAACAAGATCATCGCCGGGGTCACCTCCGCGGAGCTCATGGCGACGTTCTGTGACAAGCTCCTGAAGAAGGGCGGCTCGGAGCGGCTGTCGGACGAAGCCGTGGAGGAGACCCTGGAGAAGGTGGTGCGACTGTTGGCGTACGTCTCGGACAAAGATCTGTTCGGGGAGTTTTACCGCAAGAAGCTGTCGAAGAGGCTTCTGTTCGACCAGAGCGCGAACGACGATCACGAGCGCTCGATCTTGGCGAAGCTCAAGCACCAGTGCGGCGCGCAGTTCACGAGCAAGATGGAGGGCATGGTGACGGATCTGCAGCTCGCGCGCGACACGCAGGCGTCGTTCGACGGGTGGCTAGCGAGCGACGCGTCGCGCAAGCCGGAGGTGGATCTGGCGGTGACCGTGCTCACGACGGGTTTCTGGCCCACGTACAAGTTCACCGAGCTCGCGCTGCCTCAGGAGATGGTCAAGTGCGTGGAGACGTTCAAGCAGTTCTACGAGGAGCGCACCAAGCACCGCAAGCTGACGTGGATCTACGCGCTGGGCGTTTTGACGGTGAAGGGCAACTTCGCGGCGAAGCCCGTGGAGATGCACATCTCGCCGTTCCAAGCGTCCTGCCTGCTGCTGTTCAACCGGGAGGACACGCTCAGCTACAACGAGATCGTCCAGCGTCTGAACCTGCCGGACGAGGACGTGCGCCGCACGCTGCACTCGCTGGCGTGCTCCAAGTACAAGATCCTCAAGAAGTCGCCGGAGGGTAGAACCATCGCCGACACGGATTCGTTTTCGTACAACGGCGCGTTCACCGACCGCGCGCGGCGCATCAAGGTGCCCGTGCCGCCGGTGGAGGACCGCAAGAAGGTGCTGGCGGACGTGGACAACGACCGCCGGTACGCCATCGACGCCGCGATCGTGCGCACGATGAAAAGCCGCAAGAGCCTGGCGCACCAGAAGCTCGTGCTGGAGGTTGTGCAGCAGCTCAGCAAGGGGTTCAAGCCAGATTTCAAAATCATCAAGAAGCGCATCGAGGACCTCGTCACGCGCGAGTTCCTCGAGCGAGACAAGGAAGACCCGAGCGTGTTCAACTACCTGGCTTAGACGCGAAACAAAACGCAGCCGACGCGTGTCCTCGGGAGGGGACGTCGTCGTGGACGGTCTGCGGCTCATCGGGTGGTGTGTGTCACTTCACGAGACGCGACGATCGGTAGCGGCGCGCGAGAAAGACGCCGGTTGCGAGTGACCGGAAGCGCGCGGGATCGAAAAAATCTCGTCTTGAGCGCGCCCGCGAACGACGCGTGTGTTTTTGTTTTGCGCGTTTTCATCACAAACGCCGACCTTTACGTCCTGTTTTTTTTCTCTCTTCTACGTGTGGATGTTCCCAATCCCCCTGATACCCGCGGGCTGATGCCAAGCCCACGGATCCCCCACTACTCGAGCCCCGCTCGAGCGCGCCGCGCGCCGCGCGACCGCCCCCCCGCGCCGGGAGAGCCGCCTCGGAGCGGAGGCGTCGAACCAAACCTCTTCGGATCGACGCCTCCACTCGGCGAGGCAAAAGTCGCGCGTAGTCGCACGCCGACGCGTTTAAACACCTCCCATCGTCACAGGAAAACACCAGATGTTCGAGTCTCGCGACGCGGCCGTTCGAAGCGCGGACTTAGGCCGATCTGGCAGTCCGGCGGTCTCTTGCCACCGCCGACCACCGCGCTTCGAATCCGCCGACGCGGAATCTTCGCCGTCGCAAAACGCCCCTCGCTCTCGTCGCGCGCGCGCGACTCAGAGCGCGGAGAAGTTGGGGCGGCTGTACTTGAACGTGGTCTTCTGCGACTTGGCGTCCGGGCGAAGCACCTTGTTCACCACGGGGAAGGAGACGGGCTCCTTCCTGCCCAGGAACTGGATGGTGTTGTCGCGCTTCACGTCCTCGTCCGCCACCTGCGCGATCTTGATGATCTGCAGGCACGGCGCGCGCACGCGGTGGCGGGAAGCCATCTCCTCGTACAGGGCGTCGACCGCCTTGTTCATGGACACCTCGCGGTACTCCTTGTACGCGTTGTGGAACCCGGTGCGGCTCTGGTAACGAATCCAGACGCCATAGTTCTTAAGCGAAGTGACATCCTCTTCGAAAATCTCGTTGCACGCGATGATCTGGCCATTCGCCTTCTTCACCTTCTTCAGGCGAGACAGGAAGTACCTGCGGAGGGGAAGGTGTGGTATCGGGATGGTGGGTGGGTTTCAAGAACGTCAGTGACGTGTTTCCGGAGACGTTCGCATCGCGTTCGGGCGACGTCGGAGCGTTCAGGCACAGAGGGGGAGGCGGGCGCGCGCGCGCCCCCTCGCGCGCCGCGCAAAAAACGTCCCAAAACCCTTAAAACACGCGAAGATGTTTTCGACTCGCGTGGTGTCGGAAGATGTCCCCGGGGGTACGAGCGGCGAGCCCTTCCCCCGCGCGCGCTGGGTCGCGCATACACCCCGCCATACACCTCCGCGGCCGTGCCGACATCGCTCGTACTTCGTGTTCGCTCGACTCCCGCGTGTCGTTCTTCGCGTGTCGCGTTCGTCGCGGAGAAGGATGTTTGTCGCGCACGTACCAGAACTTCGACTTCGCGCGGGTGTCGTCGAGGGACCAGAGCTTCATGCGGTAGATTTGGGGCTCCGGCTGGGCCTCGGTCGGCACGTGGCGGCCGACGATGTGGTATTGGTGGTACTGTTGGGGTGAGGCGAGGGATGCGGGTCAGCGACCGGACCGGGATTAGAACAAACGAAGTTACGGGAACGCGAGAAAAATGACGAAGGCGAAGGTGTCCGGGGACGGCTCGGTGGAACCCGTCCGGGCGACGAAACGCGCCCGCGTTGTCGCGGGTCGCTTCCAAGGGATCCAGAGGGCAATCACACGCGTCGTCGTCGCCTCGACGACGAAGCGCCGACGCCCCCTGGGTCCGTTCGCTCTTGAACCCTAGGAGGAAAAAACTTTCGCTCACGGGCCCGTCCCGACTCCGACATGTGCCTCCGGCGGTGCCGCGACCGCGGCGACGATGGGTGTCACGCCGCGGCGCGCGGGGGGAGAACGTCCGGGCGGTATCCTTACCCTGAAAGGCGCCATGATGTTCGACTGTACTGGACACGTGCGTTCGCGCGTTCCTAAGTGCCGCGGCGAGCGATGCGGGGAAAGTTGAAGAGCGATTTCTTCTTCGATTTTTGTTCGTTTTTAAGGGTTTTGCGCACATTTGAGACTTTTGCGCACTCGCGACTTAATGAGAAACACGCGTCGATTCTCTCGTGTGTTTTGTCACATTTTCTCTCGAACCCTAATGCGAATTTCGTGACGTTTTACACGTCAGCCCAGTTGGGAAATTCTGAGAATTACGAAATTGCGAATAGGGCTTCGCACTCCTTTTTTTTGGTCGCCTTATAAAGAACAACAATAGACTAAGTACCCATATATACCTTTTACTCGCATTACATACACACTACACATCCACTGCTTGCGTCATTTTTTTTTCAGCGACCGTCGGCATCGCTCGCAACCTCGGCACTTCCAATGTTCCAAAGCTTCTCTTTCTCATCAAGCCTCGCGCCTTGTGTAGTGGAGCGTCTCCTTTCGGAGGAGTCACTCCGCGCCGCGGGTCCGCGTCTGCCGAAGCGAAGACTCGCGATGGACGCGCTCCCCCGAGACATCGCCTCGGTGCGTCGGACGCGCCCCCCCATCCAGCCCCCCGCGTCGATCCGCCACCCCGCGCGTCACTTCCGCCGTTCAAATGGGTTCCCGCGCGAACATCCGCGTCGTTCGCTTTCCGTCCGCGTTTCCCGTCGCTCGCGCCTCGTGGCTCTGACCCCCTCGAGAACGGATCGTTCGCGACGCACCGCAGGTCCTGCCCGATGACCCCGCGGACCAGCTCGAGCTGGCGCATCGCATCGCGAACGCGGCGTTCGTGGCGCAGACGCAGAGCCTGGCGAAGGAGCGCGACGCGCTCAAGGAGCAGTGCGCGGAGATGCAGATGCGCTCGAAGCAGCTGGAGCGCCGCGTGGCGAGCATGGAGGACGAGCTGCACGACGCCGCGGACAAGGCCGCGATGGCGATGGAGGAGAGGGACAAGCTCACCGCGGAGAAGACCGCGCTGATCAACACCGTCAAGAAGCTAAACAGGGAGGTTGCCAAGCTGGACGCGTTCAAGCGCAACCTCGCGCAGACGCTGGCGGATGCCGGCGAAGACGGCGCCGGCGCCGGCGACGCCGCGGGGGAGCGACTGGTGACCAGCGTGTTGGCGAGCGCGGAGTCGAACCCGTCGAACGGGTTCTCGCCGCAGCGCGGGTCCTCGAGCCGGTACGGCGGCAGCCGAACCTCCGCGAGCGAGAGGTCACCCGAACGCGTCTCCCGGCGCGTCTCCGCCGCCAACTCGCCCGCGCCCGGGGGAGGCGCGTCTCCGCTCGGCGGCGCGCGCGGCGGCAGGGAGGGACCCGCGGATGCCGATGCCGCGAACGGACCCAAGGTGGACGGCAAGGCGTTTTTCCGAGAAGCGCGCGCGCGTCTGTCCTACGAGCGCTTCTCCGAATTCCTGCAGAACATCAAGGCGCTCAACGCGCACAAACAGACGCGCGCCGAGACGTTGGCGCGCGCCGACGACATCTTCGGCGAATCCAACAAAGACCTCTTCCGCGCGTTCGAGACGCTGCTGGTGAAACACTTGCCCACCAAGTGAAGCGGAGACGACGCGTTCGCGTTCGTGACGATGGACGTGCGTCGGAATGCGCGAGCGCGCGTCGCGTCGACGCGAACGAGCGCGCGCGCGGGGAAAAGTTCGTATCCGCTATACCCAAATGTATGTGTATTTAGTCAGACAAAAGTGACGATATGTGGTTTTACCTTTTTCTTGGACTGCACACGCGTCGGAATGCGCGAATGTGCCCACCGACGATTCCGCCCGTCTTCGCGCGCTTTCCGCGACGCTTTCAGCCGCCTTTCGTGGCGGGTGAGGCACCAGCACCGGCACAC
>MDSV01030970.1_pt1 | contig 10571 bp, 8 predicted proteins | sample 810851 | NCBI WGS metagenome assembly MDSV01 (sample SAMN05326640, study PRJNA326480) | marine metagenome | isolation source: seawater | place: Atlantic Ocean: North East | collected 2012 | reverse complement strand
ACACTGCCGCTTCTGCTATTGATCTTAGTGGTCTTTCAGCATCTCTTGCTGAACTTGAAACTAAGGTGAATGCAGTTCAAGCATCTCTTGCAGGTACTGCAACTGCTGCTTCTGTAACTACTCTTCAAGCTGAAATTGATGCAATTGAAGCTGATTTAGACGATTTACTATCGACTTCCAACATTTACTCATCTTTAGTAACTGTAGGAAATGCTACACAATTAAACGCGGCATTAGCTCTTGGAAACAAGATTAACGTTTTAAATAACGGTTTGACTGTTAATGGTTGGGCTGATATGGACTATACTAAAGTTCAAACGTTAATTGATAGAATTCAGACTATGACTGGTGCTATTACCTATACTGCAGGAGGTTCTACTGGAACTGAGGTTGTATTTAACAACTTAACTTCTGTTGGTAATATTACTATGACTCAGCCTGGTGGATATCACTTCCCTAAGCTTACTAACGCGGCTGTCATCGATTTAAAAGATGATTATGAAACTACTGTAACTAGAGTAAACTTCCCATTACTTACAACTGTAACTGGTCTTCAGACTGATGCTACAGCTGATATAATGGAATTTACTTATGCTACATCAATGGACTTTGGATCTCTTAAAGTTACTCCTGATGCAGATATGGACTGGATATTGAAAAAAGATGGTGTTTTAGACATCGGTTCATTCCACGCTGTTGACGCTGCAGGTACTGCCAGAGATTCTTATGACATGGTAATTACAGGTGCTTCTTCGTGGACTAATGGAACTGCTGCTGGAACTTTTGCTTCAACAGGTCTTCCAGGGAACACTGTAGGTATGCACGATGGTACAATTACTCTAACAAATGTTGCTACAGCTGCTATTCACAACTATAGAGGTGGAATAACGCTTAGTACTGGTGTTAAAAACTTTACTGGAAATAACATCGTTACTGTTACTCACTCTGCAGCTGTTGATCTAGAAACTGTAAACGTTACATTTATGAGAGATAACGATCCAGCTCTAACAGCTGCTCAAGTAGCAGACCTGTCAGAAGAGGACAATGCTACAGCTCAAGATTTATCTTTTGGTAGTACTCACACTAAGTTAACTTCAATAACTGCTACTGGTAGTGGTGGAGACGTTACAGCTAATGCTGCTCCTGCTCTAACAACTGTTAACTTAACTGGACTTGCTGCATTTGATATTAACATGACTGGTAACACTGCGTTGACATCATATACTGATGCTACTTCTGCAAATGACTGGACATTTAATAATAATGATTTAATGACAGCTCTTAACGCTTCTCACACAACTACTATGACTACTTCAGCTGCTGCTGATAAAGCCGCTAGTAAGACTATAACTGGGAACGCTGAGATAGCTACATTAACTATTGGATTTGATGATGTAGATGTATTAAATATTTCAACTAATGCTAAGCTAGCTACTATTGCTGGTGGTGCTAACCTGAAAGATAATGGTACATCAACTACTACAAATGTAGATATTCACCAAAATGCTTTAGTTGCTTCACTAGTAAGAGATACTAAGGAGTCTCCATCAGCTACTGTTGTTGCTGGTGCAACTTCTGATACTGGATCTATTACTACTAGCTCAGGTATTAAAGACTTAGACGCTTTCTTAACTGATGCTGTTGCTGCTACTGGTATTGTAAGTGTATGGTTTGATACAGTTTCTAAATTAGAAATTCAGGCTACTTATGGTGGTTCATATACTGATACTACTGCGAGTATGACTGCACCAACTGCATGGGATGATGCTACTGCTGCTGCGAATGCTATTTTAAGAACATCAGGTACTTATGCTGGTAACTATTCTTATGTATTTAGTAGAGATGCTTCTGCTGCTGTAACAAGCACAACTGGAGCTAGATCTTCTGAGGTAAGAACTCACGTGTTTGATGTTGGTAGATCTGCTGGATCATATGCTGATGTTGCACTTGCATCTAACGAAGGTATTGTTATTAAATACGATGGTGGTACTAAAACGTTTAAGCAAGGTGATACTTACAATGGATCAACAGTTGCTACTATTGACCAATTAGTTGCATATATGAATGCTGATACTGACCTAGATGGTCTTGGTATTAACGTTGGTGCTTCTAGAGCTGGTTTTGAGCAAACATTACTAACTCTTACTTATACTCAGTCTACAGGAGCTGCTGCTGCAGCTGGTACTGTATCTGGTGCTAATAACAAGAGAGTAATATATACAACAACTTCTGCTGAAAACAACACTACTCTTGAAATTATAGATGCTGATGTTGATGATAACAACACAGTTTCTGATTTAAGAGCTGGTCTTTCAGCTGCGCTTAATGCAAGTGCGGAGTTTGCTGCTGCAAATGGTACTAACTCAAACCAAATCCTAATGAACAGAACTGTTTCAGGTGGTACGGTTAATGATAGATCACCAGTTGCTAAGAACATCAATGTAACTCCTACGATTGATGCTGCGATGGTTAGTACAACTGCATTCTTACTAGGTAATGATCAATATACATATTCTGGATCAGCTAATGTTGCACAAAATGTTGTGTCCAACACTGCTGCTCAAGCTTCAAGCTTATTCGCTTATACTGTAGGTGAAACTGCTTTGAATGGTGTTATGATTACCTTAACGAATACAGGAAGTTTAGCTTTCTCATCTAATGTATCACTTTATGGTGCTGCAGTATCTAATACTGGTATTAAAACTACTACTGGTGGCCCAGATGGATATGATTCATGGTTAGTAGGTGCAGTAAATGCTCCAACGTATGCACATAATAGTGCTATGGGTGCTTACGCAACTACTTTCGCTGAGGTTACTGCTGGTACAACAACGACAACTACAGCTGCTGTAACTGCCGTTAATACTATCAGAACTGGATGGTAATAAGAAATTAAGATATTATTTCTTAGAAAAGCCTCTCGTTTGAGAGGCTTTTTTTTTAATTTAGCTTTATGGTTATATCAAAGAGTCTTTTCTCAAAAATATACCTAACTTTTCTTACCCTATCTATCTATTCTTTCAGTTTTAGTGTTATGGATAGAATGGCTGCTCATTATCTGTACATAGGAGTTGTAAATACTATAGCATTTATATCTATACCTTTTATCTTTAAGCAACTAACAATAAAGGACCTATTTAATAATTATCCCACTATAATCTATGGTGGATTTATAATTGTTTCTGCAATATCGTTAGTAAATTCTATAAATATAATTGAGTCATTAGTAGAGCTAAATCAAATCATCACATTTTTCTTCTCCCTTGTAATTATCATTTTTTTATCAAAAGCCAAATTGATAAAAATAAATTTTTTACTAAAGCTGGTTATATTAACATTAATTGTTGATCTTGGATTTTCTTTAATTAATTATGTTGATGTTGTTCTCACAAAAGGAAGCAAGTTTGAATATACTGAGATCCCCTATCTATTAGGTCTTTACGGAAACAGAAACATATTAGCTATATCAATTGCTATGAGGATACCTTTTGTTATTTTATTTTCTATTAGATTAAATAAAGCAATGCCATATACAATTTCATTTATTTTAATTTTTCTAAGCTTCTATACATTGATACTATTATCTTCTAGAACTTCTTTCTTAGCAATAATGCTTAGCTTGATCTTTCTTGTAGGGTTTTTATTTTATAGGGTATACTTTTTAAAAAGAAAACTTTTCTTAGCTCATAGACCTTTATTTTTTTTATATCTAACACCATTATTATTTGCTTACTATATTTCAACTATAACAATTTCAACTACAGATAGAGCTGCTGTTACTGCTCGAGTATCTGCTATTGTAGATACTGAAGATCGGTCTAGGCAAACAAGATTTAGATATTACCAACATGCATTAGAGACAATAAAGGAATCTCCTGTTTTTGGCATAGGACTAGGGAATTGGAAAATTTATTCTATAAAAAAGGATAGTCAGAACATTAGAAGTTATATTCTTCCTTATAATGTACATAATGATATATTAGAGTTTACTGCAGAAACAGGAATTATTGGAGGAATCTTGTTTTTGTCATTTTTTATTTATCTAGCTCTTTTTGTTTTAAAAGATTTTAATCTTAATCCTAACGATTTATACTTAGATAACTATTCTCTATTTATAATACTTCCTTTTATATTCTACTTTACAGATTTAAACCTTAATTTTCCATCAACAAGGCCTGAAAACTTGTATTTATTGTTGATATACATTGCCTATATTTTTTCTACAAAATACCAATTAGATGATGCAGAATAAATTAGGATATATAATTTTGATCGTTGTGTCAACAATAACAATATATTATAATTATAAAGTTTTTGATGCTAATATCGATCAAGTAAATCAACAACATTATATTAGTCAAGGGGCCTATGATTTAAGCCCACAAGAGATTAATCGTCTATCAACAAATTATCCAAGCTTAAATAATACAGCAATACCATTTAAGAGTTTTCTTGGAGCTTATTATATTACTAATGATAGTATTGAGAAAGGAATTAAATTTTTAGAAGAGGGAGAAAAGGAGAACCCTTTCCTTGGGTATGAAGATATGCTAAGAGCTAAACTATATGAGACATTTGGAGCTAAAGATAGCTTTGAGTTTTATGCTAGAAAAGCGGTAAAGAAACTCCCTAATGTAGCTGCGCATTTTGTGTTAATTGCAAGACTTTACGTAATGGAAAGAAAAATTGATAGTCTTGAGATTTTATTCAACTCAATTGCAAAAAAAGACCTAGGAGACTCTGAAGTATGGAAAGTTTATTTAACGGCAATGGCAACAAATAAAAAATATGTTGACTCTGCTAAGGTATTTGAAAATGCCCTATATGCTAAATCATTATTTCCTAGAAATGAACAAATAAAATTATCAGGAGATTATGTATTGTATGGTATTGATAATGTTAAGAAATCAATTGAATTAAGAGATGAAGCGATCGACCAGTTTAGCTCTTCACCATTAAAATCAATTGAATATATGCAAGAGGCATTGACTCTTGTCCCAGATGATATGGCAAATTATCAAACTTTAATAGAGATGTTATTTGTTCAAGAAAAATACAGAGAAGTAATAGATCTTTATGTAAAGCTTAATACATTAAACTTGACGACTCTTCGCTTAGATTCTATTGAGTATATTGGCTTATCTTATTTAAATTTAAATGAAACTTCAAGAGGATGTAATTTGCTTAGTTTTCTAGAACCATATAATTATGAAATTTCAGATCAAGTAAGACTTTTATGTAATATCTCTAACTAAATTAGAGAAACACTCACAACTCACTGTTTAAAAGATTAATTGTACCATAATAAGAAAGGATAAGCTGGATAGTACAATTATTAATGTAGTTTTTAAATGGCTATTAGTCTTTCTTAATATAATATGATGAATATGACTTTTGTCTGCTTCAAAAGGAGATTTACCATTAGCAATTCTTTTACAACAGATTCTAGTTATATCAATTATTGGATATATAAGGATAGTTAAAATAAATAAGATTTTATGTAAATCGAATTCTGGTATAATAATATAACTATTTGATAGCGCATAGATTACATATATGCTAACTATTCCTCCTAAAAGCAATGAACCAGAGTCGCCAAGAAAAACCTTTTTATTAGGTCTTAAATTAAAATAATATAATGGCAAAATAGAAAATATTAGAATTTGCGACATAACTAAGAATGGAGAAGTGCTGGCAGCAAATAATTCAAATAAGATAACAAAGATTGAGACAATTGATAACGCTAATCCATCAATACCATCAATAAAGTTAATCGAATTTATTATTGCTACTATGATAAATATAGTTAGAAGCTGAGCAATTACTCTATTTAGCTCAAAGATGCCAAAAACCCCGTGTAAGTTTTCAATAATTAAACCATTATCAATTAAAATTTTAGCAGCAATAATCTGAAAGATAAACTTCAATTTAAAATCAACAGTATAGATATCATCATAAAGCCCTATTGCCATTAATAATAGTAGCGGAACTATTAATGAAAAATTAAATATTTCTAGATTAAGTAAATAATGCGCAACAGAAATTATAAATATAGTTGTGAATATAGTTAATCCACCAGTTCTTGTTGCCTTAACGCTATGAGATGATCTGGAATTTATTTTATCAATTAAATTATGTTTGTAAAACCATTTTTGGAAAAAATACCCAAAACATAGAGACAAAGTAAATGCTAACCCATAAATCAAAATGTCATTATAAATCACCTGTCGTTTTAAACAATGTTGACTTTACTAAATTACAAAACCATATAGTAATATATCTTGAGCTGTTTATGTAAATAAAATTAATTATTAACAAATAATTTTGTATTTACTTAAAATTAAGTACATTTGTTACTTAATATCGTTTATGTTAGGACAATTAATTACATCTAAAACTAGGCTAAGACTCTTGATAAAGTTTTTTATATCCCAAGCCAATAGGGGTTATCTTAATGGATTAGCTAATGAAATGGGGGAGTCAACAAACTCAATAAGAAAGGAATTGAATCATTTATTTGATGCAGGATATTTAAATAAGATAAAGTCAAATAACAAGATTGAGTATAAGGTTAACATTAAACATCCCCTATATGAAACTTTAAGAAAAGTTGTACTTAAGCATCTTGGTCTAGATGACCTTGTTGAAACTGTATTAGATAGGATGGGAAATGTAGAGAGGATTATTATTATAGGAGACTATGCTAAAGGAATTGATTCAGGCAATATTGAAGTTATATTAGTAGGTGAGGACCTTAATTTTAATTATATATCTCAGCTTGAAGAAAAAATAGAAAAATTAATTAGTAGAAGAGTTAGCTTTTATTTGACTTCGAAGCCTCCTTCAGATAAAGAAAGCATAACATTATATAGTAAAAATTAATATGATGAAATATATAGAAAAAGAAGAAAGGCCTTGGGGGCGCTATTATGTAATACATGATGAAAAGGAATATAAGCTTAAAAGAATTGAAATTTCTTCTAAAGCCAGGATTAGTTATCAATACCACAATAAAAGATCAGAATCATGGTCAATAGTTCAAGGTAGTGGAGTTGTTACTATTAATGGAAAAGACATTAATGTTAAAGCTGGAGATACAGTTACAATCAAAACAGAAGATAAACATAGAATCTCCAATACAGGAAATGGTAACCTTGTTTTTATTGAGGTTCAAACTGGATCGTATTTTGGAGAAGATGATATTGTAAGAATTGAGGATGACTATAACAGAAAATAAAATGATACAAAAAGTAATTATAGTATCAGGTTATTTTAACCCATTGCATAAGGGGCATATTGAATATTTTCATAATGCTAAAAATAAAGGACACAAATTGTTTGTTATTGTTAATAATGATAATCAAAGAAAACTAAAAGGATCAAAGGAGTTTATGTTAGAAGATGAAAGAATTATAATCCTTAATGAATTAAAGGTTATAGATAAAGTTTTTCTATCAGTGGATACTGATAGAACAGTTTCTAAAACAATTCAAAAAATTTATAATGAGAATGCTAAAAGTTATGATCTTTTTTTTGCCAATGGTGGAGATCAAAATAATGAAAGAATTCCAGAATCTGAAATCTGCAACAAATTAGGGATTAAATTAATTGATGGTTTAGGAGATAAAGTTCAATCATCATCATGGTTAATAAAATAATAAAATGAAGGTAGAAAAAATTTGTTGTATTGGGGCTGGCTATGTTGGTGGACCAACTATGGCAGTAATTGCTTTAAAATGGCCTGAAATTAATGTTACAGTTGTTGATATAGATGATGATAAGATTGACATGTGGAATAGTGATGATCTTAGTCAAATCCCTGTATATGAACCAGGATTAAAGGATATAATAAAACAGACTAGAAACAAAAATCTATTTTTCTCAAAAAATATTGAAAAGGCTATTGATGAATCTCAAATGATATTTATGGCAGTAAATACACCCACAAAACAAACTGGAAAGGGTGCTGGAATGGCAAGTGACTTAACCTATATAGAGAATAGCGCAAGAACAATAGCGTCTTTTGCTAATTCACATAAAATAGTAATAGAGAAATCTACATTACCTGTTAGAACAGCTGAAAAAATAAAAGAAATATTAAGTGAATCGAAAAATAAATTCACATTTGAAGTTTTGTCTAATCCAGAATTCCTAGCAGAAGGTACTGCAATTCAAGATTTATTCAAGTCTGATAGAGTTCTAATTGGAGGGGAATCAACAAAAACTGGACAAGAAGCAGTTCAATCTTTAGTTGAAATATATGAAAGATGGATACCAAAGACTAAAATCTTAACTGTCAATGTATGGTCTGCAGAATTATCAAAATTAGCTTCTAATGCCATGCTTGCTCAAAGAATTTCATCAATTAATGCCTTGTCAGCATTATGCGAGGTAACTGGAGCAAAAATTGATGAAGTCTCTAATGCTATTGGTTATGATCATAGAATAGGCGATAAGTTTTTAAAAGCTTCTCCAGGTTTTGGAGGTAGTTGTTTTAAAAAGGACATATTAAATCTAGTTTACTTATGTCAATTTTATGGTTTAGATGAGGTTGCAGAGTTCTGGCTTCATGTAGTAAAGATTAATGATTTTCAAAGGGAAAGGCTTGCAAAAAAAATTGACAATTATGTTTCTGCAAATAATTTAAACAAGGAGGTAGGGGTACTAGGTTGGGCATTTAAAAAAGATACTAATGATAGTAGAGAATCATCTTCAATACATATAACCTATAGTTTATTAGAGAAAGGATACAAGGTTAACATATATGATCCAAAAGTAAGTAAGAATAGAATTATGGAGGATATAAATGAAGTTAGAAATTTCAAGAAAACTATAAATCCTGATTCAATTATTGATAATATAATTATACATAATTCTATTAAGGATCTAGAGAATAGCTCATTAGTATTAATTGTTCTAACGGAGTGGGATGAATTTAAAGACTTAAATAAATCAAAAGAAGATAAAATCATTTTTGATTTTAGAAATATTCTTGAAGAAAAAGAAAATATATACAGACTTTAATAAATAAAAAAAATGAAAAAAATTGCATTAATAACCGGTATAACAGGACAAGACGGGGCTTATTTAACAGAATTCCTGCTTAATAAAGGCTATACCGTTCATGGAATTAAAAGAAGATCTTCTAGCTTTAATACGGATAGAATAGATCATTTATTTAATGACAAATCATTACGAAATAAATCACTATTCCTTCACTATGGAGATCTAACAGACTCATTAAATATATTAACCTTAATTAAAAAAATATCTCCAAATGAGATTTATAACCTTGCAGCTCAGAGCCATGTTCATGTTTCTTTTCAGACACCTGAATATACAGCTAATGTTGATGCCCTTGGGTCATTAAGAATACTAGAAGCTATTAGGATTTTGAATCTAAATAGTAAAATCAAGGTATATCAAGCGTCAACATCTGAACTTTATGGTAAGGTACAAGAAATCCCACAAAATGAGAACACACCATTTTACCCAAGAAGCCCATATGGAGTAGCAAAATTATACGCCTATTGGATAACTAAGAATTATAGGGAAGCATATAATATTTTCGCATCAAATGGTATTTTATTTAACCACGAATCTCCGTTACGAGGAGAAACTTTTGTTACAAGAAAGATAACAAGAACAGTATCAAGAATGTTAGTAGGGCTAGAAGAATGCTTATTTATAGGTAATCTAGATGCAAAAAGAGATTGGGGACATGCTAAAGATTATGTTGAAGCAATGTGGATGATTCTTCAGCATAAAGATCCTGATGATTGGGTAATCTCTACTGGAAAGAATCTCTCGGTTAGAGACTTTATTTTAAAGGTCTTTGAAAATTTAGGAATAGAATTAGAGTTTAAAAATTCTGGAGTTAATGAAATTGGAGTTATATCAAAGCTCAATAAAAGTTCAAAGTATTTTAAGAAAAATGATGTTGTGGTTAAGGTTGACCCAAAGTATTATAGGCCAACTGAAGTAGATGAATTATTAGGGGATTCGTCTAAGGTATATAAAGAACTTGGATGGGAGCCTAAAATTAGTTTTGATCAATTAGTTAATGAGATGATAAGTAGTGATATGGAAGAAGCTAAAAAAGAAAAACTTCTTATCGACAAAGGATATCAACAATTTAAAAGTGCAGATGAGTTTTAAGAAGATCTTAGTGCTTGGTTCTACAGGGTTTGTAGGCAAAAATTTAAAGAACAAGATTGAGGTTAAATCAAACGGTCTTTTTTTGTTTCCTACAAGAGAAGAACTTGATTTATCAAATTTTAGGTCAATTAATAAATATTTAGAAGCAAATAAACCTGACTTTGCAATTAATCTTGCAGGTAAAGTTGGGGGCATAATTTCAAATTCAAGCAATAATTATGATTACTTAGTTGATAATTTGTATATAAACATAAATTTAATCAATGCATTGAAAAATTTTGGATTAAAAAATTTTTTAAATGTATCAACATCATGTATATACCCATCTAATAATAATCATGAAATTAAAGAATCTAAAATTCTATCTGGTAGTTTGGAGCCTACAAATGAAGGTTATGCTCTTGCAAAAATTT
>MDSV01029260.1_pt1 | contig 10571 bp, 12 predicted proteins | sample 810851 | NCBI WGS metagenome assembly MDSV01 (sample SAMN05326640, study PRJNA326480) | marine metagenome | isolation source: seawater | place: Atlantic Ocean: North East | collected 2012 | reverse complement strand
GGTCAAAATAAATATGCTAGATATAAAAAAAATCTTAAAAAAAATATAAAAATAACAAAAAAAATATTAATAGAAATTAATGCTCTCTGATAAAAAAATTGTTTGTCCTAATAATTTGCTAACGATTGCAAAAAAAAAAGGTACTATTGATGCAGCAATTGTAAACGCTGGTGAAATATTCCCAATGGAATCTGTTCTTAAAGCTGTAGAAAATAATTTAATTAACCCCATATTCATTGGTGACGAAAATCAAATTAATAAATATGCAGAAAAATTAAATTGGAATATTTCTAAATTTAAAATTATTAATGAAATAAGTGAAAATAGTACTGCTCCAATAGCCGCAAAACTTGCTAGTGAGGGTAAAGTCAAGATCATAGTCAAAGGCCATATCCATACTGATATTTTAATGAAAGCTGTTTTAAAAAGAGATTTAAATTTGATTGGCAAGACAAGATTAAGTCATGTGTGGCATATGACATTAAATAAAGATGATAAGCCTTTTATAATTACTGATGGAGTTGTGAATGTACTACCTAAATTAGAAGTGAAAATGCACATTCTTAAAAATGCAGTAGATTTTGCAAATAAAATTGGAATCGCTAGACCTAAAGTTGCAGTATTATCAGCAACTGAAGAAGTAATAGAGAGTGTACCAAGTTCTATTGAAGCAGACTTAATTACTAAAAGAGCTATAAAAGAAAATATTAATGCAGATGTTTTTGGTCCTTTGGCTTTTGATAATTCTGTATCAAAAAAATCTGCTGCTATAAAAAAAATTAAAAATGCAGTTTCAGGAAATGTTGACATAATGCTAGTGCCAAATGTTGAAACTGGTAACGCTCTAGTTAAAATGATGATTTATTTTATGGGAGCTTGTGCTGCAGGTGTAGTATTAGGAGGAAAAGCTCCTGTTGTGATAACTAGCCGCTCAGACGAAGCTGAGGCTAGATTAGCTTCTATAGCTGCTTCAATAGTTGCACTTGGTTAATCTATAAAAGTAGTATTATTAATTAACTTATGATTTCATCTTTAGGAATTTTATCTCTCTGGTTGTCTTTAATTTTTTCTATTTCGCAATTTATATTTTCACAAAAATTAAATAAAATTAAATTTATATCTACTAGTGTTAATGGATTATTAGTTTTATCTTTAACTTCTTTCTTTTTATTAATCTATGCCCATATTATTTCAGACTTCAGTTTAATTAATGTTTTTGAAAATTCACATACTACCAAACCATTAATTTATAAAATTTCTGGTGTTTGGGGAAATCATGAGGGTTCAATGTTGCTATGGATACTTGTGTTAACAATATTTAATTATTTTATATATAAATTATACAATATTAAAAATTCTATTTTTATTTTAAAAACTTTACAAATCCAATCTTTCATAACGACTGGTTTTATTTTGTTCACAGTTTTAACTTCTAACCCTTTTAAAAAAATGATTACGACTGTAGAAAATGGTTTAGGTTTTAATCCAATTCTGCAGGATCCTGCATTAGCTATTCATCCTCCACTTTTATATATTGGTTACGTTGGTTTTTCTGCTGCTTTTTCAATGAGTGTAGCGGCTTTATCTTTAGATAAAAATTTAAATACTAATTGGCATAATTATATGAAACCATTTGTTATGGTGGCCTGGACTTTTCTTACTATAGGTATAGCTCTAGGATCCTTATGGGCATATTATGAATTAGGCTGGGGTGGTTGGTGGTTTTGGGATCCAGTTGAAAATGCATCATTTATGCCATGGCTATTGGGAACTGCTTTGCTTCATTCGCTAATTGTTGTTGAAAAAAAGAAGTCTCTTCAAGGTTGGGTTTTACTTTTATCAATACTCACTTTTCTTTTAAGTGTTTTAGGTACATTTCTAGTAAGATCTGGAATACTAACAAGTGTTCATACATTTGCTTTAGATCCCTCTAGAGGAATTTATATTCTAGCTTTCATGGCTTTGTTAGGATGTTATTCATTAATATTATTTGGATCAAAATCAAAAATTTATTTTAATAATAATTATTTTTCTTTTTTTAGTAAAGAAGGTGCAATCTTGGTTAATAATATTTTTATGATTGTAGTATGTTTCACTGTACTTCTTGGAACAATATACCCATTGTTAATTGAGGCAGTTACAAACAACAAAATATCTGTTGGTGAACCTTATTATAATTCAACTGTAATTCCAATAATAATTCCAGCAATACTTGTGATGGGAATAGGTCCAATTCTTTCATGGGGAAAAATAAATAAATCTGAATTAATAAGAAAAGTACTTCCCGCTGCCTTCGTTACAATAATTTTGACTTCATTTTTTTTCTTTATATACAAATCATATAGTTTTATTGGTGTTTTAGGAATTCTTTTAGGATTCTGGATAATTTCTAATAATTTAGTTATTTTTTATAGAAAAAAAATAAATTACTCCATTGGAATGATAATTGCTCATATAGGTGTTGGTCTACTGATTTTAGGAATAACTGGATCAAGTGTTTGGCAAAAAGAAAAAATTTCTAAACTTCATATAGGAGATGAAATAAAAATTAAAAACTATAATATTGTATTTAACAAAATTAGTGAAGTTAGAGGTTCAAATTATTTAGCATTAAAAGGAAATTTTTCAGTTTATGATAAAAATAAAAATCTAATTACAACATTAGTTCCAGAAAATAGATTTTACCCAATTACAAAAAGTTTTACATCAGAGGCGTCCATTCACACAAATATTATAAGAGATTTATATATTATTCTTGGTCAGGGTAATAAAAATGATGGGTGGACAATAAGAGTTTATTATAACCCTCTGGTAGTTTGGATATGGATTGGCGCCTTTATAATATTTTTAGGCGGATTAGTTTCAACAAAAATTAATTTAAAAAAAATAAAAATATGAGAAACTATTTATTGAAAATACCATTTATTTTTTTTGCAATTATTTTATTTGCTTTCTTTTATTTGTTATTGATAGACAGAAATCCATCTGAAGTTCCTTCCGCTTTATTAAATAAAAAAATAGAAAAATTTGAAACACAATCTTTATTATATGACGAAAAATTTATTTCTGATAAAGAATTTGCGAACGAAAAAGTATTAGTAAACTTTTTTGCTACATGGTGTAAACCTTGTAGAGATGAACATGAATTTATTAAAAAATTTTCAAACGTAGAGGGTTTAAAAATAATAGGTATAAACTATAAGGACAACCCTGAAAAAGCTGTCCAGTGGCTTAAAAAATTAGGGAACCCTTATTCAAATGTAGCTATAGATAAAAAAGGTAAAATTGCAATAGATTGGGGTGTTTATGGTATCCCAGAAACATTCATAATAAATTCAAATGGAATTGTTAAGTACAGGCACGTGGGACCTGTTACAAAAAAGGTATATAAGAAAATAAATAAACTAATTGATGAAATAAAATGATTTTTAAAAGAAAAATTTTAATAATTTTGTCTTTACTTTTCCTACAATTTTCCTTTAATAAGATTGCATCTGTTGAGCCTGATGAATTTTTAGAAGACAGCAAGCTAGAATTAAGGGCTCGAGATATATCTAAAAATATTAGGTGTATGGTTTGCCAAAATCAATCGATTGACGACTCGGATTCTCCTTTAGCTAAAGATTTACGAATATTAATTAGAAATGAAATAAAAATTGGTAAAAGTGATAAAGAAATATATAAATTTTTATCAGATAGATATGGTGATTTTATTCTTCTTAAGCCACCACTTAAATTTAATACTTTGGCACTTTGGTTTCTGCCATTTATTTTTCTTGGAATTGGTATTTTTTTTATTTTTTTTCACAATAGAAAATCTAATAATCTTTAATTATTTAAGATTTTTTCTATTATTTAGTTTAAAATTCATTACTTCAGTTTTATATTTCATTAAAAAAATAATTAAGGAGAATGCTGCCATTACAAAAAACATTATTACTAAAGGAATAAGCATTGTGTAATGAATTGTAGGTGCTGAGGTTAATGTTATACTTGATGGCTGGTGAAGTGTGCTCCACCAATCAACTGAATACCTTATTATGGGTAAATTAAATAAACCTATAATTGCTATTACAGAAGATATTTTATTTGCTTTTTCAAATTGTTTTATAACTTTCCAGGTTAAAATATATGAAATATAGAAAAGAAGTAAGATTAACATAGATGTTAATCGTGCATCCCAAACCCACCATATTCCCCAAGTGGGTTTTCCCCAAAGTGAACCAGTTATTATTGAAATTATAGCAAATAAAAAACCGACTGAACTTAAACTTTTAGCTATTAAAGGTGTAATTTTATTTTTAAAAACTAAATTTATAATTGAAGCTGTTCCTATAATTCCAAAAGTTCCAATTGCAATAAAAGATGATGGCACATGAACATACATAATTCTTACTGAATCTCCTTGAATGTAATCAGCTGGGGATAAAACTAACGAATAAACAAGTCCAATTACTGAAATTATTATTAGAAAAAAAACTAAATTATTAATTGTTTTATTGGTTAGCTTTAAAATTTTACTAGGAAAAAAATTTTTAAACATTTTAATACTCTATCTAATTATTAGACTGTTCTAAAGCTTTCTTAACTTCTGGTGGCATATAATTCTCGTCGTGTTTTGCTAAAATTTTATCAGCAATAAAATATTTTTTATCTTTTAGCTTACCTTCTGCAATTACACCTTTTCCCTCTGAAAATAGATTTGGAACCAAACCATTATAAGATACGATAATCTCATTTTTTAGATCTGTAATAATGAAGTTTATTACTTCTTCTTTCTCATTTATTGAGTTAGTTTTTACCAAACCTCCAATTCTAATTGTTTTACTAAAAGAAATATCTGATTTATTATAAACTTCACTGGGGGAAAGAAAATAGACAACATTTTCCTCTAAAGATCTTAGAATTAAAAAAATAATTAAAGTAAATAAAATAAATAAAGTTAAAAATAGTAGAATTCTTGATTTAGCTTTTTTACCTAACATCAGTTTTTTTAATGATTTAAGGGCTTAAATTATACTGCTGACAAAGATTCTTTTATAATTTTTTCTTCTTTAACTTCTTGAATATTTAATATTTGTTCTTGTTTATATTCTTTTAAAAATATTTTTTCTTGTTTTTGAAGTTGACTTCTTGTTCTTAAATAAAGTGTAAGACAGCTTAAAAAAGTGAAAATGAAAGCCGGCCAAACGAATATACCGTATCCATTTAATATAAAAAATTCTAAATCCATATAAATTACTATCTTAGAATTTGTTTGAAAATACAAGGATAAAATTGTCTCAAAAAGCAAATGAATATAATAGCTATATTAATAATATTATTTTAGGAGCTGCGCATCTGTTATCATGTATTTGCTGGAAAGCTGCTGCTCCATCTTGAAGTTTTCTGTACTCTATCCAATCTAAGCTTCCTATTTCTTTGTTAGATAAGATTTTTAACGTTTTTTCAAAATCTTTATTTGTGTAACAATAAGTCCCTATAAATGTAATTTCTTGGAGCGTTGCCTTTCTAAAATCAAATTGACCACTTGGTTGAGTTAGGCCTACATGAATAATAACCCCACCTGGTTTGACGACTTTTATTGCTTGTTGCCTAGTTATTTCCATCCCTACAGTATCAAAAACTATATCAAAGTGATCGATAATTATACTTTTACTGTTAGGTTTTACTGGATCAGCATCTAAATATTTAGAACACTCCTCTAATCTTTTTTCATTAGGATCTACAATAACTATTTCCTTACATTTTTTAACCTTAGATAAAATTAGACCACTAAGTAATCCAATCGCTCCACCACCAATAATTAGAACTTTTGAATTATTTAAATTTTTAAAAAGTTCTTTTTCACCAAGTTCTACAGCATGCAATGCCACGGCAGTTGGTTCTGCAATAGGTGCTTGGTTAATTTCTAATGTTTTTGGTAACTCATAAATATTTTGATCTGGAATAGATACGTATTCTGCAAAACCACCTTGTCGCTCAATAGGTCTATTCATTCCTAAAATAATTCTTTTATCGCACAAATGTTCTTTACCATTTGTACAGTAGTCACATTTACCACAAGTGATTAAAGGATTAAGAATAACTTTCTTTCCTGCAAACTTTCCCTTATCAATAGTTCCACTTATTTCATGACCTAATATTAGTGGGGGTATTCTTCTATTATCTTTCCCATGATAAGCGTGCATATCAGAACCACAAATACCTGACGCTGATACCTTAACTATACTTTCGCCACTAACAATTTTAGGATTTTTTTCTTCTCGATAAACTAATTCTTGTGTCCCTGTATAAACAAGTGCATGCATGACTAATTAGAATGACCGTATTTTTTCAACCTAATGTCTCCAGTTCGTGCATGAGCCTCCATTCCCTCGGCTCTAGCTAAACGTGCTGCAGTAGCACCTACTACTTTATTTGCTTCTTTGCTCATTCTTTGAAAAGTTAATGTTTTGATAAATTTTCCAACGAATAAACCTCCTGTATATCTTCCTCCACCTTTTGTAGGTAGAATATGATTTGTTCCAGAACATTTATCACCATAAGCTACAGTTGTTTCTTCGCCTAAAAACAAAGATCCATAATTTCTTAATCTTTTTAACCACCAATCTAAGTTTTCCGCATGAACTTCTAAGTGCTCTGATGCATATTGATCACTAACTTTTGCCATTTCTTCATTTGAGTCACAAAGTATAACTTCTCCATAATCTTTCCAAGCAGCTTCCGCACTTGTTCTTGGGAGTTCTGGTAATTCATTAATTAATTCTGGAATCCTTTTCATTACATAATCGGCAAGAGATTTTTCTGTTGTAAATAACCAGCCTGGAGAATTGTAACCGTGTTCTGCTTGTCCAACTATATCAGCTGCTACAATTTCTTTATCAGCTGACTTATCTGCAATAATTGCAATTTCTGTTGGTCCAGCAAATTGATCTATTCCAACTTTTCCATAAACTATTCTTTTAGCTTCAGCCACATATTGGTTTCCGGCTCCAACTAAAAAATCTACAGGAGGATTATCAAAGCATCCATATGTCATTGAACCTATTGCTGCTATTCCACCTAAATTTAATATAACATCTGCACCGCAAAGATTTGCTGCATATATAATTCCAGCATTAGCTCCGTCAATATCTTTAGGAGGGCTCGCACAAATTATAGTACCAACTCCCGCAACTTTCGCTGGAGTAATAGCCATTACAGCTGAAGATATATGTGCATATCGACCACCAGGAATATAGCAACCAGCAGTATCAACTGGAATGAGTCTTTGTCCAGCGAATAAACCTTTTGACAGTTCAACTTCAAAATTATTATTCATACTTTTAAGTTGGTGTTCAGCAAATTTTCTTACTCTGTCATAGGCAAACTGAACATCATCTTTTGTTTTTTGGTCAACCTTTTTAACTGCTTGTTCAATTTTTTCTTTAGAAACTACTATTTCACCTTCATAGTTATCAAATTTTTTTGTTATTTCTTTAATACTCTTTTCTCTTCCTTTCTCAATATCATTGAGAATTTTCTGCACTACTTCTCTAGTTTTGTGATCATCCGTAGATGGAGTTTTAGTTGCTTTTTTTAAATACTTTATAGCCATAATTTACCTTTAAACATAATTTGTTATGAAATTTTTCTTATTTTAATATATAAATATTTTATTCTATGAAAAAGAAATATCCAAGAAATATGATCGGTTATGGGTCAAAAACACCTACTATAAAATGGCCAAATAACTCGAAATTGGCACTCCAGATAGTTTTAAATTATGAAGAAGGGTCTGAGAACTCTGTTTTGCATGGCGATCGTCACTCTGAAACTTTTTTATCAGAAATTATTGGAGCTCAACCAATTAAAGGTAGGCATATAAATATGGAATCCTTTTATGAATATGGTTCAAGAAGAGGCTTTTGGAGAATTCATGAAATATTTCAAGAAAGAAAAATTCCTGTTACTATATTTGGTGTAGGCATGGCTTTAGAAAGAAATCCAGAAATTTGTAAGGCAATAAAAGAATCAAACTATGAAATAGCTTCGCATGGATGGAGATGGATTGATTATCAAAACATATCTAAAGCACAAGAAAAAAAACATATGCATTTAGCTATACAATCTATAAAAAAAATATTCGGACAAAGACCTTTGGGTTGGTATACTGGTCGTTGTAGCCCAAACACAAGAGATTTAGTTATTGAAGAAGGTGGCTTTACTTATGATAGTGATTCATACAGTGATGATCTTCCTTATTGGGAAACTCGAGGAAAAAAAAAACAATTAATTATTCCTTACACTCTTGATAATAATGATATGCGTTTTGCTACTAATCAAGGATTTAATAGTGGAGATCAATTTTATACTTATCTAAAAGATAGTTTTGATGCTCTTTATGCTGAAGGTAAAACTAAACCAAAAATGATGTCAGTAGGTTTACATTGTAGATTAATAGGAAGACCAGGAAGAATTCAATCTCTAAAAAGATTTCTTGACTATGTACAGCAACATGATGATGTATGGATTTGTAAAAGAATAGATATAGCTAATCACTGGATAGAAAATTACTCAAATATATAAATTTAATATGAAAAAAAATAAATATATTTTTACAAATGGTTTAATTGATTTAGCTCAGTCTAGGTTAGGTTCAAAAGTTGTTTTTAAAACTGATGAATTTTTTGCATCAGCTGATCGTATAATTAATCCACTTCCTCCCATATTTAAAGAAGGTGTATTTGATGCTCATGGTAAATGGATGGATGGGTGGGAAACAAGAAGAAAAAGAAAAAAAGGTCATGACTATCTTATAATAAAACTTGGAAAGCCAGGTAAAATTTCAAAAGTTGATATTGATACTTCTTTTTTTAATGGAAACCAGCCTACAGAAGTTTCTTTAGAAGCGTGCTTCAGTAAAAGCAATATCCCAAATAAAGAAACAAAATGGAATAAAATATTAAAAAACAAGAAAACTAAAGCAAATAGTCACCATTTATTTAATATAAAAAATAAAAATGTTTACTCGCATATTAAATTAAATATTTTTCCTGATGGGGGTGTTGCTAGACTTAAAATTTATGGTGTTATAGAAACAAGTAAAGTTAAATTTAGTAAAAAGATGATCAATTTAACTTCAGTTTTAAATGGCGCATCTATAATCGCATGTAACAATGAACACTTTGGAAAAGCTGAAAATATATTGGCTCCTGGAGTAGGAAAAAATATGGGTGATGGATGGGAAACACGAAGAAGTAGAGGAAAAAATTTTGATTGGTTAATACTAAAATGTGCCATAGCTGGTAATATAAATAAAATTCAAATTGATACACATCACTTTAAAGGTAATTATCCAGACTCATGCACTTTGCAAGCAGCTTATATAACAAAAAATAATTCACCTAAAATAATTGTTAAAAATTCTAAAAAGTGGAAACTGCTACTAAATAAAGCAAAATTAGGACCTCACAGGAAACACAATTTTAAGAATACTCTAATGAAAAACACCAAGATAAATTATGTTAAAATTAATATATTTCCTGATGGTGGAATATCAAGAATAAGATTATTTGGAAGTCCAAAATAATGGAAACTATTATAAAACCAATCCAAATTACTAAAGAAAACTTTGCCGATTTTGGAGATGTAATATCATCGGAAAATATTAAGCCAATTGACATTAATGCAGGTTATGCAAAAAGATTTGATGATCTTGCAAATATAAATACACTTAAAGATCAAGGTAAAACTATAGTAAGCATTTTTTCTGCTTTAAAAAGAAATTTTCCAATGAAAATAGATATGATGGAAAAACATCCTTTAGGTAGTCAAGCTTTTATGCCTATGAAAGAAACAACTTTCTTAGCTTTTGTTGCTCCGCCAGGGGATTTTCCAGAAATTAGTAAAATTAAATCTTTTATAATACCTCCAAAAAAAGGAATTAATTATAAACCAGGGATATGGCATTTTCCCTTAATATCTACTGAGGATACTGATTTTATTGTAATCGATAGAAAAGGAAGTGGAGATAATTTAATTATACACAATTTTGATAACGATAAAGTTTTGCTAAGTTTCTAAAAAAAAACTCGCCGTTTTTAGGCGGCGAGTTTTTTAAAGTTAATTTACTTTTATCTTTTTTGTGAAATTGCTAAGTGTATAACAGCTCCTAATGCTGCTCCAATAATCCATGCAAATCCCCCACCAGCGTTGGCAAAGAATTCTTTTAATGCATCGAAAATTAGTAAGCTAGGCCAAACTGTTCCTACGGCAATATAACCAGATATAATCCATGCATACATTGCTTTTGGATTAAATCCACCGCTGTAGTAATATTTTCCACCTTTTGCATTAAACAAGTCATTTACATCTAGTCTTTCTTTTTTGATTAGATAGTAATCACTTATCATTATACCAAAAACAGGCGCAAGAATTGCTCCAAGTGTATTTACAAACGGAAACATTCCCATTTTTGTAATTACCGCAACCCATAAGCCACCGATAACAAAACCAAAACCAGCTGTAATTAATCCACCTATTCTGAAATTAATTTTACCAGGCATTAGATTTGATAAATCGTATGC
>MDSV01243889.1_pt1 | contig 10572 bp, 9 predicted proteins | sample 810851 | NCBI WGS metagenome assembly MDSV01 (sample SAMN05326640, study PRJNA326480) | marine metagenome | isolation source: seawater | place: Atlantic Ocean: North East | collected 2012 | reverse complement strand
CGCCACACTAGACATGGTTATGGCGCGGTGGTTGTTTCAGGAGCATGTACAGAGTCGGTTCAAAACTCAGCTGGAGTATATTAATCGGGGAATCGCGCGAGATGGTGTCTTCTACTTGCTGACTCTGCGCTTGGTGCCCGTTTTTCCGTTTTTCGCTGTTAACTTGGCGATGGCAGTGACGCGCATGAAGGTCTGGCAGTTCTACCTGGTATCCCAGATTGGTATGCTTGCCGGCACCATGGTGTTTGTTAACGCCGGCACCGAGCTGGGCAGGATTGCCAGTCTGGGAGATGTGGTATCGAACGGTTTGATCACATCCTTTGTGCTGCTCGGGTTGTTTCCCCTGTTAGCGAAATGGCTGGTTGGCTGGTTGAAAGCCCAACGCGTTTATCGGGGTTTTCAGCGTCCCAAGAAGTTTGATTGTGACCTGGTGGTTATCGGCGCAGGCTCCGGTGGACTGGTGGCGGCACTGATTGCGGCGACCGTCAAAGCTCGGGTAACGCTGATCGAAAAAAACAAAATGGGGGGCGATTGCCTGAATACGGGCTGCGTGCCGAGCAAAGCGCTTATCCGGTCGGCCCGGCATGCGTTTGATCTGCGCCACGGCAGTCAACTGGGCTTCAGTGACCTGGAACCGGATGTTGATTTTCAGGCGGTCATGGCACGGGTGCAGCGAGTAATCAGCACCATAGAACCGCATGACTCGCCAGAACGCTACCGCGGGCTAGGTGTGGATGTCGAGCTTGGGCTGGGTGAAATCCTGACGCCCTGGGAAGTCAGTGTGAATGATAAGGTTTTGACTACGCGGAACATTATTATCGCCACCGGCGCGGAACCCCTTGTGCCGCCGATTGAAAACATCGAGCAGGTAGATTTCCTGACCTCCGATACCCTATGGAAGTTACAACAACTGCCAGAGCGCACGATCGTCCTCGGTGGCGGGCCTATTGGTACTGAACTGACCCAGGCCTTCTCTAGGCTGGGCAGTCAGGTCACCCAGGTGGAGCTGATGCCCGCGCTCCTGTCCCGCGAGGACCCAGAGTTTTCCGACATGGTAAAGAGACAGCTGGAAAGTGAAGGGGCCACGGTACTGACGGGTCATCGGGCAACATCGGTGAGTATGTCCGGACCTACTAAATCGCTGGTGGTTGTCGATGATGATGGGGATGGGGAGCAGTCGCTGGTGGACTTTGACCAGTTGATTATTGCTGTCGGTCGACAGGCGAATGTATCGGGGTTTGGTCTCGAAGCGCTGGGAGTTGAACTCAATCCGAACGGCACTGTCGCGGTAGATGATTTCCTGCGGACCAATTTCCCTAATGTTTATGCGATCGGCGATGTCGCAGGTCCTTACCAGTTCACTCATACGGCTTCGCACATGGCCTGGTATGCATCGGTCAATGCTCTTTTTGGCAGCTTCAAAAAGTTTCGGGTCGATTACTCGGTGATACCCTGGGCAACTTTTTGTACTCCGGAAGTGGCTCGCGTTGGGATCAACGAGCGGGAGGCACAGGCCGAAGGGATCGACTACGACGTCGCCTCCTATAGTGTGGCCGACCTGGATCGAGCCATTGCCGATGATCAGGCTTATGGGTTGGTAAAGGTGTTGGTGGCTAGTGGGAGTGATCGGATATTAGGGGTCACCATTGCCGCCCAACATGCCGCTGATCTCATTAGCGAATTTGTCCTGGCCATGAAGCATGGTATAGGTCTCAACAAGATTCTGGGTACCATTCACATCTATCCGACATTCGCTGAGATGAATAAGTTCGCAGCTAGCGAGTGGCGTAAAAGCAATAAACCGGAGTGGGCTTTAGCTATCGCAGAGCGTTATCACCGCTGGCGTCGCGTTGGTCTGAGGTTTGGTGATCATTAAAAATGGTAAGGATATCGTTCATGATAATGTCAGGATGTAGGAAAGAAACAGAGTAAATATTTCGAATCTTGCGCTTTTGATCAATTAGATAGACGCGGAGGATATGGGAGAGCGTACCTATTTTTTCACCGTTATCGTCGACATCTTCAATGACAAATTGATTGTAGGCGCTCAGGATCTGTTCAAGGGCCTGATCTGATGGAGTTGTCAAAAACTGCCAGTCGAAGTTCTTGTGTCGGAAGTTAGCGGCGTATTTTTTTAAAGTTTCTGGAGTATCGTTAAGCCTATCAAAACTTAGAGAGATTAGACGAACATGATCCCTTAATAGTTTATCTTGTTTGATGCGGTCCTGGACTTTGCTGAGGACGTAAGAAGCGAGCGGACAGCCGTTGACGTCATTACAACTCGTGTATATGAAACTAAGGATCACGAACTTATCGCCGGTTAAGGCGTGCAGACTAGTCGATTCTCCACGACTTGTGACCAGCTCTCCATTAGACGCCTTGCTAAGACTCGGGAGGTTGTAGGTGCCGGGCTTGGGAGCTTGGAATGTAAGCTCCGCATACCCCGGCGCCAGGATAGTCTGTTCTGATGTCCTATGATGGGGGGCTGAGAAGGCTGAACATGTGATCAGCAACAGACCCAGAGCCATCGCCCTCACTGATTAGATGCGAATCGAGCAGACATTGGTCGCCTTAGTCCGTATAGCGAATAGGCGCCGAAACGCATCTGATGCGGATAACCCAGTTGCTGTTCGATGAAATCTACGGTTAGCTTGTGTTCTAAACGCTTGCCATCAAAGTCATAGATTTTGAAGTACTGTAAGTCCTTGCCGGTAGATTGAGTTTTATCCCAGTTTGCTAATAGAGAGGAGGTAAAGTAGACACGCTTGCCATCCCAGCTCTGAGAAATCATATTGATTTGCTCACCGATGGATTCATTCATTAGTTCAACGGGCTTGAAAGGATCTGAAATATCGAACAGTCTAGCCAGCCCATCGTTCCATGTGTCGACCCAGAGAAGGTTGTCATCGGATGTGATAGAAATATCCACTGGTAAAGGAATTTTGCTGACGTCGCCGATATCAGCCACCTTCTTAGCGTGCCAGTCGTCGTCTTCTTCATAAATCAACCAGATTTCTGAGGTAAGAGCAGTGGTCGTAAAGCAGTAGTTATTGTTGGCACCCCAGGCACATCGAATTTCCAGCGGAGCGCCAGGCACATCAAGAATTTTCTTTGGCTTTCGTGTATGCAGATCCCAGATAACTACGGTATTACCAAATTGGGCCATTGCTTCAGGACTTGCCATCATCTCGCCCAGATTCATCATGTAATTGTTCCAGCCAGTAAACGAAGATGTAACCATGATGTTTCTGCGTGGCAAAGCGCGAAGGTCATAACCATAGCCGTCAGCATATTTGCCTGACTTAACTGCTCCTTGCAGGTCACCGTCTTTTGGCATCCAGTAAGTTGCGATGTAATCGCCTTCGTTAGTGTATTCCGCTAATGCTGTTACGCCACCGTGATCCTTGTTGTTGGACAGTCCTGTCAACATCATTCGACCAGGTAGTGCATAAGAAGTATGAGGTCCGACCACGCCGCCAGTTTTCTCCACAAAGTCATCAATGGTTTTATGCAGTCTCGGCTTGGCTGGGTCAGTATGAACGTCAAAAATAAAAATCCTATTGGTGTCGAGCCCGCTTGCCCAGAGATAACGACGGTCGTCAGTGAATCCGGAGTGGTGTGCTTCATTACGGCCGCCGACAGACAGACTGGCAACCACCTCGCCGTAGTTCTCATCGTTGGGGTTGACCGCGATTGTCACTAATTTATCCTGCTCGTCGCCAATTCCTTCAACACCAAGAGTCCAGACGTAAACAAAGTCTTCTTGGCCAACGATTTTTGCCATGTAGGGAGACATGCAGGTTTCATCGGCTAAGCTGATCTGGCTGACAAAGAGAACGGCAAGTGTGAAAATGCGCAGCATCATTTTACTGTCCTTTAATCTTTAGATTTATTTTGAAAAGTTTAACATAGATGCTGTTTCCCCAACGAGTCAAGATAGCCGCCGTGCTATTTGGATTGCTGCCGGTCTTGAGTCAGGCAGATGTCGGCCTGGGTTTACCCCATGTCGAGACTTCCCCCGAGCGTTTGGTTGAACTAGGTAAGAAGTTGTTTTTTGATCGTCGTTTGTCAGTTAATAACACTCTCTCCTGCGCGATGTGTCACATTCCAGAGCAGGGTTTCGCCCAGAACCAGCTCGCGACACCGGTTGGACTAGAAGGTAGAGTCCTTAAGCGCAATTCCCCTTCGCTTCTAAATGTACGTTATCGGCAGTCGCTATTTCACGATGGACGGGAATACTCCCTAGTAAACCAGGTCTGGTCGCCACTTTTGTCCGAACGTGAAATGGGTAACCTCTCCATTGGTATGGTCATAGTTAGATTGAAAGAGCTAGACAATTATTCCGCTGAATTCGCTGAGACCCTTGGTGATATTGATGCTGTAACCATCGGCGAAGCACTGGCGGCCTATCAGCAAAGCCTGATTGCTGGGGATAGCCCCTTTGATCGTTGGTACTTTGGTGGCGATGAATTAGCGGTGGAAGAGGCAGTGAAGCGAGGGTTTATCCTATTTCAGGAGAAAGGCTGCATAGCGTGTCATCAACTTGGCGATAAGACAGCTCTCTTCACGGATCACAGCTTTCGTAACACTGGTATTGGGTACGAGCAATCCATGAGTTTAAAACCAGGCCAGCGTACCATCCGCCTGACTGATACGGTTACCATTCAGACGGATGTAAGATTTGAAGGTGATGTCCATAATGATTTAGGACGCTATGAAGTCACTGGTGAGCCAGAGGATCGATGGCGATATAGAACGGCAGGATTACGGAATATTGCCTTAACTGCACCCTATATGCATGACGGGTCGATATCGTCACTCTCCGCGGTTCTAGAGTTTTATTCTAACGGAGGAGTATCCAACCCTGGTCTTGATCCGCTTGTGAAACCGTTTTCGCTGACTCCAGCTGAAGCAGAAGAAATGATTGTTTTTCTTAACAGCCTCACGTCTAGTCATATTCCCAGAATTGTAAAGAGTGCTCGTGGCTCTGCCGCGGTTGCTAATTAGTATTCTGAAAGGAGTAGTCAGATTGAATTGGATCAAGCTTTTCTTTGCTTGGGTTTTTGCCACTGTGATTTCTGCTGTTTTAGCTTTAACAGCAGCTTTCTATGGATGGTGGATTGAAGAGGTCGCCGATCGCGAGAACTATGACCAATTTTTCGACTGGGCCCAGAAAGAAATCGACACAAAAAAACAGTGGCCCCTCAGCCTTAATACTCATCGAAGATGGCCGAGTTGTATGTCAATTTTATAAAGGTGGTGTCGATAAGGACACCTTATTTCCCTCCGCGTCTCTTAGTAGGTGGATCACTGCTTTAGCAGTAATGTCGTTAGTCGAGAAAAGTCTAGTTCATCTTGATGCCCCCATTTCAGATTACCTTACTCGATGGCAGTTACCGAACTCTGAGTTCGATAATAACGGTGTTACCGTAAGAAGATTGCTTAGCCACACTGCTGGATTAACGGATGGGTTGGGTTTTGGGGATTACCAAAGTGACGAAGTTCTGCCTTCGACAGAAGCTGAATTAAACAACCCTAGGGCGTCTAATAAAGCGGATGTCAAAATAATTGTTGGGCGAGAGCCGGGCCGCGAGTTCCTTTATTCCGGCGGCGGATACCTAATTTTACAATTGTTGGTCGAAGAGGTGAGCAAGGTTGAATTTGCTGATTATGTGACGAAAGCAATGCTCCATCCGCTCGAGATGCATAGATCGACTTATAAATTTCTTGGCGACCAAGTCAATGCAGCTCAATCTTTCGATGTTGACGGTTCTCTAGCGCCAACGTACAAGTATGCATCCCCAGCTGCGACGTCTTTTTCGAGCTCCGCCTCAGACTTGTCAAAGCTAGTACAGGTGCTATTGAATGAGGAAAATTTTCCCCTCGATTCCGATACTGTTTTGTTGATGCGAGAGCCTCATGGTTTTCTGATGAATTTCGGAATTTGGGGTCTTGGAACGATTCTATATGTGCAAGCTCCTCGCGGAGACTTCGTGTTTGGGCATGACGGAGCAAACGAACCGGCTATCAATACCTCCGTACGCCTGAACCCTGAAACGTCTGACGGCTTTGTGATGCTTGTATCTGGCCATCCATCATTGGCGTCTAGCATCGGATCAGAATGGGTGCTTTGGCAGACAGGGTACCCTGACTTCCTATCATCCGATCGAGCACTGAAGAGTGCCCTTTTTCCGATGCTGGTTTGTAGTTTAGGTATACTTTTGCTGTTAGTGCTCAGACTCCAGTGGCAATCATCCGCTAGTGAGACAGAGTTGGATAATCGTCAATGAGGGGGAACGCACTTAGTATATTTGAGTCGGAGACCCGTTGTGTTTCTCTGATATAGGTTGGATTCAACTGGTCAAGAGATGTCACGCCGAGCAGCGCCATAGAGCGTTTGATCTCCTGACTCAGTAGTGATAAGCAGCGATTAAGTGCGGGAACACCACCAGCTGCAAGTGACCAAGCTTCGAGCCTACCAATACCGACGGCGTCTGCACCGAGAGCGATTGCCTTGACGATATCATTACCACGATAAAAACCGCCGTCAATGGCTATCGCCGCGCGACCGTCAACAAGCGTCGCGATCTCCGGCAGGAGGGCGATGGTGCCCACTCCCTGATCAAGCTGGCGGCCACCATGATTTGACACGTAAATAACGTCGACACCGCAGTCCAACGCTCGCTGGACATCATCGATATGCGCTAGGCCTTTGATTATCAGTGGTATATCGAACTTTGCTTTGATCATATCGACGGTTGTCCAGCTCAGACTGGCCTGGTAATTGATCCCGTCGCTTGACTGTTGTGATGTAGGTATAACCCGTTTGGCGATATCACGTTCTCGTCTGCTTACAACAGCTGTGTCGACAGTTAGGCAAAACCCTTTGTAGCCAGCTGCGATAGCCCGCTCAACCATGTTAGCAACCCAGTTATCGTTTCCACGAACATAGAGTTGATAAATTTTGGGTGCGTCAGATGCTGCCGCAATGCTTTCCAGCGATGGTTCGCAGACTGAGCTGGCGATGCTCATTACCCCTGACTCAGCAGCAGCTTTCGCGGCACTTGCACCGCCGCCTTCTTCGATCACCTGAAGGGAACCGATTGGGGCAAGCAAAACAGGTATTGATAATTTTGAGTCAAGAAAATATGTTGAAGGGTCGACGCGGCTAACATCGTTCAGCACTCTGGGGACCCAACCAAGAGAGTCTATGGCGCTGCGATTTCGGCGTACTGTCGTTTCCGAATCTGAACCGCCGATGACGTAATCCCAAGTTGTTTGATCTAAATTATGCCTTGCTGTCGCCACTAGTTCGTGCAGTGTGGCAAAGCGTTTATCTTCTACTCTATCGTTCTGTGTCATCTAGCGATACTACCATGACAAACTCTGAACCGACGGATGTCGTTATTCTTGACTCAGTCCACTTAATCATTACTCTATAGCCCATTCTGGTTAAGTAAGAGATCCTATCAATGTCTGTATTTGATGAAAAAGATTCAGCAACTTTGAAGATCTTGGGCTACAGCGCTCTCGGTTTCGGTATCCTGACGGTTGCCCTGATAATTTTGGCGATGGCAGTCACTTGAGCTAATAGGTTGAGAGCGATCTATATTGTTAATCGCCGTTTTCTGAGCAATGCCTGGGAGGGAATGAACGAGCATTGATAAGTTTCGAGGCTTGACACTTTCTGTTAATAAACTCGGATTCAAATGCATTGCCCTTAGCGGTGAGGGCCTGCTCTCCAGACAATATTTGAGACTAGTTTATTCCTAATTTGGTCTCAGCGCATAAAGTACTCGTGCGATCGCGCAGAGTTGGCCTTCCGAATCTTTGATGTCGACCTGGACGGTGCATAGCTGTCGGCCCCTTTTTACAACGGTGGCTTCAGCGTCGACCCATTCGCCATGCGATTGTCGGAGGTAGGTGATCTGCAAGTCCGCGGTGCCTGCAGGCTCGCTGCCAGGCAGCATATTGGAGAAAACGGCAGGCACTGCTGCCATGTCGACCATGGTGGAAAGGACGCCACCGTTGACGCTGCCGCCAATGCCGGTGGGTGTTGTGTCCTTGATAGTGAGTCTTAACCTAACGAAGTCTGGCTTGGTTTCGATCAGCCTTAGTCCCAAATATTGATGAAACGGGTTCTCGTCGAAGTTATCGAATGTCGTCGAGCTTTTCATGGCCGAAATTACAGACGGACTTCAAGAGCTGCTATGCGTTCCTCTAGTGGCGGATGACTCATGAAGAGCGCTCGAAAGCCTGTTGGCCTTCCTCCTGAGATACCAAATGCCGCAAATTCTGCGGGCAGGTCGTCGGCCGAATCGCCTTGTAATCTTTTGAGGGCAGCAATCATTTGCTCTCGCCCTGCAAGGTCAGCACCGCCTTCATCAGCCCTAAACTCTCGTCGACGCGAAAACCACATGACGATCATGGTTGCAAAAACAGACAGAATCATTTGAGCGACGATAGAGCTGATGAAATAACCGATACCGAGACCACGTTCATTTTTAAGGATAACCCTGTCTACAAAAAAACCGATGATCCTAGAGAGGAAGATAACGAAGGTATTTACGACTCCCTGTATTAAACCGAGAGTGATCATATCTCCATTCGCCACGTGAGCAACCTCATGGCCAAGGACGGCCTCAGCTTCCTCTGTAGTCATCTGGCTCAGAAGGCCGCTACTGACGGCTACTAAAGCATTATTCCGGCTTAAACCCGTAGCGAATGCGTTAACGCTGTTGGATGGGAAGATGCCGACTTCGGGCATGCCAATACCAGCTTGATCTGCTTGACGCTTGACTGTCTCAATTAGCCACTTTTCCCGAGGATTAGAGGGGCTAGTAATGACCTGAACCCCCATAGATCGCTTAGCAGACCATTTTGAGATGGCCAATGAAATAAATGAGCCGCCGAAGCCTATGACCGCAGACATCACAAGCAGGGCATTTAGATTCATGTCGACACCATTTGCCATTAAAAGTCCATCTATGCCAAGGATTTGGAAGGTGATGCTGATCAAGAAGACAATGGCCAGATTAGTAGCGATGAATAGGAAGAGACGGGTCATAAGTTATTTCATTTATTGGGTATTCGTTGACTATATGGTGATGTTTCGGTGAACTTCAAGTCAGGTTTAAGTATCAGCTGGCGAAGTTTGGTGTGTATGACCCAGTTTGTCTACTTCAGTAGGTCTTGCTGTCTTAATAGCCTCGATTAGTTCTTCTGGTTCTTTTGCTACAGTAAGGAGAGCATGATGTTCGGGCTTAATGAAACCAGCTTTTACAGTCTCCTCGAGGAAGGTCAAAAGACTGTCATAGAAGCCTGCGGTGTTTAGCAGTCCGATGGGCTTCCTGTGAAAACCGAGTTGACTCCAGGTCCATACTTCAAAAAGCTCTTCCAGCGTCCCCAGGCCTCCTGGCAACGCAATAAAAGCGTCACTAAGATTTGCCATGGTTGACTTACGTTCGTGCATGTTACTCGTGACATGAAGTTCGGTTAAACCGTCGTGGCCGACCTCTCGTTCCATCAGTGATTGTGGGATGACTCCAATCACATCTCCTCCGGAGTTGAGGACACTTTCTGCGATGACGTTCATGATGCCGACGCTGCCTCCGCCATACACGAGGTCTAGCTTATGCCTTACTAGGCTTTGTCCTAAGGTTGTGGCGACTTCGGTAAATGCGGGATCATTTCCCGCGCTAGATCCGCAGTAGACGCAAGCACGTTTCACTCGATCTCACTGACCGATTTCACTACTTTACTTACAATGCCGTACTCGATGGCTTCTTCAACAGACATCCAGTAATCCCGGTCTGTGTCTTGTTCGACTTTTTCCAAGGTCTGTCCCGTTTCTTCGGAGATGATCTTATTGATTCTCGCTTTCGTCTTAAGGATTTGCTCTGCCTGGATCTGGATGTCTGTTGCGTCACCCCGAGAACCGCCGCTGGGCTGATGGACTAGATACCGTGTATTGGGCAGCGAGAAACGATTTTCTGGTTTGGCAGCTAGGTAGATGTTTGTGGCGGCGCTGGCAACCCATCCGGTTCCGACGACACGAACTACTGGCTTGATAAATTTGATCATGTCATAAACGACGTCACCCGATTCCACGTGGCCACCAGGTGAACTAATGTAAATGGTAATTGGCTCGTCACTCTCGGCAGCTAAAGCCAGCAATTGTTCGGTGACCGTTCGGGCAATCCGTTCATTGATTTGACCAAAGATAGAAATCGATCGCGATTTGAAGAGCTTCTCGTCCATGAAGCTAACAGACGGCTGTTTGTTCTCCGTGGATTCTTCATTCATCTCCTGCATCATCTTTCCTTAGTTTTGTCTCTCGCCAGAAGCGGGCGATTCTATCACGACTAGATCAAGTAGTTGTCGTCTTTCCAAAAATTGTCTTCGGGTCGTGAGGGAGTTTGGCTCTTTTGTATTAGCAGTACTTTCACCTTATTATCAATAGCTAATGACTGTTGGAGTAGAGGGAACAGAAAATGAGTGAATTTGAAGGTAAAGTCGTTGTCATCACTGGGGCTGGTGGTGGCTTGGGCAAGGCGCACGCATTGGAATTCG
>MDSV01230115.1_pt1 | contig 10573 bp, 10 predicted proteins | sample 810851 | NCBI WGS metagenome assembly MDSV01 (sample SAMN05326640, study PRJNA326480) | marine metagenome | isolation source: seawater | place: Atlantic Ocean: North East | collected 2012 | reverse complement strand
CTGAGGGGTTTGCGCATGGATTCTTAACCTTAAGCGCCCAAGCAGAAGTACAATATAAAGCTACAAATTTCTGGGATCCTAAATCAGAAAGAACAATAAAATGGGACGATAACAGCTTAAATATTGATTGGCCTTTAGGAATCTTAAAAATGGAATTAAAAATAAATTCAAAAGACTTAAATTCAAACACATTTAAAGAATCAATATTAAAAGGAGACGTTTTTTAATGAAGGTTTTAATCACAGGCTCAGGGGGGCAATTAGGTCAAACCTTGAATCTTCTAAAACCAAACAATATTGAAATATTGAACACAACTAAAGAAACTTTTAACTTAAATAATGATTTAAATATATCTAAATACATTTTAAAAAATGATCCAGATTGGATAATTAATTGTGGTGCCTATACGCATGTTGATAATGCAGAAAAGAATAAAGATATTGTCTTTCAAGTTAACTCAAATTCAGTAAAAACAATTTCTAATACCCTTTTGAAAATGAAGGGAAAGCTTTTACAAATTAGTACTGATTTTGTCTTTAACGGAAATAAAAACAAACCCTACAAACATCATGAAAAGACTTCACCTATTAATACTTATGGCCAGTCGAAAATGCTGGCTGAAGATTATATAAAAGATATACTTAGAGAACCAAATAAAGCTGTAATACTTAGAACAAGTTGGCTCATGAGTCATTTTGGTAATAATTTTGCTCTTAAAATGCTTAATTTGCATAAAAAGAATAAAAAATTAAATGTTGTTATGGATCAGATAGGTTCTCCAACAAGTACATTTACACTCGCAGAAATATGCTGGGAAATCATTCTTTCTCCATTAAAGTGGGAAGATAAAGCAAAAGATAATACTCTAATTATGCATGCTTGTGACTCAGGTATAGCTAGTTGGTATGATGTAGCGGAGACTTTAGGTGAAATTGGAGAAGAACTAGGACTAATTGATCGAAAAGCTGAAATAAAACCAATCAAAAGTGAAGAGTATTTTACTCTTGCAAAAAGACCAACCTTTTCAGCTCTAGATTCAGATTACACCTTTGATATATTAGGTTTGAAATCGAAACATTGGAGAAATTCAATGATAGAATTTCTTAAATTAGTTGATCCTCAAAAATTATAAATATAAGGTGAAATATAATAAAAATTCAGAAATTGATCAAAGTTTCTTTGAAAATAAAAAGATATTAGTTACTGGTGGTTGTGGTTTCATTGGCTCTAACTTGATAAGAGCACTACTAAAAAAAACAAATTCTTATATATTTAATATTGACAAATTATCCTATGCTAGCGACTCATCAGGAATTAATGAAATTATAAAAAATAAGAATTTCAATCCCAAGTCTAGGTATAAATTAATTAAATTAGATTTAGCAAATTATGAATTAACAAAAGAAACTGTAAATGCAATTAAACCTGATTTGATTTTTAATTTAGCTGCAGAAAGTCATGTTGATAGATCAATTGATAACCCTTCAATATTTATATCAAGTAATATTATTGGAACTTACAATTTATTAGAAGCAACTAGGAAATATTACAATGAAATAAAAATTAGTAAAAAAAAGAACTTTAGATTTCATCATATTAGCACTGATGAAGTTTATGGTTCCCTTGGTCAAGGTGGTTATTTCTCAGAGAATAGTCCATATATGCCAAGAAGTCCTTACTCTGCTTCAAAGGCTTCAAGTGATCATTTAGTAAATTCATGGTTCCACACTTTTGGAATCCCAACACTTATAACAAATTGCAGTAATAATTACGGGCCTTGGCAATTCGTAGAAAAGTTTATCCCGAACGTAATTCTTAAAGCTTTATCTGGAAATAAAATTCCAATATATGGGAGTGGTTTAAATATAAGAGATTGGTTATTTGTTGAAGATCATATTGATGCTTTGTTGTTAGTTGCAAGTAAAGGACTTATTGGTAGTAATTATTGTATTGGGGGTTCTAATGAGAAAACGAACTTAGCAGTCTGTAAAGATATTTGTAGGATGTTAAGCCAAATTAGTCAAAACAATTTGAATTATGAAAATCAAATTCAATTTGTTACAGATAGACCAGGGCATGATGAGAGATATGCAATAAATTCCTCAAAAATAACAAGAGAATTGGATTGGGAACCTAGATTTTCATACGAAGAAGGTTTAAATATCACTGTGAAGTGGTACATGGAAAATTTAAAATGGTGTAATTACATTCAAGAAAAATCTGGTTATGAAGGAGAGAGAATTGGAACTGAATAGTACATTTAATAAAATTCAGAATAAATTAAATATAGTTATTTCAAAAAAAACTACATTAATTTACATAGCTATTGATACCTTATTTTTTTGCTTAATTGCCTTTAAATTTGAAAAAGAAATCCAAATAAATTTTAATTTTTCAGAAATTTATTTATTCATAATTTATTCTCTTTGGATATTAGGTAGTTATATTTTTGACAGATATACAAAGGAAAAGAAATCATTATTAAGATTACTTGTAACACAAATTTTAAGTTCTTTAATCATTACTTTATTAGCTTTAATCTTTTTAAACCTATTAGATATATTTATTTTAAAATCAGGCTACGCAATACAATATATAGGTTTTTTATTTGAATTCTTAGTAATAATTATTCCAATTAATACATCAATAACTTATTTATTTTTAAAAAAATTACATCTTAATAATGATTGGTTATATTTATGTAAAGAAAGGGAATCAGAATTTCTGAAAGAAGAAATTTTTATTAAAAATTTAAAAATTATTACTAAAAATAAAGAAGAAATTTGTGAAACAAATTCTAGATTTATAAGAGGAATAATCTATGATAGTAATTATTGTAATTACTTAGAATTAAAGAGTAAATTTCCAAATAAAGAAATATTTTCTTTAAGCGAGTGGGCAGAAAATTTTCTATTAAAATATCCAATAGTTAACATCTCAGAAAAAAATATTAATGAAAATCTTTTTAATCCTCCTAACAATATTCAAAAAAAGATAAAAAGGTTAAGTGATTTAATACTATCTTTAATTCTTTTCGTTGTTTTTTTACCAGTTATAATTATTTCAATGGTATTTATCTTTTTAGAAGATGGTGCCCCCTTATTTTATTCACAAAAAAGGACAGGTTTAAATAAAAAGTTATTTAAAATAACGAAACTAAGAACAATGAAAAAAGATGCCGAAAGAGATGGACCTCAATGGGCAAAAGCGAATGATATTAGAATAACAAAAATAGGGGCTATTCTTAGGAAATACAGAATTGATGAATTACCTCAATTAATATCAGTAATAAAAGGAGATTTATCTTTAATTGGTCCAAGGCCTGAAAGACCTGAGATTGATTCTTTACTGGAAAAAAAAATAAAATATTATATGTATAGATATACAATCAAACCAGGTTTAAGTGGATGGGCTCAAGTAAATTATCCTTACGGCGCATCTGAAAGTGATGCCAAAAATAAACTTTGTTATGATCTTTTTTATCTAAAAAATTATTCTTATTTTTTAGATATTATTATTTTTTTTAAGACAATCAAACTAGTATTTAATGCAAAAGGTTCAAAACCATATTAATAAGTGATTAAATAATGATATTCTTATAAATTATATATTTAATATCACTAATTTCTTTACAGGAAATACTTGTGATTTTGAAAACAAATGATTGATTCGAATTCAAGAATATTATTGACTGGTGGCACAGGTAGTTTCGGGAAAGCATTTATAAAAAACGCTTATCTGAATAAACCTGATTTTGGTCAAATATGTATATTTAGCAGAGATGAGTTAAAACAATGGGAATTAAGACAGGAATTCCCAAAGGACAAATACCCAAATCTTCGTTTCTTCTTAGGAGATATTCGTGATAAGGATCGATTAAAAAGAGCTTTATATGGAGTCGATACAATAGTTCATGCAGCAGCGCTTAAACAAGTTCCAGCTGCAGAATATAATCCATTTGAGTTTATTAAAACTAATGTTTTAGGTGCTGAAAATATTATCGAATGTTGTCTTAATAGTGATGTTAAAAGAGTGGTTGCTCTTAGTACAGATAAAGCTGCAGCACCAATCAACCTATATGGAGCAACTAAATTATGTTCGGATAAACTTTTTGTAGCTGCAAATAATATAGTTGGTAAAAATGATATAAAATTTTCAATTGTTAGATACGGGAATGTAATGGGATCTAGGGGTTCAGTAATTCCTTTCTTTATTAAGGAAGCATCAAAAAATATTATTCCAATAACAGATGTTAATATGACTAGGTTTAATATTCTCCTTGAAGAGGGAGTAAATATGGTTATGTGGGCATTGAAGAATATGAAGGGAGGTGAAATATTTGTGCCCAAAATCCCAAGTTACAGAATCACTGACTTAGCAAAAGCAATTGCAGAAAATTGTGCCATAAAGATTATAGGAATCAGACCTGGAGAAAAAATTCATGAAGAAATGATAACAAAATCAGACAGTTTCTCTACTATTGACTTAGGAAACTACTATGCAATTCTTCCTAGTGATTTGAGTGTTCATAAAAAATATATAAAAGACAAAGTAAGTTTTACTGAAGTTAAAGAAAATTTTTCATATAATTCAGGAGAAAATACGCATTTTCTTAGTGTTGAGGAAATAAGAAATCTCTTAAAAAATAAACTTACTTTAGAAAATTAAATTTTGAAAAAACAATTGTTTCTCCCATATAGTAGACAACAAATTAATCAGGATGATATTGAGGCGGTTTCAGAAGTTTTAAAAAGTGATTTTTTAACACAAGGGCCAATAATTGAAATTTTTGAAAAAGATGTAGCTCATACAGTTGAATCAAAATATTCAATAGCAACTAATAGTGCTACAAGTGCTCTCCATATCGCATGTATAGCTTTAGGCCTTAAAAAAGGAGATATTCTATGGACTTCCCCTATAACTTTTGTTGCATCAGCAAATTGCGCAAGGTATTGCGGAGCAAATGTATCTTTCGTTGATATTGATGAAATGACTGGATTAATTTCACTCGAAAAACTCAAAGAAAAGCTGGAACTATCATCGAAAGAGGGGCGTTTACCTAAAATTTTAGTCCCAGTTCACCTTACGGGTAGTAGCTGTGATATGGAGGAAATTTACAAATTATCAAAAAAATATGATTTCAAAATCTTAGAGGATGCGAGCCATGCAATTGGAGGTACCTATAAAAATAAACCAGTTGGGAATTGTATGTATTCGGATATAACAGTTTTTAGCTTTCATCCTGTAAAAATAATTACATCAGGTGAAGGGGGAGTTGCAACCACCAATGATGAATCACTTTTTATCAAAATGAAAGAGTTAAGAAGTCACGGTATTACAAAAGATAAAAATAAGTTTAAAGTTTTCAAAACTGATCCATGGGCCTATGAGCAGCAAGACTTAGGATATAATTATCGAATAACAGATATTCAAGCAGCACTTGGTAAAAGTCAATTAAGAAGACTTTCCGAAATCGTTAAAGAAAGAAATAGACAGCATATTTTCTATTCAGAGATATTAAAAGGATTACCTATTAATTTATTAAAAATCCCAAAAGATGTATATTCATCTTTCCATTTACAAGTTATCCAAATTGAATTAAGCAAAAAATTACACTACAGAGAGATTTTTATGAATATGAGAGACGCAGGTATTGGTGTTCAACTACATTACATTCCTGTGCATTTACAACCGTACTATAAACAACTTGGTTTCAAAAAAGGAATGTATCCTAATTCGGAACTTTATTCAAATAGATCTATATCAATTCCTCTTTATCCTGGATTAAAAAAGGAGGATCAAATTTACGTCAAAGAAACTCTACTTAATGTATTAGAAAAATTATAAAAAATTTTTAGCAACCTAAAAATTCACTATCAAAACAAGAATAATATGAAGCTTTTTCTCTAATAAGATTTTTTTGCCTATCATTAAATAATAGCTTCCCTCTTCCCTTTATTCCTTTTGACAAGTTTATACCTCCAATTTTTTTTATATCTTTAGTTGTTTTAGTATATAAATCCTCATCAAAATGTAAGTTATAAAACTTAGCCACTGACTCCACTAAATACTTTTCAGTACTTAATAATTGTTCATAGGTTATAAAATATGGATTAATATTTGCATTTTGCTTCTCATCAAAATTTTTCCAGCCACTATAAAAACTTATATAACTGGAGGCAAAAAGATCAATTACGCAATCAAGTTGATATTCAATATTTGATGACGCAAACTTTTCAAATTTAATTGGGAAATTACTTTTATCTTTTAATAACATATCTCTTCTGCTTACAAGAGAATCAAGAAGATTTCTTGATAAAATTAGTGGTTGCAAGCTTAAATTTTTTATTATTTTTATAGTCTTATTATCAGCAGCTGCATGACAATGCGATATTGTATTTCTATTAATAAATTTAGTTTCAAGAATTTTTGGATAATAAATTGATCCACTCCCTTTATCTAAACCAATCCAGTGAGAATCTAATTTGAGACTGAAAGATAGTAATTGTGTTATGTATAAACTTGCTGATTTTGGTTGGCCACATAATAGTATATTTTTAAATTTATCAGTTGGAAAAACATGATTAAGTGTTCCAGAACAAACGATATTAAAGTATTTATTTCTATCTTTTGAAGATAAACTAGAGATGTTTGAATCCCAATTTCTATAAGAATATTTAATCTTGGTGTTAAAAATTGAAAATATTCTTTTTTTTAAAAAGTTCTTAAAAAAATTTAAAAACTTCATTTTAGGCAAAAAGTATTGCAATATTTTTTTATTCAACAAATTCATACTATGAATATAATAAAAATATTTTTATCTAAAAAGATAATATTTAAATAAGTTAGTAAATTTAACATTACTTTTAATTTAAAATAGACAATATATTTAATAAAAAAAATAAAATTTCATGAAAAAAATAATACTCCCAAATAGTTATCAAACTAATACTAGAAATGATGTGATTAATTTTATTATAAGTAAGAAAATTACCAGGCCAACAAAAATTTTGGAGATCGGTGGTGGTGCTGGTCATACAACAAAGATTCTTTGCGAAATATTCAATTGTCATGGAACAAATATTGATATTAAAATCCCAAAAATTAAAGCTAAAGGTATTGATCATTTAGAAATGGATATGAATAGCAAAAATAATTCAAATAAATTAACTAATAAAAGATTTGATTTAATTTTGGCTTTAGATGTTATCGAACATATTGAAGACACTGACAAATTATTAGATTTTATAAAAAGTATCTCTTCCAATAATACTTATTTATTTATTTCATTACCTAATATAAAAAATATAAGAGTTCCATTTTATATATATTTTAAAAACACATTTCCCAGAAAAAATGCTGGAATTTTTGACAAAACTCATCTGCGCTGGTTCACGAAGAAAGACGTAATAGAATTAATTTTCAAGAAGGGATATCAATATGTTGATTCTACTTATACTGACCATAAATCAAGATTTATAAAAAATAGATTAATTGAAAAAATATTTGGTTTTTTACTAGCTCCACAATTTATAGTTTGTGGGCAATTTAAAGATGATTCAGATAATAGAATAAATTAATGAATTACTTAAAACTTAACTATATTAGTCTAGCAATCCCATGCTTATTCATAGCTTCTCAAACAAGTCCAGATAATAAACTAATATTTATATCAATAATTGGAACAATATTATCTTTCTTAATAATTTTTATAAAATACATTCAATCAAATTCTGTCATTTCGAAAACATCTATTTATATATTTATAACACTATCCTTACTTTTCATTTTCTTGTTAAATCAAGACTATTCTTCGAGATTATCCCTAATTAATCAATCGGTAAGAATTTTATATCCTTGGATAATTACAATTGGTTTTTTGTACGTAATAAATCCTTTAAAAAATAACAAATTCAAACTATTTAGTGTTATCAATTATTCAACTTTAATATTTTACCTAATTATTTTTCCTGATATTTTTTCAATCCTTTTTGGGCTTTTAAAATCTCCAGCATCAATATTTTTTATTAAGGGATTTACTATCGTATACCCGGAATCAAACACAACTGCATTTTTGTTATTTTTTAATTTAATTTTCAGAAATGAAATAGGATTATCTAATAAAAAAGAATTTGCTTTAATTTCTTTTCTGATACTTTTGACAATATCAAGGTCAACAATATTAATTCTATTAATATATTTATTATTTAAACTAATAATTAAATTAATAAAAAAAGGGTATAAAAATTATCTAAGTCTCTTAATAGCAAGAACTTTACCTTTGTTAAGTTTAATTATTATATTTATAAGTCGAACATTTTCATCTGGGGTTGCGAGAGAAAGATGGCAATTGAGTTTTAATGATTCGAGTTTTCAATCAAGACTATTTATTATTGATTACATAAAATATGTTTTTGAAAATTTAAACTTCGCAAATTTCCATAGAATCTTATTAGGTTTTGGCTGGGAAGGGAAAAAACAATTTGTTGATGGTGTATTGGGAACAAGTGGTCATACTTTAATAGGCATGATTCCTGAATTAGGCTTAATTTATATTGTATTTTTAATATTATTTTTTTATAAATCTTGCTGGAAAGGTCAATTAGCAGAGTCATTTATCCTATCACTTAGCTTAACAATTTTTATCCCAATTTCATATGTAATGCCTATCTTTTGTCTAACATTAGCTAAAGAAAGATTATTGTTTATAGTCAGGAATGAAAATAAAATTAATTCAGTTAAACAATGACATTAGGTATATTGCTTTCTACTTTTAATGGAGAAAAGTTTATTGATTTACAAATCAAATCAATAATTAATCAAACATTTCAGGATTGGACTTTATTAATTTGTGATGATTGTAGTCAAGATAATACAGTTAAATTACTTGATTATTATTCAAAAATTGACTCTAGAATTAGCTACCAAACAAATAACAAGAGATTGGGGCCTACGTTTTCATTTTTAAATTTGTTAAAAACTTCTAATTTTAAATACGTTATTTTTTGTGATCAAGATGATAAGTGGTCAGTAAATAAATTAGAAGAAATATATAAATTTATTGATTTACATAAAGAAGATTTTCTTATGGGACTTCATAATGGAGAGTTTTTAATTGAGAACAACAATTCTCATCTTTTTAACAATAAGCCCATCTTAGATAAAGATAGGATTTATTCAGGAAAACCTGATCTTCGATTCATTAGTCTTTTAAAATCTAATAAAGTTGTTGGATGTTTATCTTTTGTTGATAGAGAAAAGATAAAAAAACTAATTAAAATAAATCCTCCCAAAAACAAAGGCATTTTTCTTGATTATTGGTTAGCGTTGATTGCTTCAACTCAAAATTCAGGAATAAAGTTTTTGGACAAAAATCTAATTTCTTACAGAAGGCATGAAGGTGTTGCTACATTAAACAAAAGATCAATCATCTCTAAATTAATAACAAAATTTATTATTATTTATAGTTTAATAATTAATTCATTTTTACAGAATTAATTTTAAAGGTTACTTACAATGAAGGTTTTTTAACGAAAGATCTGTTTGATTTAATAGTTTATAATAAAAAAAATAGTTTTTTTATTTGACTGGACTTTTAGTATCAATCGTTTTATATAAAACAGATTTATATGATTTAAAAAATTGTATTAAATCTGTAAGAAAATTCTTGCCTAAACAAGAAATAATATTTATTGATAACTCACCAAAAGATTTTCTAAGAAAATATATTTATCAATTTGATAACGTCGAATATATTCACCAAAAATCAAATCCAGGTTATGGAGCTGCTCATAATATAGCTATTAAAAAATCTATTAAAAGAAACTATGAGTACCATTTAGTTCTAAATGCTGATGTTTACTTTAAATCTGATGTAATTAATGAAATGATTAATTTTATGGAAAAGGATTTACTTATTGGAAATATAATGCCAAAGATTTTAAACAGTGACGGAAGCATTCAAAGATTATGTAAGCTAATTCCAAGACCATTTGATTTAATAAAAAGGATATTTTTTAGTAATTCTGGGATTTTAGAGAAAAACTATGAATTCTCACTTAAAAAATTTAATTACGACAAAATAGCATTTATTCCTTATTTATCAGGTTGTTTTATGCTTCTAAGAGTTGAGACAATTAAAGCAATTGGAATGTTTGATGAAAGATTCTTTATGTATCCAGAAGATCTTGATCTTAGTAGAAGAATAGCATTTAAATATAAAAGTATTTTTTATCCCAATTGTGAAATTTACCATAGACATGGAGCTGTCTCAAAGAAAAACATAAAAATGTTCCTGATTCATGCATTTAATATGATAATTTATTTTAATAAATGGGGATGGATTAAGGATAAACAAAGGGATATGATAAATAAAAAAACTATACGCATGCTTTCAGTAGAAAATTGATATTAATACGTTCAATTGAAAATGTTAAAATTAATGTGAAGAGTAAAACTATTGATAATGAGGGTATCTTTTAATGATGAGAAAAAATAAAACTATAATAGAAATTTTCCAAGGTATCTCATCCTCACTATCAAAAAAAAGAAAATTTCAGTTAACTATTTTATT
>MDSV01173665.1_pt1 | contig 10573 bp, 11 predicted proteins | sample 810851 | NCBI WGS metagenome assembly MDSV01 (sample SAMN05326640, study PRJNA326480) | marine metagenome | isolation source: seawater | place: Atlantic Ocean: North East | collected 2012 | reverse complement strand
TAGAGATGTTCATGTGGGCCCTAGTGATTATGTTCCACGGCTTAGTGACAGAAAATGGTGTTACATCAGAATGGAAGGGAAAAGTTTTGGAGATGTCCCATTAAACCTTGAGCTTAAATTGGAGGTTTGGGATAGTCCTAACTCAGCAGGAGTAGTCATTGATGCTATAAGATGTGCAAAGATTGCAAAAGACAGAGGGCTCAGTGGACCAATTACTGCTCCATCGTCATATTTTATGAAATCACCATTGATTCAATATACTGATGATGAAGCTAGAGAATTGTTAGAAGAATTTATTTCAGGTGAAGAAACAGGACAAGGATAATGGGAGGTTTTAATGAGTGAAGAGAGAATTGCTTATGTGAATGGTGAGTATGTACTTGAAAAAGATGCTGTCATTTCAATCAGAGACAGAGGATTTTTACAGGGATATTCTGTTTTTGATACAACTAGAACTTTCGGACATAAGATTTTTAAACTTTCCGAACACTTAGATAGATTTTATCAATCATTGAAATATGCGAGATTGAATCCTGGAATGAGTAAAGATCAGATGGCAGATATTACAATGGAACTTTTGAATAAAAATTTACCTTTAATTTCTGATGATGATGATTATTGGGTCACTCAAAGAGTGAGTCGTGGAGTTACTACCTCAGACGGTGAGGTGCCTACTATAATTTTGGAAACAGTTCCTCTTCCATTTAAGTCTAGGGCGAATTATTATAAAAATGGGATGCCTGTTGTTGTCCCTTCTGTCAGAAGAACTCCCCCTGAAGCTTTAAGTCCTAGAGCAAAAATTCAAAACTACGCAAATTTGGTTCAAGCTGAATTTGAAGTTACTAGTGTAGATCCTAATGCATGGCCAATATTATTGGATATGAATGGTAATTTGTGTGAAGGGCCTGGAAGTAATTTTTTCATAGTAAAAGACGGGAAAGTAATTACTCCCAAGGAACAATATGTCTTAGCAGGTATAAGTAGGTCTACTACCTTAGAATTAGCAGCAGAATTAGGTTATGAAACATTAGAAACAGATATTGATTTATATGATGTATATACTGCTGACGAAGCCTTTGTAACCTCCACAAGTTTTTGTATATGTCCTGTGTTTTCAGTAAATGGTTCAGTAATGGGAGATGGTGAAGTTCCAGCTCCAATTACTAAAAGATTATTGAACGCATACAGTGGATTAGTTGGAATAGATATTGAGCAGCAATACCTTTCTAGACTATAGTCTGATTGATGTCAGATTCCTTGCGGGTTGCCATTCTATCCCCATATGATTTTTATTATCATGGGGGTGTAAATTCTCATGTGAGGAATTTACATTATCAATTAGTTGCTAAAGGGTTACATAGCAAAGTTATTGCTCCTTTTACTGGAGATATTGCTTCTGCTCCAGAGTGGTTGATTCCGTTTGGTAAATCAATTCCATTGAAAATTGGTGGATCAATAGCAAGAATATCTTTTTCTTTGAAAACTTATTTTCAAATTCAAAATTTTTTGTCAGAAAATTTTTTCGATGTTATTCATGTACATGAACCATTTGGAGGAGCTATTACTTTAGGTGCAATTAATCCGAAAATCCAAAATGATTCTGTACGTGTAGCAACATTTCATTCCTTTGAAGGATCATCAATGTACAGGTTTATTCCTGATAAAATTTTAAGAAATTTTTTTAATAATTTAGATGGGAAGATAGCTGTTTCTGATTCAGCAAAAAACTATGTTAATAAATTCCTTGAGTCAGATTATAGAATTATTCCTAATGGTATAGATTTGGTTGATGAAATAGTAGAAGATCAATATCAAATTATTGATGATAAAAAAATTAACATCCTTTTTGTGGGAAGATTTGAAAAACGAAAAGGATTATTTTTTTTGATTCAATCCTATTTAAATCTTAAGCAAAAATATGAAAATATTCGATTATTGATAGCTGGAGGAGGCGAATTAGATTCAGAATCTCAGAAGATTTTATCCTCTAGAAATTCTAAAGACATCATTTTTTTGGGTGAAGTAACAGAATTACAGAAAAAAAATTTATTTGATAAAGCACATATTTTTTGTGCCCCATCCACTGGGCAAGAAAGTTTTGGAATAGTTTTACTGGAATCAATGAGATCTGGTACTTGTTTAGTAGCTACAAATATTGAAGGTTATAAAAATGTTGTACAACATATGAATCAAGGTTTGTTGTCAGACCCAAAGAATGTATGTAGTCTGCAACACAATTTAGAAATTTTAATTAATGATGAAAAATTAAGAAAACAATTAGGGGCTAATGGTCTGAAATCAGTTCAAAAATATGATTGGGATTTAGTTTCAAGAGATGTTTTAGATTTTTATAGAGAATTGATTTTGGAAAGGAGTATTTAGATTAGAGATAGATTAAGAGAAATCACTTATAAGTTTTTTGAAAATCCATTTTCAGAATTTCTGATTAAATTAGGTGTTACTCCAAATTTTGTTACATTAACAGGATTGCTAATTGTCCTTATTGGGAGTGCATTTATAGCTTTGGGCTTACTTTTTACTGGTTCAATGATTGTTTTTGGGGGTTCTTTATTAGATTTGATTGACGGTACTCTTGCTCGTAAAACTGGTAAAAATTCTAGTTTTGGAGCTTTATTAGATTCAGTAGTAGATCGGATAGAAGAATCATCAGTTTTATTTGCTGTGTTTTTATTTTCTGTTTTTAACAACTGCCAGCTAACTGGGATTAGATGTGAATTAATAAGCGTTACAGTGTTTTTAGCTTTGATTGTATCTTTACTAGTTAGTTATATGAGAGCTAGATCTGAATCTTTGGGGGTTGAATGTAAGGAAGGAATTATGACTCGTCCTGAGAGAGTGGTTCTGTTAACCATTGGAATTGCGATCTTCCAATGGTCTAGTTTGGCTCTTTTATTAATTTTAGCTACTATAATAGTATTAGGATTCTTTACTATCATCCAAAGACTTTTAAGTACTTATGATAAATTACAAAATTAAATTATTTTATTTTTGCCTACTTTTCCTAATCTCTGTATATCCATCTTTAGCATCATTACATGCTGATGGTATATCAAATATCAAATTGGAAAGTCATGAAATTGAGAATCAATTTCCAATGGGTTTTAATGTCGACTTAAATGTTACTTCTAATTCTGATGTCACTGATATTTCAATGAATGTTTGGAAAGGCGAAAATGATATTGGAATTTATAAATATTTTGAATTTGAACAATCTGAAAAAGTGATGGCCAGTCTTTTTTGGTATACAAATTCTAGTCAAACATATATTCCTCCTGGTACGACTATTAAATATCAATTTAAAATTACTAATCAGTTAGGCGATGAATTTCTTTCTGAAATGTTTGAATTTGTGTACTACGACATTAATTTCAATTGGGACTTCATTGAAGATGATGGATTTGTTGTTTATTACCATGGTCCCATGAAGGGTAGAGCTACAAAAATTCTAGAAGCTATTCAGGCGACTGCAACTAAAATGCAACCTATTTTTGGAGAATATGTGGAATCTCCTATAGCAGTGACTGTATACAATAATCCTGTTGAAATGATTGTTGGGTTACCTCCAGAAAGTAAAACTATTAGACGTGAATTGATTACCCAAGGTATGGCATTTAATTCAATTGGGACAATTCTGGTTTTGGCTTCAAGTTCAGATTATTTGGGCACCGCTTCACATGAAATGACCCATATATTAGTTCATAGGTCCACTGATGGAATTGTTTCTGTCCCTTCATGGTTACACGAAGGATTAGCGGAATATGCAAATATTTATCCTAGTTTTAGTTTCACTAATGCTTTAGATATGGCGATAATGAATGATGATTTATTACCTTTAACAATGTTCTCAGGACAACCAGGTACATCTGAAGATAAACTCCTTTTTTATGGACAAGCAGAATCTTTCATTAATTTTTTAATTACTGAATTTGGTGTTGATAAAATGAAAGAATTGCTAGCCACTATTAAAACTTCAACAAATTTGGATTCAGCAATACAACAAACATATGGTCAATCTAAGGTTCAGCTAGAGAATTTGTGGAGGACAGAGTTGGGAGTGTCTTTATATATCCAAACTTCGGAATCTTCAGTTCCTACTCCCAAACCTTTTCCCACTATTTCCTTATATTCATTAACGCCTCAGGCAGGTTCATCAGAAATAAAAAATACTTATCAATCTGATATTCCTACGACTAAAATAACAAACGACTCTTTAGAATCTTCAAATGCCAGTTGTAACGCTAAACCCAATCAATTTAATTCTGATAATTTGATTGTTTTATCGGGAGCAATTGTTTTGTTACTTTTTTGTTTGTCTAGAAAACATCAAGATTATTAAATTTTTGAGTTACAATTTTTTAAGGTGAATAATGGTTGATTGGCACAAAGCTATAGAACAGACATATGTGGTTAAATTCCCGCAACAACATTTGGCGACTTTTGGTGTGACGAATTTAGATTACTTTATCGTTACTGAGCCTCTTTATACAGCATTTGATTCTTCTAAAAAAGAATTGGAAGGAGTATTGAGAACTGGAACAGTTAAAGCAAATCAGCCTCATGTGATTACCCCGAATTATGCATTAAATATTTCGGGATTTAGTAAAAGTGCTTACGAGTATATGGAATCTGTTTCATATCAATATGGCCCAAATAGTCCTGGAATAATGTATCAATATTCGAATCATCCTGATAATCTAGAAATTGTGGGAGGTATCCCAACTGAAATTGCACAAAGAATTTCCGAAGATTTGAATGAAAAAAATCATCATTTGTCTGTTGTTATAGTGGCTGTAGACGAATTTTGGGACGTGGCTCTTTTAAAATTTATTTATGAGTACACTGCATCCTCCATTTCTTTTAATTCTCAAGAAATGATGTCTGCTGGATTATTGGATCCAGTAGAAAAATATGGAAGCCTACCTGCTGCTGTCGTTAGTCAAATTGAAGAGATGTTTAAATCTGTTCAGATAGGAGGCAGTGTAGATGTTCTAAAACAAGAATTAGATAGGTGGGGTGTTTACCACTTTTATGAAGACAGATTTTTAGGATTATTTAAATAATTCTTAATGTTCGTAAGTATTCACTGTGATACTATTTAATACGGTAGAGGTTTTAATGTACAGACAAGATGACCCACAAATTAATATTGATCAAATCCTAGAAAAATTCAAAAAAGTTTTTGGACGATTTGGTGGAACTGGCAAAGGCATTGGTCCTGTTGTAGTACTACTAATAATTGCGATTGCGATTGCAGGTTGGTTAGCTACAGGTGTTTTTACAGTTCAGCCTGGTGAAAAAGCAGCATTGAAGATGTTTGGTAAATATTCACAAGAAGTTGGTCCCGGATTATCTTGGTGGTGGCCATCTCCAATTGGGAATAGAGATGTTGTACAGGTAGATATAATCAGAAAATTGGAATTGGGAGTTAGAAATGATGTCCCTGTTCTGGACGAATCTCTTATGATTACGGGAGATCCAGATGAGCTGGGCGCTCCTGGTGAGGCTCCAAATCTTGTAGACGTTCAATTAACAGTTCAATATGATATTAAAAATATTAGAGATTATTTGTACAAAGTAGTTTCTCCAGACGGTACTACCCTAAAAGATGCTACGGAAACTTCTCTTAGACAAGTAGTTGGTGGACGTCCTATTGATGATGTTTTAACTGACAAAAAACAAGAAGTTGAAATTGCAACAAAAAATAAGTTGCAAGAAATACTAGATTACTATCAGTCGGGGTTGAATATAAGAGAAGTTAAATTGTTGAATGTGTTTGCCCCCGAACAAGTTAAAGATGCTTTTGATGATGTTGTCAGAGCTAAAGAAGACAAAGCTAGAATAATTAATTTGGCTGACGCTTACAAAGAAAGTGTATTGCCTGCTGCTAGAGGTGAATCTTCTAAAAGATTGCAAGATGCTGAAGGTCTTAGGCAGGAAAAAATTGCAGAAGCTAATGGTGAGGCTGGAAGATTTACAGCAATTCAGCGAGAGTATTCAAAATCGAAAGATATTACTCGTAAAAGAATGTACTTAGAGGCTATGGAAGAAATTCTTCCTAATATCAATAAAGTTTTAGGAGATCCAAGTCAAGTCATTTTAGTAAATCCAGAATCTAACAACGTGATTCCTGTTCCTACTCAAGGAGTTGGCGAATAATGAAATTTTTAGCCTCAATACTTATTTTTTTCATAGTTGCTCTTGCAATTATTTTGCCTCAAGTGTTTTTTGCTGTAGATGAAACAGAAGTTGCGATTGTTACTAGATTTGGAGAAATTACTTCAGAGATAACTCAGCCAGGTTTAAATATCAAAACACCATTTATTGAATCAGTTACGCGGTATGAAAAAAGGTTATTAGTTTTTGATGCTCAACCAGATTCTTTACTTACAAAAGATAAAAAACGATTGATTATTGATGTATACGCTAGAGGTCGAATTGTAGATCCAGCTTTATTTAGAGAAAGATTAGGTAACGAACAAGCTGCTGCTGATAGAGCAATTGGAATTATATCTTCCGAATTGAGAAGTGAAGTAGCTAGTCATAATCAATCAGAGATTATTACTACTCAAAGAGATCAGATAATGAATACTGTATTGGTATCTGTTTCTCCACAATTAGAAGAATTTGGTATTACAGTGGTTGATGTAAGAATTAAACGAGCTGATTTTCCCTCTGAAATAGCTGAAAGTGTTTATTCTAGAATGAGGGCAGAAAGACAAAGAAAAGCTGATAAGGAAAGAGCTGAAGGTAATGAGATTGACGCTCAAGTAAGAGCTGATGCAGATAGGAAAGCTACTATTATTCTGGCTAACGCTAACAGAGATAGTAGGATAATTACTGGTTGTGGTGATGCTGAATCAACATCAGTATTTGCTGATGCCCTTGAACAAGATCCTGAATTTTATTCATTTCAACGTTCTCTTGAAGCTTCTAAAAGTATTTTGTCTACAGATACAACTACTGTGATGGGACCTGAAGAATTTGCTTCTGTATTTTCTAATATACAGAATGCAGTAGATGTAGCATCTAAATCATCTGATGCAACAGATTCAAACGCCTCTTCTGCTGTTAGCTCAAAATGTGCTGAAGTTTCTGCTGCTTGGTATTTAGCCTCTGATTTACAAGTTGATCAGCCTGATATTACATTTTTAAGCTCTCAATTAGTTGAATGGCCAAATAATTCACTTGGGTGTGTATCTGCAGAATCATCAGAAGAGTCAAAACTCTTAGGGTATGAAGTTGAATTTTCACACTTAGGAAATATTTATAAAGTCAGAACTAATGAATTCGGATCAAATTTAGCTATTTGTGACTAGTAAGACTATTCCTTATTCTTAGTGAGGTAAGATGGGCGACATTAACATTAATTTTGATGTTTCTGACGATTCATTTGATATTCCACAAGACAATTTGTATTTGGTTGCTGTTGAAGCTTTCAACTATTTAGAAATTCAAAAAAGTAGCGTTTCTATATATTTTAGTGATGATGACTACGTTCAGAATTTAAATCATCAATACAGAGGTTTGAATGAAGTGACAGACGTATTGTCTTTTTCCAATGATTTTGAAGGTCAATATTACGGGGATCAATTGGATTTACGTGAAGGCTTAATAGAAGCAGATTTTGTGATACCTGAAAACTTTCAAGATTATTTAGGTGATATTGTCATTTCATTTCCTCAAGCTTGTAGACAATCTATTGAAAATCAAGTTGATTTAGTGGATGAGTTGATGAAATTAGTTGCCCATGGAATCCTTCACCTGTTAGGCTTCGACCATGAAAATATCAGTGAAGAACTAGAGATGAATTCTATTACGGACACTATAATTAATTTGGTGAAAAATAATGACTGAAGTTTTATATAGAAAATGGAGACCGTCGACTCTTAATGATCTTGTGGGACAAGATCATATATCCCAAACATTGAAACATTCAGTGAATTCTTCTAGATTTGCACATGCATACTTGTTTTGTGGTCCTAGAGGAACTGGCAAAACCAGTACAGCAAGAATTTTGGCTAAAGCAATTAATTGCCCAGCGCCTAATGATGGTGATCCATGTGATGACTGTCAAATGTGCAATGATATTTCAATTGGCCGTGCCATCGATTTGATAGAGATTGATGCTGCTAGTAATAGAAGGATTGCAGATATTCGTGATCTGACTGAAAAAATTCATTACACACCTGGTGAAGCAAAATATAAAGTTTATATAATTGATGAAGTTCATATGCTTACCCAAGAAGCTTTTAATGCTTTACTGAAAACATTAGAAGAACCTCCTAAACATGCAGTTTTAATACTAGCTACAACTGATGTACAAAAACTTCCTCTAACTATAATTTCTCGTTGTCAAAGATTCGACTTTAGAAGAATTGCTAATGAGCAAATTGCTAACAAATTGACGCAGTTATCTGATAGTGAAAATATCAAAATAGACTACGAAGCATTAAAAGTTATAGCTAATTATTCCACTGGAAGTTTACGAGATGCAGAAAATATTTTGGAGCAAGCAATCGTCTCATTCGTTAATAATATTTCTGTAGAAAATATCAAAGAAATGTTAAAAATTGGAGGGGATGACCTAACTCAAAAATTACTTGAATTGATTGTTAAAAAAGACTTAACTGGGTCGATTCAAGAGCTTAATCAGATGATTGCAGATGGGGTTGATATAAACCAAATACACTCTAGTTTGTTAGATTCAGTTAGATATTTAATGCTCATCAAATCTGATGCATTAAATCAAAATCAAATTAGTGAAGAATTGAAAAATTCTCTTAATAATTTGAAAGAAGAAATAGGTTTATCAGAATTACTTTTTATATCTAAAACACTGTCAAAAATTGATTTTCAAGGTTTTCAAATTCAAAATTTGGCTCTTGAGATGGCTTTGATAGAAATTAGTTTGGGGCAACCTGATCAATCGGAAATAGTACAAAATCAAAAATCAAATCATATTGCGCATAGTAGAAATCAAATTACTCAAAATATTCAGTCTAACCAAGTTCCAGTCAAAAATACCCCCACAACTGCAGTACCAAAAAATACTACACAAAAAGCTACAGATATTTCTCAGAAAAACCCAACTCAAGCTTCAGTAAAGAGAGAAGGAGAGTCTGGTAAATTAGATTCTGAGTGGAATAATTTGTTAAGAGAATTGAGGTTAACTGGAAAAAGATTTAAATTTGGGGCTTTACTTAGAGGTGCTAAAACCAAAGAGATTATAGATGAAACTTTAGTGCTCACTTATTCACATTCATCAAATGTTGATAGATTTAATAGTGAACTTGAAGATCCTGTAGTTAAATCAGAAATGTTAAATATTATCTACAAAACTTTAAATAAAGAGTATGCTGTTGAGGTTAGACTGGATGGTCAATCATCAAATGAAAAAACTTCAAAAAAGTCGGGATCTAATAGTAATTTAGTTAAATCAGCTCAAGCAATGGGAGCTTTAATTGTTGAAGAAAGAGAGAAAAACACATGATGAATAAAAATATGATGAAACAGGCTCAAGAGCTACAAAAACAAATGATGAAGATGCAAGAAGAAATTGAATCTACTAAGATAGAACATTCTTCTGGCGGCGGAGTTGTTAAAGTTATTGTGACTGGCAAAATGGTAATTGAATCTATAGAAATAGATCCGGATGCTATTGATCCTGAAGATGTAGAAATGTTACAAGATTTGATAATTTCTGCTGTAAATGGTGCTTTAGAAAAAGCTCAACAATTGGCTTCTTCTAAAATGGGTTCAATTACTGGAGGATTGAATATCCCCGGACTTTCATAATAAGGAAAACAATGGATTACAGTGGCGCTACTCCTCAAGTTCAAAGATTAATTGATGAATTTGGCCGGTTACCTGGCATCGGTCCAAAATCCGCACAGCGATTGGCATATTATTTAATTAAAATGCCAGAAGAAATTTCACTTAACTTAGCAGAATCAATTTTGTCTGTGAAAAATTCGATTGTTTTATGCTCAATTTGTTTTCATATTACTGATACTGACCCATGTAATTTATGCTCAAATTCATATAGAGATCAAACAACAATATGTGTTGTTCAGCAACCACTAGATTTAATTGCGTTGGAAAAATCAGGCTCTTATAAGGGTAAATATCATGTTTTGCATGGTGCAATTTCTCCTATTAATGGTATTGGTCCTGACAATTTAAAGATTAAAGAATTGTTTTTAAGATTAAAAAATGAAGATATTGATGAAGTGATTTTAGCCACTAACTTAGATGTTGAAGGAGAGGCTACTGCTATGTATATCAATAATTTATTAGCATCTACTGGAATCAAAATTACTATTCCAGCAAGAGGATTGTCTGTAGGTGGAGACTTACAATATGCAGATGAAGCTACTTTAGGCAGAGCAATTCAGGGTCGACAAGGTATTTAATGGTTTCAAATAAAACTTATGTGACTGAGGCTCTCATACTCAATCATCGAGATTTTGGCGAAACAGATTTGTTAATAACGTTATTTACTAAATTATTTGGCAAAGTTCCTGTTGTTGCTAGAAGAGCTAAGATGCCAAAC
>MDSV01126536.1_pt1 | contig 10573 bp, 11 predicted proteins | sample 810851 | NCBI WGS metagenome assembly MDSV01 (sample SAMN05326640, study PRJNA326480) | marine metagenome | isolation source: seawater | place: Atlantic Ocean: North East | collected 2012 | reverse complement strand
ATATGGTAGACGAAAAGCAAGAAGACGTTACCAATTCTCTAAAAGATAATTTTTTATATCTTTTTCTTTGTCATCATAGTTTAAATTTAATTTATCAGTCATGAAGAATATAGCAATTTTAGGTGCAAGTGGATTTGTAGGAAATGAGTTGATTAGTATGTGCACTAACCATCCAGAGATTAATATTGCTGGTCTATCGGCTAATAGATCAGCAGGAGAACAAATTAATTTAGATGATATTAGAGATAAAAATAAATCCAAATTATATTATAAGAAAATTGATGAAATAGACTTTTCTAATATTGATTTTGTATTCAATTGTTTACCAAATGAACAGCTTTGCAAAATTATCAAAGATCTACCTAGTGATATACGTATAATTGATCTATCAATCGATTTTAGACTTAATAATGAACAGGACTATTTAAATTGGTATAAATTTAAACACGATGATCTAGATCTTATTGAAGATTTTAAATACGGATTGACTGAATTGAATAGAAATCAAATTAAAAAAGCAAAACATATTGCAAATCCAGGATGTTATGCAACTAGCGTTTTAATTCCATTAACAATTTTGGTTCAGGAAAGTGCTATAAGAACTGATAATATTATTATTGATGCAAAATCTGGGTATTCTGGAGCGGGCAAAACAAAAGATAAAAATCAGTTATTAAAAGATGTATATGAAAATATTAAAACGTATGGTGTAGGCGATCACAAGCACATAGCAGAAATTAATCAAGAGTTAACTATTCATAATAAAGATGAGAATGTAGAAGTATTTTTTTCAGCTAACTTAATTCCTGTTGAAAGAGGAATATTATCTAATATTTATGTAAGTCCTGTTGAGTTGTCAGCAGAACAGGTTCATAAGATATTATATGATAAATTTAAAGATGAGGTTTTTATTAAGACTTTACCACTTAATGAAATTCCAACCACTAAGGATGTCGTGGGAACAAATAATCTAATAATTGGAGTTAAAAAAGGATATAAGGATGATACTATCTGTATAGTTAGTGTTCTAGATAATTTAGTAAAGGGTGCAGCAGGACAGGCTATGCAAAATTTTAATTTAATGAATGGGATGAATGAAGGAATGGCATTGATATGAATTACTTAAATAAATTTATCAATGAAAGAAAATTTAATATTTTTTACATTTGCTTTATTTTTATTTTTTCTCATTGCAGTTTTATAGACAATAATAATTATTCATTTTATGAAACTTTTATAAATCCAGAAGTCAGCGATTTAGGTGAAGAATTTAATAATGATTCTGTAAAACCTGATCTTGATAGTGTGCCTGAAAGTGTAGTTATAGATGAGTAATTCCTTGGGTGTAGGAATAGCAGGCTTGGGCACTGTTGGTGGAGGATTTCTAAAACAACTTAAAAGTTTTAAAACTAAATCTAGTTCTGAATCAAATATTAAAATTGTTCAAATTGCAGTTAAGAACAAAAGAAAAAAAAGAAACTTTAGCACTAAGAACTTACTTTTAATTTCTAACGCAATGGAACTTGCATCAAATAAAGAAATAGACATCGTTATTGAACTCATTGGTGGTTCTTCAGGCATAGCATATAAACTTGTCAAAAAAGCTTTATCTAATAAGAAACATGTAATAACAGCTAACAAGGCACTAATTGCTACACATGGAAATGAATTAGCTGCTATTGCAGAAAAAAATAATGTTTGTTTGAACTATGAAGCGGCAATAGCTGGAGGAGTACCGATAGTTAAGGCAGTAAGGGAAAATTTAAGGTTTAATAAAATTTCCAAAATTTATGGAGTCTTAAACGGAACATGCAATTATATTTTAACTAAAATGTCTCGAGACAAGAGAGATTTTAAAGATGTTTTAAGTGATGCACAGAAGAAAGGTTTTGCTGAATTAGACCCAACATTTGATATTCAAGGAATAGATGCAGGTCATAAAATAAGCATTCTGTCGAGTCTAGCTTTCAATATTAAGGTTGATTTTAAGAGTACTTATATTGAGGGAATTTCAAGAATTGACGCAAGTGATTTTATATATGCAAAAGAATTGGGTTACTCTATTAAGCTGCTTGCAATTGCTGCAATAAATGGATCTCAAGTTGAGCAAAGAGTTCACCCATGTTTTGTAAAACAAGATTCAGATATTTCTAAAGTAGATAATGAGTTAAATGCTATAGTTGTCAATGATTCTGTAATAGGTTCAAATATTTTTGAAGGGCCTGGAGCAGGAGCTGGTCCAACAGGCGCTTCAGTGATGTCAGATTTAATGGATATTCTTAGAGGAACATACATACTTCCCTTAGGATCATCAACAAAGAAAAAGAAAAAACCAAAAATAAAAAAAATAAGTGATTTAAAATTTCCTTATTATCTTAGAATTTTTGCTAAAGATGAAAGTGGAGTATTGGCAAGTATTACAAAAGTTCTTTCTCTACATAAGATCTCTATAGAAAGCATTATTCAAAAACCTTCAAAGAAGAAGAACTATGCTGAGATTATTCTCATAACTCATAGTATAAAAGAGTCCACACTATTATTAGCTCTAAAAAAAATAAAAGGTTTAAAGACAGTGAGTTCATCTGTTAAATTAATAAGAATTGAGGATTCACTTTGACAATTATTTCTACGCAATATGCCTCCGGGATTGTAAACGCTACTGAAAAAGCAGCAATAGCAGCATCAGAACTTATAGGACTTGGAGATGAAAAAGCTGCAGATCAGGTAGCCGTTGATGCAATGAGAACAGCTTTGAATGATATTGATTTCAAAGGACGTATTGTTATTGGTGAGGGAGAGAGGGACGAAGCTCCAATGCTGTATATTGGCGAAGAAGTTGGTTCAGGTAATAATAATGAGGTTGATATTGCTTTGGATCCTCTTGAGGGAACAACAATAACGGCAAAAGGAATGCCTAATTCATTGGCTGTTATTGCTGCAGCACAAAAAGGTGGTTTACTTTATGCTCCAGATACATATATGAATAAAATTGCAGTAGGAGGAGAACTCCCAAAAGATATAATTGATTTAGATGCTTCAGTTAAAGATAATATTAAAAGTATTGCTGATGCAAAAAAAATTAAAGTCAGTGATGTTACTGCATGTGTTCTTGAAAGATCTAGACACAATGATCAAATTGAGTCATTAAGATCCATAGGTTCCAAAATTGTTTTAATTCCTGATGGAGATGTTGCTGGAGTTATAATGACAACGCAACCAGATAATCCAGTTGATATTTATTTAGGCGTTGGTGGAGCTCCAGAGGGTGTTCTAGCTGCAGCAGCACTACAGTGTATTGGCGGTCAAATGCAAGCTAGATTAGTTATTAATAATGAGGATGAAAAATTAAGGGCTCAAAAAATAGGTATCGAGGATCTTAATAAAAAATATAGCTTAAATGAACTTGCGCATGGAGATATTATTTTCTCTGCTACAGGGGTTACGGAAGGAACAATGGTTCGAGGTGTAAGAAATTTGAATAACAATCTTATAACTCACTCTCTTGTTCTTAGGTCTAACGATTCGTCAACTCAATATATTGAGACTTATCATAAAATTAAATAAATGATTAAAGAAAAAGATCTTAAAAAAGATTTTTTATCCCTTACTAATCAATGGTGGAAGTTCAAGAACTTTGATGAAAGACAAATAGAAAAAATTTCTCAAAACTATAATTTTAGCTATCTTCTTGCTAAGCTCTTTAATATAAGAAACATTAATATATCTGATATTGATCAATATATTAATCCCTCTTTAAAAGATCATATGCCCGATCCCTACAATTTAGTTGATATGGAAAAAGCATGTAGTCGGATTTATGGCGCTATCAGTAATAATGAAAAAATAGCAATTTTTGGAGATTATGATGTTGATGGATCTACTTCTACTTCTATTATTATAAATTACTTTAGATTATTAGGAATTCAACTTGAATATCATATTCCAAATAGATTTACTGAAGGGTATGGACCTAGTAAAGAAATTTTCTCAAAATTTAAGAAAAATAAAATTAAGGTGATTATAACTGTAGATTGTGGAACGATGTCTTATGATGAGATGGAATTTGCTAAGAAAGAGAAACTAGACGTTATTGTTTTAGACCATCATCAACCAGAGATTACTCTTCCTGAAGCTTATGCAATAGTTAATCCAAACAGAATAGATGATAAGTCTAACTTAAATTATTTAGCTGCAGTAGGTGTGACTTATTTCTTTTTGATTGGATTAAATCGTAAATTACGATCAATGAAATGGTTTAATAACAATGATGTAGTAGAGCCTAATATGATTAGTTTTTTGGATATTACTGCATTAGGTACCATATGTGATGCTGTTCCTCTTAAAGGAATAAATAGATTATTAGTTATTAAAGGAATTGAGGTAATGAAAAAGCATCTTAATATAGGTCTAAGATCGTTAATACATAAATCTGCTATAAAAGGAAGAATATCTACTTATGACCTAGGATTTAAGTTAGGTCCAAGAATTAATGCTGCAGGAAGGTTAGGTCGCTCAAGTTTTGGAACTGAACTTTTAACAGCTACTGATGCTATAAATGCAGAAAAAATAGCAAGCGAACTTGATAAGTTTAACCAAGAAAGAAGAACAATTGAAAGTTATGTTTTAGATTCTGCAGAAAAACAAGTAACCCAAGAAAGATTAGGAAAAAAAATATTAACAGTATATGGAAAAGACTGGCATGAAGGAGTAATTGGAATCATAGCTAGTAGGTTAAAAGATAAATATCATCGGCCTTGTGTAGTAATTACTATTTCAAAAGGTAATGCCAAGGGATCTGGTCGTTCCATTAAAGGCATAGATCTTGGGAATTTAGTTATTGCTGCAAAGCAATCAGGCATACTAGAATCAGGAGGTGGTCATTCTATGGCAGCTGGACTTTCACTTAAAGAAGACAAAATTGAGGAACTGGAAAATTTTTTTGAGAGCCAACTTTCTAGAAATCAATTAAAAGTAATAAAAGAAAAAATATTCTACGTTGACTCTCTAATAAGTTCTTCAGGAATTAATCTTGATGTTTATGACGAGATTGAAAGACTCGGTCCTTTTGGATCAGATAATTTTGAGCCTAATTTTGTAGTAAAAAGTTCTTTGCTTGCATCTGTAAAACAGATAGGTGAAAAACATTTAAAATGCTTAATTAAAACTGCTGAAGGAGACTTTATTGAAGGAATGGCTTTTAGAAGTCTATCAACCCCACTAGGAGATGAACTACAAAAAAATAAAGGAAATACTGTTTCTTTACTTGGTAAAATTAAAATAAATGAGTGGGGGGGGAGGCGCACCCCTCAACTGCATATAGAAGATATTGGTGAACAGATTAATTAATCATTTATTGATTTAAGTTAATTATTGGATATATAAATAATATTAAGGTCCCTTCGTCTAGCGGTTAGGATATCTGGTTTTCATCCAGAAGATCACGGGTTCGAATCCCGTAGGGACCGCCATTTGTGTGACAATATGTCAGCAATTATTAATCTCAGTTATATTTAATTCCTAAATATTAAGCCTATATATAAGCTATGGAGAATAACTTATTTATTCATTATCAACCTAAAAATGCTAGTGATAGGGTGGCCCTAATATTCACGAGGTTACTCCGAGTATTTGCTGATTTTTTCTTCAAGAAGAGGTACGGCCACCGAGCAGTAATTCTAGAAACTGTTGCTGCTGTTCCTGGCATGGTAGCGGGCATGCTTAACCATTTAAAAAGTCTGAGAAGTATGCAACAAGATAAGGGGTGGATTAAAGTTCTTTTAGACGAGGCAGAAAATGAAAGAATGCATCTCATGACATTCATAAATATAGCTAAGCCGTCAGCATTTGAGAGATTTATAGTTATTGCTGTTCAAGGAATATTTTTTAATCTTTATTTTATAATGTATTTAGTTTCACCTCGAACATGTCATAGGATTGTAGGATATTTTGAAGAGCAAGCAATAGTAAGCTATTCTGAATACTTAGATGAAATTGAAAATGGTAATATTGAAAACGTGAAAGCCCCTAAAATAGCAATCGATTATTGGGGTTTAGATCAATATGCTCGTTTAAAGGATGTTATAATAGCAGTGCGTAACGACGAAATGGGTCATCGCGATGTCAATCATGAATTTGTGAGTTTATTAGATCAAAAAAAAGAAAAAAATAGTTTTGTTGATATCAAAAGATCCTCATCAAAAGAAAATTATAAATAATTATTATCCATGTTAGAGTTTGGTATAGTCCTTCATTCACTGATAGTTGGTTTTATAATTTTTTTTATGGCAGTTATTGTTCCTTCAGTATTCTCTATACTAAATGAGGATGAGGTAAGCAGGTTTCTTAAGAAAGTATTTCCTCGTATGTTTCTATATGGATTAATTATTTCATTTCTCGCATTCATTATATTTCTAATAATTTCTTCAACAGTTTTTTCGATTATTTCTATTATTTCAGCTGTATTTTTTTCAATTAATTTATTCTATTTAACACCTAAGATAAATGTTTACAGAGATGAGTCCAAAAAAGGAATTTTAGTATCTGAAAAAAAATTCAAGTTATTACATTTTTTTTCTGTAACATTATTTTTGCTACAGTTAATGGCTTCAATTTATATCTTATTTATTTTTTATTATTAAAAAATATTTTGGAGTATCAAATTCAATTTAACCACTGAATATTTCAATATCTATAAAGCAAACTTTGCTAAAATTCTTGGAATATTTTTTCTAAAGTTGAAGAAACTTTTATCTGAGAATTGCCAGCAAAATAAATCATAATCATCATAAATATAATTTAATTTTAGATTCAGATCAGAATTTAAATTTGAGATAAAATCGTAGTTTTCACCTCTATATGGATAAATTACATCAAATGACTTATGGTTGTTCATAATATTCTTCACAGCAATACTATCAATTACTTCTATTTTATTACTATTTTGAAATATATCTTTTGCAAGTGACTCTTTAAAATCTATAACTTTATCTGACAATTTTATGTTTCTGTCTTGGTTTTTGAGTATTACGACAAAACACTTTTTATATTTATTTTGGAATTTTTCTGCAACATCATTTGATATTTTATTATCAAAAATTAATAAGAATTTATTTTCAGTGGATGTGTTCTTTCGATATAGACTCTCCATTTGATATTGTTTTATTTCTCTAATAGGCAAAGCATTTTCGTTCAACTTGGTATCGGTAAACCGTTTATTTGTAAATTTTTCAATATTCCAATTTTTAGCTAAATAATTTTTACCTTTTGTCTGTAATCCTGCTACCCATCTCCAACTTAAAGTATTAGATGCTGAGTCTCCATCTAGTAGATGTGATAAAAAGAATTCAGCGCCGAGCTGCCAAGGAAGCCTTAATGTAAATATCCATATACTAGCAAACCACATTCGAGCATGATTATGTAAATAATTAAATTCTTTTAATTCTTTAACCCATCTATTAAAACATTCTATATCTGTATTAGCATTAATAGCACTTTGATAAACTTCATTTTTTTTTATTTCTCTTAAGCTAAGTAAGAAATCTTCCCATACTTGAGGTCTAGATTCCATCCATCCTCTCCAATAAGTTCTCCAGAATACCTCATCAATAAATTTTTCTACATTTTTAAATGCATACTTTTCTAAAACTTTTTTCAATATATCTATTTCAATTAAAGTTTGATGATTAATAAAAGGTGATAATAATGAAACGTTAGATCGATCCATTGGTCCATAATCAAAATTTCTAAATCGAGAATAATTAACTATTTTTTTTTTCAATGAATTGATTTAAAAGAGTTTTGGCAAATTTTTCATTTGGCTCAAAAATCATATTTTTCTCTGATAAGACTAAATAATTAAGTTAATTCTATTGAATTTAATTAAAGTTAATAATATAAAGAATTAAGCTTAATCATGTTCACCATCTTTGCCTCTGAAGAATTTATGATCATAAATTTGAGGTTTATTTTTTGCCGTATAAAATACAAATGTAGTAATAAATATTGCTGCAATTAAGAGCGCGTGAGCTATTGCCGTGAACCCAAAAATATAGATACTGTCAATGATATAAAGAGAGAAAACACCACTCCACATAAATGCAAGTATTTGCATTAACATGTGGCGTACTTTAAGGTTAGAGATATTTTTAAGTGGATTTGTATTTGGATTCATCACTAAATCCCACAATTTTTTGAGAATCTCCATCGAAAATAACTAAGTGCAAATGATGTAAAGTCAAATATTTGAATGTAAATAAATCAAAATTATTGGGTATATTTCCTAATAAATTGATTTGCCTTATTGATAATTCTTTTTTTTCGGTCTTCTGGTATTTTTTTAAGTACATTTATCATCATATTGAGCCTCGGATTTTTTGAAAAGAAGGACTGATTTTTTTGTATAAATCTCCAATAAAGGCCATCAACAATTTCACACCATTCACCTTTTTCAAAGTCCATCATTTTTAAATAATAGCTGGATCCACATATGTATGGTTTTGTAGCAAATATTCCCCCATCACTATACAATCCCATTCCATAAACATTTGGAGTCATGACCCATTCAGAAGAATCAATAAACATCTCCATAAACCATTGATTTACTATCCTAGGTTTTATTTCACATAGGTTCATTAAGCTCGATATAATCATTAATCTTTCTATATGGTGAGCCCATCCATAATTTAATGCATTTTTGATAGAGTGGTCTAAAGGTGGAATTCCTGTGGTTCCTTCATACCAGTCCTTTGTTAATTTATTTTGATGATTAAAAAAATTTGAATTTTCCATTTCTTCTGAGTAATTCTGATAAATTCCCCTTATAAATTCTCTCCAACCAATTAATTGTCTAATGTAACCTTCTAAAGAATTTAATTTAATATCTTTCTTTGTTTTTTTTATCTCATTAATAATTTGCTTAGGCGTTATCAATCCAATATTAATTAGAGGACTTAGAGAGCTATGAAATAGAAAATTATCTCTTTGGCTCACGGCATCCTCGTAATCACCAAAAAGATTAAGCTTATTTTGAATAAAGCTCTTAAGAAATTTTTTTGCATCATTATGAGTTGTTGGTAACCAGATATATTCAATACTTCCTGGATGATTTGAAAACTTTTTAATTATAAAAGTTTTTAGTTTTTTTGTATGATCTGTTTCATTAAATCTAATTATTTCTGGTACTTTTACTGATTTTGGGAGTTTTTTTCTGTTATCTTTGTCATAGCTCCATTTTCCACCCACAGGTTTATTGTTCTTTAATAGTAAATCAAATTTAATTCGATTTTTTTTATAATAGCTTGCCATCATAGGTTTTTTTACATCTTCTAGATAGGAAACAAAATCAATTCTTGAATTAAGAAACATAGGTGTTTGAATAGTTTCCCATTCAATTTTTATTTTTTTAAAAAAATTTCTTATTTTTAACTCAAATGGCTTATCTTCTATTTCAAAAGAATATATTTTTTTCACTTTTTTTTTATTGATAAGACTCCCTAATTTTTTTTGATAAGGAGTTGTGAATTTATTTTCGTATGAAAAATAATGAATTTTAAAGTCATTTTCTTTTAACAGATCTTTATAAGACCTCATAGATGATAGGGTATGTAATATTTTTAATTTATGATGATTCTCATAAGTACATAAATCATAATCTTCTGACATAAAAAAATCACAATCCTTAAATTTTTCTAAATATTTAATATCAAAAAGTTGGTTCCCTAATATAAAGAATATTGACTTCATTTTTTATATTAGATCTTATTCTTTTTGATAATTTTACAAGCATTAGAACAATATTTAACGTTTTCCCAATTTAGTGACCATTTTTTTCTCCAATTAAATGATCTATTGCAAACAGGACAGATTTTTGAAGGTAGAAACATTTTTTTCATCTAATTAATTTTCTTTTCTAAATAAAATATTCAAAATATTAGAATAGAGCTATCTTTTAAGAAGATAAAAGATCTTCAATTTTTTTAATAAATTTTTTTGAGCTTGGTTTGGTAAGTGGAGTAAATCCAGCAACAGCATTTCCATCTTTATCAATTATAATTTTATGAAAATTCCATCTAGGTACGCCAGCAATAAAACCTAATTCACTTTTAGCCCATTTATAAAAAGGATGTGCATCTGAACCCTTAACTTTATTTTTTACAGTCATAGGAAATGTTATGCCAAAAGTAGACTCACAGAACTCTTTAATTTGCTTGGAGTCCCCAGGTTCTTCTTGCAAGAATTGATTGGAAGGTACGCCTATTACAATTAGTCCATCATCTTTGTATTTAGCATATAAAGATTGCAAACCTTCATATTGATATGTAAACCCACAAAGGCTTGCTGTATTGACTACGACAATAGTTTTGCCCTTATAATCCGATAGATTGATTACATCTTCTTCATTTATGGAGGTAAAATTGTAATCGTATGCATTATTTGCCATAGATGGAGTCATGATTATAAATATTAGAAATAATAAAAAATTGATGATTTTCAAATCTAATCTCTTTTAAAAATTTAAAAGAATATGCGTATATATACTAGCAAAATATCCAATTGCAATGACTGGTGTCCATTT
>MDSV01119518.1_pt1 | contig 10573 bp, 10 predicted proteins | sample 810851 | NCBI WGS metagenome assembly MDSV01 (sample SAMN05326640, study PRJNA326480) | marine metagenome | isolation source: seawater | place: Atlantic Ocean: North East | collected 2012 | reverse complement strand
TTTACAATAAAAGATCCAAATTCGGTCCCTTCGTCTATCGGTTAGGACACGTGGTTTTCATCCTCGAAAGAGGGGTTCGATTCCCCTAGGGACCGCCATCATGTCATATTTTGTCTATTTAATTGCCACAAAAAAAAACAATAAAATAATAAGTTATGCTGGTTACACAAAAAATTTAAATAATAGACTGACATTGCACAATAGTTCAAAAGGAGCAAAATTTACACGAGGAAGAAATTGGAAGATTATTTATTCAAAAAAATATAAAAATAAAATTAAGGCTATGAAAGAAGAGTATATATTAAAGAATGATAGAAAATTAAGAAATTCATTAAAGCAAAAATATGATTAGTAAATTTAAATTTAAAAAAATTAAAGGAAATTTTGTTCATCCTACAGCTGTAATTAATTGGAAAAAAGTCAATATAGGAAAAAAAAATATAATTGGACCTTATGTTGTGATTGGAAATTTACCTCAATGGCCTAAAAGAAAATCAATTGGAAAAATAGTAATTGGTAATAACAATGTTTTTAATGAATTTTCAAATATACATTTACCAACTAAATTAAAAAAAAAAACGACTATAGGTAATAACAATTACTTTATGAATTCAACTACCATTGATCATGACTGTACTATAGAAAATAATGTTGTTTTAAGTAGCAACGTAATCTTGGGCGGTAATATTTACATAATGAAAAATGCACAGCTAGGTATAAAAACAATAGTACATCAAAATCAAACTATTGGCTCATATTCAATGATTGGCATGGGATCCGTAATAACAAAAAAAAATAAAATATTACCCGGTTACATTTACTATGGTAAACCTGTTAAAAGGATAAAAATTAATAAATTAGGATTAAAAAGATTCAAAGTAAGTAAAAAAATGTTGTCTCAAGAAACTGAAAGATTCAAAAAAATTGTATATAAATGAAAAAAGATATCGCAATACTTTTACCATACAAAGAAAGCTACCATGAAGATAGTGCTGGTGCTGCTTCTATTTGGGTAAAAGATTATTTAATTAAAAGTAAATTAAAAAATTCAACTGTTGTTTACGGTAACTTAAAAAAAAAGAATAAACCACTTACTAAAAATTTTAAATCATTAGATATAAATGCAGGTTTACTGAGTAAAAATATATCTTACACGTCTAAATTATATAAAGAGTATCTAAAGCATGATTTTAAAATAATAGAGATACATAATAGACCTGAATCGTTAGTTTATTTGATTAAAAAAAATGTAAAAAGTAAATTAATATTTGTTTTTCATAACAATCCACAAGATTTAAGATCTTCTTCATCAGTAAAAGAAAGAATATTTATTGCTGAAAATACAGACCAAATATATTTTGTTAGTAACTGGGTGAAAAATAAATTTTTTGAAGGCCTGCCATACAATCATAGAAATAACTGTGAAATTCTTTATCCAGCAATTGATCCAATTAAAAAATTTCCTAAGAAGGAAAAAATTATAATATTTAGCGGAAAATTAAACTCATCAAAAGGTTATGATATTTTTGGAAGTGCTGTAATTAAAATTTTAAATAAATATAAAAACTGGAAAGCTGTTGCTATTGGTAACGAGCCTAGAGAAAAGTTTTATTTCAAGCATGATAGGTTTAAAGAAATTGACTGGATAAAACATAAAGAAATGCTACAGTATTATAAAAAATCGTCAATCGCTGTTGTACCTTCGAAGTGGCAAGAGCCTTTTGGTCGTACAGCAATGGAGTCAGCAGCTTACGGTTGCGCTACAATTACATCTAAAAAGGGTGGTTTACCTGAAACTTTTCATAATCCTATATTTGTACACAAAGTCAACTCACTTGAATTATTCAAAAAAATTAAATTTCTTATCAATAACAAAAAACTTATTAAAAAAATTCAAAAAAGAAATTTTAGTTCTGTTGTTCATAAATTAGCAAATAAAGTAAAAAAAATTGATACATTAAAAAAATTTTATTTAAATTCAAATTTCTTTATCAAAAAAAATAAACAAATAAAAATACTTCATATTTCTACGTTCGATGAGAGAAATGACCATCGATTATTTAATATTTCAATCGCTAACAAGTTATCTAAAGGTTTTGTTAGGAACAATCATGATGTAATAAATTTTAGCTACAGGAGTTACATAGACAAAACGTTATTGAATAAAAGCAATTCACGAATAAATGAAAAAGCTAAATCAATATCAAATAATTACAGACCCGATCTCATCGTACTAGGACATAATAATATATTGGAAACTGACACAATGCTACAAATTAGGGACAAGTATAAAAGTAAGTTTATTTTATGGTATGAAGATGCCCTTGGATCAAGGGGCGAGGGACCAAACTGGAAAAAAAATCTTTCATTAATAGAAAAAAATAATGAATTTATAGATAGTTATTTTACAACTACACATCCGGATGAAATAAAAACAACTATTAAAAAACAAAAAATGAATTTTTTGCCTATTCCAGTAGATGAAAATATTGAAAATTTAAAAATTTATGAGCATGAAAATAGATATAAAGATCTTTTTTTTGCATTTAGTCATGGAGTTAATTTTGGGAGGTTGAAAAAAGGAAAATCTGATGAAAGAGAATCTTTTATTAACAGTTTAATGATAAAATACCCAAATTTTAATTATAACATTCTAGGTATTGGAAAACATGAACCAAAATGGAATTATGACTTTTATGATGAATTATTAAAATGCAAAATTGCACTTAACCTAAGTAGAGGCAAGCCATTAAAATATACATCGAGCAATAGAATTGCATCTCTGATAGGAAATGGAATTTATACGTTTATAGATCATAGGACAAAATTTAGTGATTTTTTTAATGAAAATGAGATGGGTTTTTACAAAGATAATAATGATCTTGGTCAAAAAATAGAAAAACTTTTAAGTAATCCAAATAAAATTAATATCTATTCCAAAAATGGAAAAAGAAAATACTTTGAACTTTTCAATAATGTAAAAATTGCAAAACATATAATAGACAAAACTTTTTAATGATTGATTACTTTAACATATCTAAACAAGACAAGAGTATTAAAAAAAAAATTTTACAAGATATATCGAAAGTTATTTCAAATAATAATTTTATACTAGGCAAACCCGTTTATGATTTTGAAATTAAATTTTCTAAGTTTTGTAATGTAAAGTATGCTGTAAGCTGCGCAAATGGTACCGATGCACTTTCTCTTGCATTAAAATCATTAAATTTACCACGAAATTCCGAAGTTATATTACCTGCCATGACATACATTTCGACATTGTTAGCAGTAATTAATAATAATCTAAAACCTGTATTAGTTGATATAGTTAAAGGCACTTCTTTGATATCAATAGATGACATTAAAAAAAAAATTAATTCAAAAACTAAGGTAATTTTACCAGTCCACCTTTATGGAAGCGTAGTTGATATAAGAAAAATTAAAAAAATAATTAAAAATAAAAATATATATATAATTGATGATGCTGCTCAGGCACATGGAGCAAAAAATGTTGATAATAAGAAAGTTGGATCGCTATCTGATATTAGTTGCTTTAGTTTTTATCCAGGAAAAAATTTAGGGTGTTACGGTGATGGCGGTATTGTTACAACAAATAATAAATTTTTTTATAACAAAATACGAAAATTAAGAAATTTAGGTTCTGATAAAAAGTATATTCACGATGAAATCGGTATAAATAGTAGGCTTGATACAATTCAAGCATCTATTCTTTTAAATAAAATTGCTCAACTAAGTTTTTTTAATAAAAAAAGAAATAAAATAGCAAAATATTACGACAAATACATAAATAATAAGAAAATAAATAAAATTAAATATTCCAAAAATTCTGTTTATCATCTTTATGTTATAATAACAAAAAACAGAAATTTATTGATTAAAGAATTTGAAAAAAACAAAATTCCTTTCGGAATACATTATCCAAAACCCCTTCATAAATTAGATTGCTTTAAAAAAATTTTTAAAGGAAAAAAATTTCCTAATTCTGAAAAACTTTCAAATTGCTGTCTTAGTTTGCCGATAGATCCAAATTTAAGCCTAAATGATATTAAAAAAATCGTTAAAGTTTTAAACTTTTTTTAAAATTTCTACAATTTTTTTTGCAAAGTTTAAATTTGTTATTGGTTGTTTTTTATTTTTTGCGCAATTTAAAAAATATTTAATTTCATTCATTAATGGTTCTTTTTCCATAATCTTTGGTGCAAAATTTGTTCCTTCGTAAATTTTAGCTTTTTTTTTAAAAAAAGAAGTTTCAAATTCATCGATCTTTGGATATTTTGCATACTTATTAAATATTTTAATTTTTTTCTCCTTATTCATTTCATTATACAATAGCATTTTTTTTTCACTGATTATCGTTATCCTTCTTATTTTATCTGGATTTAACCAACTACTACCTATATCTACAGACACATTACCAATTTTAAAACTTAAGTTTGATATATCTGATATTTTTTTTTTTAAAAAAGTATGTTCAACTTTGCTCATTAATCTAGGATATTTAGAAAAAAAATATATTAAAATACTTAGATCGTGTGTTGCTAAGTCGTATTGTACATTTACATCATTCCTTACTGGTCCTAAATTCTGTCTCTGAAAGTTTAGATATAAAATTTTACCTAATTTTTTTTTTTTAATTAATCTTTTAATAAAGTTTATATAGTTGTTGTAACAGTAAATATAACCGACCATTATTATACTATTATGTTTATTTAAATTTTGAATTTTCTTGAAATCAGAAATATTTTTGAATGCTGGTTTTTCAACGAATATATTTTTTTTAAATTTTAATGCTTCACTTAATAAATTAAAATTTTGTGATGGAGGCGTAGCGAAAAAAATATTCTTAATTTTTTTATTTTGTAAAATTTGTTTATATGTTTTTATATCCGTTTGATTCTTAAATCTTTTGTTAAGTATTTTTGAATTTTTTGAGTTGCTATCATATATTATCAATTTTTTTTTAATTTTTAGCAAAGTATTTGCTATGTTGGTGCCCCAATAACCACAACCTACCAAAGCATTTTCAGCATCATGTTTTTTTTGAAGATTTTTTTTTACTTTTTGATACATAATCAAGTTTGTAGATATACTATGACAAATAATAATATCAATAAACATGTTGTAATATTAAAAAATGATGCTGTAGGTGATTTGGTACACAGTATACCTGCAATATTTAATCTTATTGAAAATAAAGAAGTAAGTAAGATTACACTATTTTTATCTAATCAAAGTGAGCAATTTATATTTTTTTTTAAAAATAAAAAAGTAAAAATTGAAATAGTAAACTACAATTTAAATATATTTAATAAATTTAAAATTATATTTTTTTTTATATTTAACCAAATTGACGATGCTTATATTTTAGCACCCAAAAATTTTTTTTATTATTTGCCTTTATTTTTTAGGAAAATTAAATTTTTTGCTTTATGTGTAAATAATGTCAATAATTATAAAAGACCTAATTCTTTCTTAAGAAAGTTTCTTTATAAATATAAAATTAATGATAGAGCAGCAGTGTTTAAAAGAGAGTCAACTCTTTCATTGCAACTATCACTTTGTGGCGGACATAAGAATAACAAATATACTTCTTTTGATTTTAATCCAGAAATAACAGATATTGTCAAAAAATATATAAAGGAAAAATATTTCTATTTTCATTTAAAGAAAAAAATTCTTGATGAACTAGGTTGGGGAATTAATGATTTGAAAATACTATTTAACAAATTTTTAGAATATACTGACTATGTTTACATTAGCAAAGATATTGAGGTTGATATATATACAAGTATTTTAAAAGATAATTTTGATTCTTATGATTATTTAAATAATAAAAGTATAAGTAAATCAAGCAAGATTGTTTTCTTTGATAATATAACAGGACCTGATCTTTATAATATTATAAAATATTCTAAAAAAAATATTGCTTTTCATGGAATGATGACAAACTTAGCGTCATTAGAAAAAAAAAATGTACTTGATTTATATCACTGCAAGATCAATTCATGGAACGACTATAGAAATTACAGGAATTCCTTCTTTGAATTTAAGCCTTCTTATAAAGATTATGATTTTTCAATTCCAAAGAGAGATATACATAAAACAATTAAAAAAATCACATATTCATTAAAAAGAAATGACTAATAATATTATATTAAGAACTTCCAATGAACTTGGCAATCAAATGTTTATGTATGCTGCAGGATATTCAATATCTAAGCAATTAAACAGAAGTTTATATATAGATGATGAGACAGCATTTTTATCAAAAAAAAATATTAGCTCTTACGGTTTAAATCATTTTAAAATTTCAGCATCATTAGCTCCCGATAGTTTGAAATTTAAAAATTTAAAAGGTTATATAAAAAGAAAATTTCTTATCAAAACAGATTTTTTTAGATACAAAAAAAAATTTTTCATTGAAAAAAAAGATTTAAATAAGATTACTCAATATAATGATGATTTTCTAAATAGTAAATATGATGATAATTTTTTTTTAGAGGGGCATTTTGAAAGTGAAAAATATTTTTTGGATTATAAAAAAGACATTATGAATGATTTTAGATTTAAAAATCAAAATGAATTTGAAAAAGATATCTATTTAAAAGACTTGAATGTAAATGATTCTGTTTCCATATGTTTGCGACAAAACCGCTTTACTGAAGGTCTAGGTAAAAAAAACACTTTAAATAGAGATAAATCAACAAATTTTACAAATGAGCAAATTAATTACATTAATAAATCAGCTGAACTAATTAAAGTAAAAATCAAAAAACCAACCTTTTTTTTATGGTCTAATGACTTCTCTGATATACCAAAGGGCAAATTTAATTTCGAATTTAAAGAAATCGACTTAACAAAAACCAGCAAAGTACCCGATAAAAGAATTTTAAGTTTGTTTTTAATGACCAAATGTAATCATCATATAGTTATACCATCATCTTTTAATTGGTGGGGAGCGTGGCTATCAGAGAAAGAAAATAAAATTGTTTGTAGACCACATAATAACTTTTTTTCGGATTTTAAAATAAATAACAAAGATTTTTGGCCTAAAAATTGGATCGAAATAAATGCGTAGCATTAAAAACAAGCTATTTTTAGTATTTTTGCTTTTGTTAATGGTTGAAGTAATAAGCTATTTTTTTTATAAATTAAACCTACTTGAAATTTCGCATAGACCAAAGCTATATCTGCCAAATGGAGAAATTCCTAATGATGATTGGTGGAAGGAGGAAGATATATGGGGAGCTTGGCATGTTAATAACGCTAAAACTAGACAAAAAAGAAGCTGTTATGATGTTACGTATATTTCTAATGAAGTAGGGGCTAGAGATAGTTCTTTCAAAATAAATAATTCAAATGATGTAATTTTAATTGGTGATTCATTTGCAGAAGGATACGGCGTTAATTATAATAATACCTCTCAAAAACACATTGAAGAAACAACAAATTTAAATGTTCTGAATTTTGGCGTTTCTAGAAATTTTGGAATAGTGCAATATTACTTAATTTATTCTAATTTTGCTAAAAATTATAAACATAACAAGCTAATTATCTACTTTTTACCTGGAAATGATTTTGGTGAAAATGATTATAATAATTGGAAAGGATCTAAAAGATACCGTCCATATTATAAAAAAATTGATGAGAATAAATATGAAACCTTTATACCTGAAGATGCCAAAAAAAATTTTTTATCTCAAAGCAAAAAAGTTAAAAAAAAATTTAAAGATTATTTTTGGACCTCTGGTTTGTTTATAAACATTAATTATAATTATAAAATTTATAGAGCTAAAAAAAAATATGGAAAAAATAATTTTTCAGGTTATTTTGATTCAAAACTAGAACAACAAAAAGCTGCTATTTATTTTATAAATAAAATAATAGAAGAATCTAAAGTTGATACTTATCTTGTAAGTATACCAAGAATTCAGGACTACGAAAGATTAAATAATGGTGAAAAGCTAAATGAAATTTATTGGATCAACTTTTTAAATAATGTTAGTAAAAAAAATGATAAATTTACTTTTATTGATTTAATTAATTATTCACCATTAAATCTTGAGTCTATTTTTTTGAAATGCGATGGTCATTGGAGTAAAAAGGGAAATGAATGGGCTGCAAAAATAATTTCAAAGGAAATTATAGAATAGAATTTTTATTCTTACTTTTTGTAAAATGTACCATTCTTTTAATAATTGATATCATTATTTGAATTATATTTTAATTTTGTTCAATGCGTTATTTTTAAATAAGTTTGCTTCCTGAATATATCTTCTTACCATTTGTGTGGTTTTGTGGCCTGTCATTGCCATTATATTTCTTTCTTCTGCTCCAAACTCTGCTGCAGTTGTTGCAAAACCAGATCTTAAACTGTGTCCTCCATATTTATCGGGATCTAAACCAGCTAAAGAAGCGTATTTTTTTATAATTAATGATACGCTTTTGTCCGATATATTAAATAATTTTCCTGAATTAATTTCTGATATGTCAATCCAATGCTTCAATGATTTTACCGGACAATAAATTTTATTGTCAAAATAGGGGATTGCTTTGATCATTCCTTCGCCAGATTGATCGGTTTTGGATCTTTTAATAAAGATTTTTACACCTTCATTTACAAATTCAATATCATCATAATCTATGTTTACTAATTCTGATCTTCTAAAACCTCCTGCAAATCCTACTAATATTATCGCCTTGTCTCTGATTTTGTTTTTTAAATTTTTTGAATTTTCATGTTTATTGATTTCTTTTTCACCTGATTTATTGTTAATCGAGTATTGATCTATAACATTAATTATTTGTTTTAAAATATTGATTAATATAGGTTTTTTTGCTTTTTGATTTGTACCTTTTACCCTTTTAATTCCATGCAAATTTTCCATAACAATTGGGTGTTTTGTATCTATATAGTGACCTTTCATTTTATGAATCACGCTAATCGATGCTATTCTTCGCTTTAAAGTACTAAATTTTGAAGTAGCTGATAAATGGGTAAGATATAAAGCTAATATTTTTGGTTCGGTTGGCAATGAAACTAAACCATTCTTTACACAGAATCCTGTAAAATCTTTAAAATCCGCCTGATAAGCTCTTAGAGTATTAGCTGCCTTAGAATTCTTTAAGTTTTTTAAAGTTTCTATTTCAAGGCTTTTTAAATCATTGACTAGTTCATTCATTATACATTCCGATAACCATTAATTATCGGAAGTAATAATATAACTCATTTCAAATGTCAAGAGAATAAATTAAATTAATATTATGCCAAAATATGTACTTATAGGATTAATAGTAGTTATAGGAACATTCTTAACAATGAACTATTGGCCCAAATTAAAAGAAAAAACCAGAAATAGAATTATTGCGTCAATATTTGGTCTTATAGCTATTGGTTTCGTGGTATTAATTTCCCTATTGATATTTTAGTCATTTTTATCCCCACTATTAACAGTTGTTAAAAAGTAAGTAAATTCAACAATAAAGTGATACATACAACTAATCAAGTTTGATATGATGTTTTTGAATTAAGGGGCAACCCTTAACTGGCCGATTAGGGAAAAACCGAGAGGTTCAAGCCTAGGGGGCAGAAAGTTCTGCGGAGTAGCGCTAAAATCGCGGAGCGGAAGGCATGGCGGTAGCGCATACAACGACGTGCCAAAACTACTGTTCTTTGTGCCGTAAAAAGCACAAGGAAACAGGGGTTTTTTTTCTATTTCATGATTATAAAAGGTAGCAAATTTCAAGTAAAAGTCTGGAAATATCTTAAAACCATTCCAAAAGGTAAGGTAAAAACCTATAAAGAGGTCGCTATTGGCATAAATAAGCCTAAATCAGCAAGAGCAGTAGCTAATGCATGTGGTAAAAACCCATATTCACCTAAAGTGCCTTGTCATAGGGTTATAAGGTCTGATGGTAACCTAGGTGGCTTTTCTGCTCCAGGTGGAGTAAAAGCCAAGAAAAAGATGCTAAAAAAGGAAGGTTTTTTGCTCTAAAACGTAGTAATATCAACGTTTTTTGAGCTCTAGTACCCTTTTCTTTTAATATTTTAATTTTCATCCTTCAGTTGTACCCTGTATCAACATATAGCTAAATATACCCCTTCTATGGGCGTTTAATTGCTATATTCCTTTTATGCAAACCTCATGATTTTAATTGTATAACGAGCTATTAAAATCTTAAGAATACTTATATTCGTGGCTTTTTTTATACTAATTTTAGATGTGTTCTTTAATCTCTTAATTTGCTATTTTACCATACTTTAGAATTGTTGATTTTATTATCTTTTTTTACAATTCTTAAAATTTCTAAGTTTAATGATACATTTATCTATTTAAAATCTTTCTATTTATTTATTTAATAAAATACTTTAAGTATTATAATATATATAATGATTTCAGTACTTTATATTAAATAGTTAATAAATTAGATTAATATATTAACTTGGCTTATTTAAAGCCTCTCTTCTAAATATATAGATACCAGATGAGATGATTATGAACAAACCAATGAAAGTCCAGTTATCAGGGAAGTGATTAAAGAAATAATAGCC
>MDSV01115331.1_pt1 | contig 10575 bp, 9 predicted proteins | sample 810851 | NCBI WGS metagenome assembly MDSV01 (sample SAMN05326640, study PRJNA326480) | marine metagenome | isolation source: seawater | place: Atlantic Ocean: North East | collected 2012 | reverse complement strand
GTTTAAAGGCCCTGAACATTTATTTTTTTTTGAAGCAGAGTTGTCTAGTCAATCAATATTAAAAGAAAAACAACAAGTACCTTATCCGGGAATGACATGGGAAGATACTTTAGGTAATTTAAAAGTTTTAGATCAGTGGAGACAAAAAATAAATTATCAAATAAAAGAAGATTAAATATGAAATATGATAAAATAGTTGGTTTAGAAAAAAATATTTCAAAACTTATAATTGGTAATGACAATCAAACTGATTATGATGAAGCTTCTAGATTGTGGGATCATTGGATAAAAGTTGGAGGAAATGCCTTTGATAATGCTCATATTTATGGGGGAGGTTCTATGGAAACTCTTCTTGGTAAATGGCATAAATCAAGAAATAATTTAAATGATCTAGTTATTATTGCAAAAGGCGCACATACACCAAATTGTAATCCCAAAAGTATTTCTTCTCAACTTACTGAGTCTTTAGAGAGGCTTCAATGTGATAGTGCAGATATTTATATTATGCATAGAGATAATATTGAAATTCCTGTTGGTGAATTTATTGATATACTTAATGAAGAAAAACAAAAAGGTAGAATAAAGATATTTGGTGGCTCTAACTGGACGTTAGAAAGATTTAAAGAAGCTAACGAATGGGCAAAATCTAATAATAAAGAGGGATTAAGTATTTTAAATAACAATTTAGCACTTTGTAAAATGATTAAACCTCTTTGGAATGGATGTGTTTCATCCAATGATCAAAATACTTTAGAATATCTTGAAGCTACAAAAACAGCCCATCTTTCTTGGTCAAGTCAAGGAAGGGGGTTTTTCCTTCCAGACGAAATAACTAAAAAAATTGAAGATCAAATTACAGAAGCCGAGTCATGGAGAGAACCAGGTGACCATTCAAGTGGACCACTTAGTTGTTTTGATAGTGAGGATAATCGAGAAAGAAAAAAAAGAGCAAATTTATTAGCTGAAGAAAAAAATACAACTGCTCAAAATATTGCTGGTTCTTGGCCAATTAATTTGAACTTCCCCTCATTTGCATTAGTTGGACCAAGAAAAATTGAGGAAATAGACTCAAGTCTTTATAACTTAAAAATAAATTTAAATTATGAAGAAATTAATTGGTTAAATTTAAGGAAGAAAAAATAGAATGAATAAAACTGATATAACATTTCAATTGTATACTGCTAGAAAATTTCAACCATACAAAAATATTTTTGATTTTGTTTCGTCTACTGGAATAAAAAATATTGAATTATTTGCTTTATCAGATTTTGATGAAAAAGAGTTGAAAGATTTATTACAAGAATTTAATTTAACAGCAATGTCTGCCCATATAAGTTTTGAGAGTTTTGAAAACTTACAAAATATTATTAATAAAGTTAAATATTTAAATATAAAACATTCTATTATTCCTGCTCCTAGAGCAGTACCAGGAAAAGAATTTAAAGACTTTTTTAATTTAAATGAAAGTGAGTGGATTGATTTTGCAAGAGAAATATCAGATAAAATAAAAATTTTTAACGATAACGGATTAACACTTGGTTACCATAATCATTCATTTGAATTTATTAAGCTTCCTAATGGTAAATATCCAATGGAATTGATTTTAGATCAAGATGAAAATCTTAAATTTGAAATTGATCTCGGATGGGCAACTGCTGGAAAAGTTAATCCTATAGAATGGATTGAAAAATATAAAAATAGAATTATTGCTTGCCATTTAAAAGACTTTTACTCCAATGATGATATGTTAAATCATTCAAATCAATCTTCCATTGGTGAAGGTATTATTAATTGGAAAGAACTATTAGATAAAATATCTTCAACATCATGTGAAGTTATAGCTATAGAACATGATGACCCAAAAGATTATAAAGAGTATATTAATAAATCTTTAGAATATCTAGCAAAAATTTAATATGAATATAGGTATTATAGGATGTGGAAATATATCAGATACATATTTTAATTCTCAATCAATTTTTAATAATATTAAAATTATAGCTTGCGCAGATATAATACAAGATTTGTCTTTTAAAAAAGCCTCAAAATATAATGTCAAATCTTATTCTGTAGATGAATTATTAAATAATAAAGAAATCGATATAGTGCTCAATCTTACAATACCTTCAGCACATAAGGAAATCATTATAAAATCTCTTAAATATGGTAAACATTGTTTTAGTGAAAAACCTTTGGCATTAAATTTTAATGAGGGATTGGAAATTCAGAAATTATCTATAGAAAAAAATTTATTTGTTGGTTGTGCGCCTGATACTTTTTTAGGTGCTGCCGGTCAAAAAGCACGAAGCTTAATTGAAAACCATGAGATAGGTAATATTGTATTGGGAACATTTAATATCATGTCCCATGGAATGGAGGATTGGCATCCAAATCCAGATTTTTTCTTTAAGCCAGGTGCAGGACCAGTATTTGATCTTGGTGTTTATTATTTAAGTCAGTTAATTAACCTAAATGGACCAATAAGAAGTGTGTATGCAACTAGTGGTACTGCATTAAAAGAAAGAACTATAACTAGTAAGCCTAGATATGGTCAAAAAATTAAAGTTGAAACACCAACAACTCTTATAGGTTCATTAGATTTTTACAATGACTCAAAAATACAATTTTTTTGCTCCTGGGATGTATGGAAACATTCTCATTCTAATATGGAAATATATGGATTAGAAGGTTCTATGATTATTCCTGATCCAAATTTTTTTAGTGGAAATATTTTAATATCAAAAAAAAATAGTGAATGGCATGAAATTAATAATGATGCGATGGCTTTAGGTATACCTAATACAACAGATAATAAAGGATTAAAAATTGCTAATTATAGAGGTATTGGTCTTTCAGATATGGTTGATGCAATTATAAATAATAGAAAACCTAGATGTTCATTAGATTTATCACTACATGTATTAGAAGTTATGGAAAGTATTATTAAATCTTCTGAAACAAACAAAACTTTTAATTTAACTACAAAACCTGATAAACCAGAATTTTTAGACGAAAAAAAAATTATGTATTTAAAAATATAATATACTAATTAATTATTTTTTTATAACTCTCATTATTTTGATTAAACAAAATTTTATTAAATTCTGATAAATTATAATCAACATTTTTTAACATTGAATTAAATTCGGATCTTTTGGTTACAACAAGAGATATATCAGCAACTATAAGGTCAATAACGAAGAAACGATCTTTTGATTCTTTTACTCTCCAAGTAACTACTACAGATCCTGTTTCAGAAAAGATTTCCATATCAATTAATATAATTTTATTTTTTTTGTCGATTTTTGATTGTGATAAATTATATTTTTGGTTTGAATAGCCTTGCATCATTGATGCTATATTTAAAGCTAAATGTCTTTTAAAATTTTTTACATACTCCTTTTTAATATCTTTTGATGCTCTATTCCAAGCTTCACCAGCTACAAATTTTGCTATGCCAGCACCTGCAAAATTATTATTAATAGTTTGCTCAATCATCAAAAAACGATTTTCATTTGGTAAGTCATTATTTTGATATGAAATTAATATTTTATCAATTTCATTTTTCAACCATACTGAAGATTCGTCTGCAAGAAGTTGATTAATATTAAATAATACAAATATATATAATGAAATAATAACTATCTTCATTATTCAAACTCAATACTTATCAAAGGCAGGGGTGTTAACTCACTATCATCAATATTATTAATTGCAGCATTTCTGTTCTGATAATATGAGCTTCTCACTGCTGCATAATAATCTAATGAATTATCCCTCAATGCATTAACTTCATCAATGATTTTAGATCTTTGATCTACTGCATTTGCAGCAGTTCTCATTGGAACAATCCATGCTTCCCCTTCATTTACCGCATATGCATTTATAGGATCTGTTACCATAGTCATAACCATACCTGTTGTGTCTCTTAAATTTGATGGACCAAATAAAGGTAAAACAATATAAAAACCATCTCCTACCCCCCAGGTTGCAAGAGTTTGTCCAAAATCTTCTTCTTTCTCTTCTAATCCAATTTTTTCAGCCACATCTATCAAGCCAAATACTCCAACAGTACTGTTAACAAAAAATCTACCCGTAGATTGTACAGCGTTTTCTCCTTGTCCTTGTAATAATTGATTTACAACAACTAAAGGAGCTCTAAGATTGCTTAAAAAATTACTAATACCACTTTGTATTGGGGAAGGTAATTTTCTATAACCTTTAGCAATTGGTTCTAAAATAACTTTATCAGCTACATTATTAAAACTAAAAATAGCTCGATTAATAGGTTCAATCGGATCATAAATTTCATCTTCAACTTGTGTAGTTTCAAAATCACCCGGATCAGTATTTACTTGATCTGATGCAGCACCCAGTAAATTAAATGAGAATATTGTTACTAAAAGAAAAATTATTGCACAAAATTTGTTTTTCATATTAATTAATTAAATAAGATATAGTTAATATAGTTTATAAATCACAATATAATTATATTATAGCAAAAAAATGTCTCAAAAATCATTAAAATATCTTGATTTATTAAATACTGAACAACGTGAATCAGTGAATTCTACTGAAGGCTCATTATTAGTTCTAGCGGGTGCAGGTAGTGGAAAAACAAGGGTTTTAACATTTAGAATATTACACATACTCTATAAAAAGTTAGCAACTCCATCACAAATATTGGCTGTTACTTTCACAAATAAAGCTGCTAATGAAATGAAATCACGAATCGCAAATCTTATTAATCTTCCTATAGACAGAATGTGGGTTGGGACTTTTCATTCTTTGTCATTAAGAATTCTGCGTCAACATTACGAAGAAGTTGGTCTGAAAAAAAATTTTTTAATTATTGATACTGATGATCAATTAAAATTAATTAAAAATATTTGTGAAGCAGAAAAAATAGATACAAAAGAAGTTTCTGCTAAATATTACTTAAGCTCAATTGATAGTTTAAAGAATAAGGGAATAAATTCTGATGAATTAAAAGAGAGTAAATATAGAAAAAATGATTTTGAATTGAGAAAAATTTATAAAACATATCAGTCAGAATTATTAAGACTTAATCTTGTTGATTTTGGTGACCTCATATTACATTGTATTAAAATTTTCAAAAAAAATAATTTAATTTTAAAAAAATATCAAAATTTTTTTAAATATATTCATGTTGACGAATATCAAGATATTAATCCAATTCAACAAACTTGGATAAAGTATTTTTATTTAGGTAGTAAAAATATTTGTTGTGTAGGTGATGATGATCAATCTATATATTCTTGGAGAGGTGCAGATGTTTCTAATCTATTAAATTTTGAAAAAAATTTTTCTAAGACTAAAGTTATAAGACTTGAGCAAAATTATAGATCTACTAAGAATATTTTAAAATGTGCTTCTCAACTAATATCTAAAAATAAAGGAAGATATGGAAAAAAATTATGGAGTGAAAATGAAGAAGGAGAAAAAATTATAATCAATGGCTTTTGGGAAACTAAAGAAGAATCTGTGTATGTATCAGATAAAATTGAAAATTTAATTAAAAATAAAAATAAACTAAGTGAAATATCTATACTTTTTAGAATAGCTGCTCACACTAGATCTTTTGAAGAAAGATTAATTAATCTAGGATTGCCATATAAAATTATTGGTGGTTTAAGATTTTATGAAAGAAAAGAAATTAAGGACATTATTGCTTATCTTAGATTAGTTAACAATTTATTAGATGATTTGGCTTTTGAAAGAATAGTCAATGTTCCTAAAAGAGGAATAGGAAAATCAACCTTAAGTAAAATAAGTTCATATGCTCGTATAAACAATACTTCAATGTTTGAAGCTACAAAGCAAGTAATATTTAAAACGAATTCAAAAGCAAAAGCTGAGCTCTATAAATTTATTGATAACGTAAATAATTGGAGAAAAATTCAAAAAAACTTTAATCATGTTGAGCTTGCAAAAGTAATTATAGAGGATTCTGGATATTTGGAGTTTCTAAAAAACGAACAAAAAAATTCAAGTAATCCTGAAAATCTCTCAAGAATAGAAAATATAAATGAATTTATTGAAAGTTTAAAAGATTTTGAAAATTTGGATGGTTTTTTAGAGCATGTTTCGCTTGTTATGGAAAATCTCTCAAATACTTCTGATCAAACAATTACATTGATGACAATGCATGCAGCCAAAGGATTAGAATTTGATTATGTTTTCCTAGCTGGATGGGAAGAAGGTGTATTTCCTAGTCAAAGATCTATTGAAGAAGGTGGTAACAAAGGATTAGAAGAAGAAAGAAGATTAGCGTATGTAGCGCTGACAAGAGCAAGAAAACAAATATATATTACATATGTTAATCAGAATAGATATTCATATGCTTCTCATGATTTTAATTTACCCTCAAGATTTATAAGTGAACTTCCAGAAGAAATAATAGAAATAAATGATTCAAAATTTATTCAGGAAAATAATTTTCTTGATGATTTTGTTGAAGATGAACAATTTTTAGATGACATACTTACTCCAGGTAGACGAAGGCTTCTTGAAAACTCAAAGAAAAATGAAATTGAATGGGATATAAATCAAGATCAATCTTATGAGAGTCAAGTAGATATTGGGGCTAGAGTTTTGCATATGAAATTTGGAAAAGGAAAAATTATTGATATTGATAACGATAAAGCACTTGTTGATTTTGGAAATTTTTTAAGAAAAAAAATATATTTAAAATTTTTAAAAATTATTGATTAATTTTTAATATAAATTCTTTTTCACTAATAATTTTAATACCAAGTATTTTGGCTTTTTGAGCTTTTGATCCAGCATTTTGTCCTAATATTAAAAAATCAGTATTTTTACTAACAGTTGATAAAATTTTTGCACCATTTGTTTTAGCAAGATACTTTGCTTCGTCTCTAGATAGAGAGATTAAAGTTCCAGTAAATACTAAGTTTTTATTACTAAAAAAATTATTTTTTAATGTCTGAGTTTTTTTTCTAATTTTAAGTATATTTTGCAAATTAGTTACAGAATTCAAATTTTCTTTATTAGAAAAATACTCAATAACAGAAGAGATAGCTTTTGGCCCTAAGCCATCAATATTATTTAGTCTGTCAATATCATCAATAGAATTTATTAATGTTTTAATATCTTTAAAATCATTAGCTAATATTTCTGAATTTATTTCACCAATATATCTTATACCAAGTGAATAAATAAACTTTTCTAATGTAATGTTTATTGAATTTTCAATTGAATTAATTAAATTATTATAAGATCGTTTGCCCCAGCCATCTAGATTTATAATTTTATCTTTATATTTCTGTAATTCAAAAATATCTTCATATTTATTTATAAATTTTAAATCAAAAAACTGTTTTACCTGCTTTTCACCAAAACCATCAATATTTAAACTTTTTTTACTTATAAAATGATTTAATTGTCCTATTTTTTGTGAGTAGCAACCATATTTATTTGAACACCGAATTATCGACTCATCAACTTCTCTAATGGTTTTACTTTTACAAACTGGACAAATTTTTGGTATTAAAACTTTTTTCCCGCTTACGTTCACTTTTTTAATTAATTTAGTAACGTAAGGAATAACATCTCCAGCTCTTTCAATTTCGATTATATCTTTAACATTTATATTTTTTTTATTTATTTCATCAAAATTATGTAAAGAAGCATTAGAAACTATTACTCCACCAATATTAACAGGTTTAAGCCTGGCAACCGGAGTAATCGCTCCAGTTCTTCCAACCTGAAAGTCTATTGCGTCAATTGATGTATTTGCTTTCTCAGAAGAAAATTTCAATGCGATAGCCCATCTAGGATTTTTTCCAACATATCCAAGTCGCTTTTGTAAATTATTATCATCAATCTTAATTACCAAGCCATCAATATCAAACTCTATATTTCCTCTAATATTATTAATTTTTGTGTATTGTTCCATAATGTCTTCAACAGATTTACAATATTTTGCCATCTTACTAATAGGGATCTTCCAATTTTTTAAATACTCATAATATGCTTCAATTGTTTTATAAGTTTTGGAGCACTTACCAATTCCATGAGCAATAAATTTTAATGGTCTATTGTGACTAATTGAAGTATCTAATTGTCTTAAGCTACCAGCGGCAGCGTTTCTAGGATTTGCAAATTTTTCAGAATTTTTTAAGTTATTATTAATTTTTTTAAAATCATTTTTATTAATAAATATCTCACCCCTAATTTCAATAAATTCAGGAAACTCACTAATTAATATTTTAGGTATATCTTTTATATTTTTTATATTTTCTGTAACATTTTCTCCAACAAAACCATCACCTCGTGTACCTGCTGAAATTAATTTGCCATTTTGATAAATCAAATTTAATGATAATCCATCGATTTTTGGCTCACACAAAAATCTGTAATTATTATTATAATTATTTAAGAATTTATTAGTCCTTTTAATAAATTCCAAAATATCATTTCTATCAAAAGCATTACCTAAAGAAAACATTTGGGATTCATGTTTAATTTTTTGAAACTTACTTTTTATTTTACTTCCAATTAATTTGTTTGGACTATTATTTAAAATTAAGTGAGGATATTTACTTTCTAATATGTTATTTTCTTTAACAAGTTTATCATAATCTGAGTCAGATATTTTTGGCTTATCAAGATTGTGATAAAAGTGATTATGTTTTTTAATTTCACTAGATAGTTTATTAAGTTTAGTTATGATTAATTTATCTTTATCAATTTTATTCATTAGTTAAAAAATATTTTTTATTTTATTTAACAATGAATTATTATTATCAATTTTTTTAACCAGACTATAGCTATATTTATACCATTTAGAGTCGGGGTAATTGTGACCTAAAACAGAAGCTGTTTTAGAACTTTCTTCATACATACCCATTTCATAATAGGACTCAACCATTCGGTGAAGCGCTTCCGGTGTAAACTTTGTCATAGAATATTTTTCTATTACAATTTTGAATCTGCTTAGCGCTGCCGTATATTTTTTTTCTTTAAGATAAAATCTACCAATTTCCATATGTTTTGCTGCTTGATTTGATTTTACTAGAATAATTTTTTGTCTACTATCCTTAGCATATTTACTCTCTGGAAATCTTAAAAGTACCTGATTAAAAGCATTTAAAGTTAATTCATTATACTGACCATCTAATTCATGATGTGTAATTTGCTCATAGTTACTCATTGCCAACATGTAGAATACATAATCTAAATTTTTGTGAGAGGGATATTTTTGAATTATTCTATTAAATTTAATTATAGCTTCTTCATAATCCATTCGAAGATAAGCAATAAATCCTGACATTATCTCTGCTTGTATAGCTTCATTAGAAAGAGGGTATAGTTGTTTTAGTTTTTTAAAATTCTCATCTGCTAAAGAAAAATTTTTATTATCAAATAATATCATTGCTTCAATATAAATTTCTTCAGGTTTTTGTATATTATCTTCATCATTAGTATTGTTTATTTTATTAGATGATGAACATCCGTATAAATATGTTACAATAAATATGAAAATGAAGATCTTTTTAAACATTATATTAGTACATATATATCTTCTAACTCAGAATTTGAATGAAATTTATTAATAATTTTAAATCACCTAACTTTGATAATAGAAAACTCAAAAAGATCTATTTTATTATTATTCATTACACAGCTCTTAAAAATTATGAACAAGCAATATCTTATTTATGTGATCCTTCTAAAAAAGTAAGTTCACATTTTTTAATATCTCAAAATGGAGATATATATGCATTAGTTAATGAAAAAAAAAGAGCATGGCACGCAGGCTTATCTTATTGGGATGGTTTTACTGACATAAATTCACTCTCAATTGGTATAGAATTAGATTTTAGTAATAATAAAAATAACAATAAATTTTCTAAGAAAATGATTAACTCTTTGACCAAATTGTTGAATAAATTAAAAAATAAATATCAAATAAAACCAAAAAATATTCTTGGTCATTCTGATATAGCTCCTTATAGAAAAATTGATCCTGGACCTCAATTTCCTTGGTATAAAATTTATAATTATAGAATTGCTTTCAATTCAATCCAAAAAAATAACTTTAAAATACTAATTTTAAAAAAATGGTTTAAAAAAAATAATATTAATACAAAAAAAAGAATATCATTGTTTATTCTTACACACATTGGATATGATACAATTCCAGTTCTAAAAAACAAAAATTTATATTTTAGGCTGATTTTAGCATATCAAAATCACTTTACCCAATCTAAACGAACTGGAAAGCTTGATAATTCTACCCTTAATTTTATGTTTAGTCATTTTATAAATAATATATTGACGAAAAATTAAAAAAACTTAATACAGTTTTAGATGGTGCGATGATCGCTTGAGTAATCAAGAGGAAAGTCCGGGCTCCACTGGAAAAAAAACCAGGTAACTCCTGGCAAGTGCAAACTTAGGGAAAGTGCAGCAGAAAATATACCGCCTTTTAAAAAAGGTAAGGGTGAAAAGGTGGGGTAAGAGCTCACCGCTTTTTTGGTAACAAAAAAGGCTTTGCAAACCCTTTTTGGAGCAAGGTCAAATAGGAAT
>MDSV01151353.1_pt1 | contig 10576 bp, 9 predicted proteins | sample 810851 | NCBI WGS metagenome assembly MDSV01 (sample SAMN05326640, study PRJNA326480) | marine metagenome | isolation source: seawater | place: Atlantic Ocean: North East | collected 2012 | reverse complement strand
GATTTCAGATGGAGTAATAGGGAATATTCAAAGAGTTGATTCAACATATTTTCAAGGATGGATTAATGATATTATTCATGATAGAGATAAAAGAAACTCCACATGGAGATTAAACCCTGAGGTAAGTGGAATAAGTTCATGTCTTGCAGATATTGGAACACATGCATTTAATATGCTTGAATTAGTATGTGGAATGAAAGTAAAAAATATTTTAGCTGATCTAAATAACTTATATGATGATAATCCCCTGGATATTGACGTTAGTGTTCTTGTAAGAATGGAAAATGGTTGCAAGGGTACTATTCGATCTACACAAATAGCAACTGGATTAGAAAATAATTTAAATATTAGTGTATCTGGTTCCAAAGGATCGTTAACATGGGAGCAAGAAAATCCAAACTACTTGTATCATCATACATCTGAAAAACCACTTCAAGTTCTTAAACCTGGTCATTTTTATAACTCTAAATTATCATTAGATGGCACAAAGCTTCCGGCTGGTCATCCCGAAGGTATCTTTGATGCAATGGGAAATATTTACAGAGGAGTAGCTAGAGCAATTAGAGATGAAAAAATTGAAAAAGGTGAATTTCCTACAATAGATGAAGGTGTTAGAGGAATGGAATTTATTGAAAAAGCCGTCAAATCTAACAAAAATGGAAATACTTGGATAGAATTAGATTCTTAGTATTTTCATCTTAATTTAAAAATATAACGTAATTTTGCATCTCGATATGAAAACAATTGGTGTATTGACATCTGGAGGTGATTCACCTGGAATGAATAGTGCCATAAGGTCTGTAGTTAGGACTTGTGCTCATTACAATATAAAATGCGTTGGAATAGTCAGAGGGTTTTCAGGACTTATTGAAAATAATACTAAAGTTTTAAATACTAGGAGTGTAAGAGGAATAATAAATCGTGGAGGAACTTTTTTGTATTCTGCCAGATGTGAAGAATTTAAAACGAAAGAAGGTAGAAAATTAGCCTACAATAATTTAAAAAAATCTGGAATCGATGCCTTGATTGTGATTGGTGGTGATGGATCTTTTACAGGAGCGATGTTGTTAGAAAAAGAATATAAATTTCCAGTTATTGGTATTCCAGGAACAATTGATAATGACTTATATGGAACTTCTCATACTTTAGGATATGATACTGCTCTTAACACTGTTATGGAAGCAATTGATAAAATAAGAGATACAGCAATATCTCATCATAGATTGTTTTTTGTTGAGGTTATGGGTGCTGATGCGGGTTATATAGCATTGAATTCAGGTTTAGCAATAGGCGCTCAAGAGATTTTAATTCCAGAAGTGAATATGAGCTTCGATAATTTAATTTCTTCACTTAAAACAAGCAAAAAATCAGGTAAAACATCAAGTATTATTGTTGTTGCTGAAGGAGATAAAACAGGGAAAAATGTATTCGATTTGGCCTCAAAAATTGAAGAAACATTACCTAAATATGAAACTAGAGTTTCAGTCTTGGGACATATTCAACGAGGTGGAACCCCATCTTGCTTTGACAGGGTTTTAGGAACACAACTTGGAGTTAAAGCCGTTGAAAGTTTAATTGAAAACAAACACGGATCTATGGTAGGTATTAATAATGGTAAAATAGTATTTACACCATTAGATAAAGCATTAAAAGGAAAAGAAAAAATTAACAAAGAATTGTTAAGAATGTCTAAAATTATGAATACTTAATAAAAAAAAATGGGAAAAATAAAAATTGGAATTAATGGATTTGGTAGAATTGGAAGAATGGTAATGAGAGCTGCAATTGATAGAGATGATGTGGAAGTTGTAGCAATTAATGATTTATTAGAAATAAAACATTTAGCATACTTGTTAAAATATGATTCAGTTCATGGAAAATGTAAAGTTAATGTTTCATCAGACGATAGTAGTTTAATTATTGATGGTGAAAAAATTCAAATTTCATCTGAAAGAGATCCTCAAAAAATTGGTTGGGACTTGAAAGGTGTAGATGTTGTTCTTGAATGTACTGGAATTTTTACAACATTAGAAACCGCACAGCTTCATATTGATGGAGGTGCTCCTAAAGTTGTTATTTCTGCTCCATCTAAAGATGCTCCTATGTATGTTATGGGTGTAAATCATGATAAAATTGATAAAAATGATTTAATTATATCAAATGCAAGTTGTACAACAAATTGCTTAGCACCACCAATTAAGGTTTTAAATGATAGTTTTGGGGTTGAAGAAGCTTTAATGACTACTGTTCATGCAGTTACTGCCACCCAATTTACTGTTGATGGCCCTTCAAAAAAAGACTTTAGAGGAGGAAGAAGTTCACTTTTAAATATAATTCCAGCATCAACTGGTGCAGCTAAAGCCGTAACTAAGGTAATTCCAAGCTTAGAGGGTAAGATTACTGGTATGGCATTTAGAGTTCCAACAGCCAATGTTTCAGTTGTTGATTTAACAGTAAAACTTTCTAATGAAACTTCTTATGAAGAAGTAATGCAAACATTAAAATCTGCTTCTGAAAATAAACTTAAAGGTATTTTAGGTTATACTGATGAGTCAGTTGTCTCTCAAGATTTTATTGGTGATAGTAGAACTTCAATAGTTGATGCCAAGGCTGGAATTCAATTAAACTCAAAGTTTTATAAAATAATATCATGGTATGATAATGAGGCAGGTTATTCAAATAAGCTTATAGATTTAGCTAATCATTTTTGTAATTAAATCGTAATATCAATGAAGCTAATAGTTGATAGTGGATCAACAAAAACAGATTGGATCTGTTTAGATTCAGAAGATAATAAGTTTTTTGAAACACAAACTCTAGGATTGAACCCACAAGTATTAGATAATAATATAATTAGGGAAAGGGTAATTAATAATTTTGACCTTTATCAAAATCGTAAAAAGATTTCTCATTTATACTTTTACGGAGCTGGTTGTGGAACAGAACCTCCGAAAAAGTTAATTAAAAAAGTCTTTGAATCTATTTTTATTAACTCTTCAATTATTGTTAAAGAAGACACTTATGCTGCTGTGTATGCATCATGTACAAGTCGAGAAAAATCTATTGTATCAATTTTAGGTACTGGTTCAAACTGTACATATTTTGACGGAAAAAAAATTATTCAAAAAGTTACCTCATTAGGTTATATCTTAATGGACGATGCTAGCGGAAATTATTTTGGACGACAACTTATTAGAGATTATTTTTTTGAAAAAATGCCTACATCCATTTCAAAAGAATTCTACAGATCTTTTCGACTTGAAGCAAGCGAAATAAAGGAAAGTTTATATAAAAAACCTAATCCCAATACATATCTTGCAAAATTTGCAAGGTTTTTAATTGAAAATAAGGACAAAGCTTATTCAAAAAAATTAATTAAAAAAGGTTTTAATCTGTTTATTAAAAATCAGATTGAACAGTTTAAAGATTGTAGGGAAGTACCACTACATTTTGTAGGTTCAATTTGTTTTTATCTAAAAGATGAACTTAAGGAGTGTTTAATAAAGAATAATATGAATTGTGGTAATATATTAAGAAGGCCAATAGATGGTTTAGTTAAATACCATTTAAGCAACCCTAATCAATAGAAACTGCAATCATATCAATTTCTACATCCACGCCAAGTGGAAGACCACTAACCTCTAATGTTGTTCTTGCTGGTTCTTGATTTTTTTCAAAGAAAGAACCATAAACCTTATTGACTTTTGAAAAATTATTCATGTCAGTTAAATATATTTTTGATCGAACTATATTTTTAAAATCTAATCCAGCTTCATTCAAAATTGATTTAATATTTTTCATTATCTGATGGGTTTCGTCCTCTATTGAACCTTGTATTAGTTCATTATTATTTGGATTTAATGCTACTTGTCCTGAGATATATAATGTTTTATCTACTAGTACAGCTTGGTTATAGGGACCAACGGGTAATGGAGCCTTATTTGTATTAATTGCTTTTTTCATAAATTTTAATTTTACAATCTTTTATCTGGTTCTTTTCTTTTATCATATTTTAAATCACTCAAAAAACCTGATTTTATTCCAATGAAAAAGTACCATGATTCACGTACACTGAAAGGTACCCAGCTAAAATTCATTTTCCAACTATCTAAATCCCTTTCAAATCTAAGCTGAGTGTATGTAAAGCCTTTGTTCTTGAAATCATACCCAGAGGAACCTCCGATTTTCCATTTTTTTGACAGTAATATATTGCCTGAGAACATTAAAGAATTATTACCAATTGTACGTTGTTTTCTATTATTTAAATATGTTAAAGAGTGAGCAAATCTAAAATCCCAACCAATATTATTCAAATATTCTTTAAGATTTTCTTTCCTTCGCTCATCTTCATTACTTTCATCATCAAAGGTGCTTTTTGTTAAATCTTGACTTGATCCAAATAAATCATCAGTTCTTCCTCCACCAGTAAGGTTTTCACTATTTTCTTCATTTGATTTTGATTTTAAAGATTTACTGTTTATTGAAAAGTTCATATTCATGTTAGCACTTGTCATTCTAAGAAGCCCACCACCATTAGATATGTTAAGTTTATTAATTCTTAGTCCATTTTCACTCAATGCATAAGCATCAAATGTTGCAGATAGATTTATATTGAGCTTATTATTAAAAAGATTTGTCCCTGTTGACATTCGAATAGGTGATAGTTTCAATGAATCAACTGCCAAATCATAATTTGTAGAAATATTTAAGTTATTTAAAATTGTTACTTTTTTTGGTTCTATGGATAAGCTATCTTTTTCCATGACCTTTGCCTCAATATTATTACTAATTTGTAAGCCTATAGAACTTGAATATCTTTTTGATGGTAAACCAAAGAAATTTTCCTCAAATCGAGTGTATTCTGCTGTATTTCCATCTGCATCAATTATGTAAGTATCATAGTATTTTTTAAAACTGGGTCTTATATTGTAGCTTACTGATGGTCTAATAACATGACGAATCGATTGAACTTTACTTGTTTCTTTAAAATTAAATAACCCATAAATAGTAGTACCAACACTCATACCAAAGTTATACTGATTAAATCTATCGAAGCCTTTAATTTTTATTTTTTCACTTTGCTCTTGTGTAGTAGAGTTAAAATCATTTCTCTCAATTGTATTTCCAGTCCATATTTCTTCAAAATTACCATTAACACTAACGCTTAAATGTTTCAGAACCTTAAAATTTGTACTTAGTGGGATAGTATGTTTCATACCATATATTGCATCATCAAACATCCCTTTTTTAAAGAATAATGAATCAGTTGTATTAATTCTATTCTCACCTCTAAATGTATATTGAAGATTTATGTTTTTGAAAAACCCTTTTTTTTGACCATTTTTTTTAACGAAAGGGTAGATCCTTTCTACATTACCTTGGAATGTTGGAAGTACTAGATTAACAGTTTTTGATCTTGTATTTTGTGAATGTGATGCTGTTAATGAAACATTTACCGATGGATAGCCTCTAAATGTTTTTGAAAACGATACTGATGAATTTAATGTATTATTTAGAAAGTTAGGAGTATTAATCTGATTCAAAGATTCTCTAAAATAATTACTACTTCCAAGATTAACAGATGCTGAAAACCTGTTATAAGGGTTCGCTTTTGAATCTTGAGAGTGTGACCATCTAATATTGTATATGTTTGATTTTGAGTAGCCAGGTAGACCTCTTTCACCATCAATTAAATTTTCAAATCTTAAACTCAATCTTCCATTAAACGCGTATCTCTTTCTGTAAGAAGATTCAACCCTCATACCATAGCTTCCATTCGTATAGTAATCTCCTAATAGTGTCAAATCAAAATATTCGGATGGAGCTAAATAATATCCTCCGTTTTGAAAAAAATAACCTCTTCTATTGTTTTGCCCTATAGTGGGAAAAATAAAACCTGAATTTCTGTCTTCATTTAATGGAAAATAAGCAAATGGTAAAAAAATAGGTGTTGGAACATCATAAATATACAAGTTACTTGGACCAGCTATGATTTTATTTTTTGGAATAAACTTTCCAGATCTTACTCTAATGTAATATTCAGGATCATCTAAGTTATTGGATGTTGTTACTTTAGCTTCTTTAATAAAATATATTGAATCATTTTCTTTTTTTGTTGCAGAGGAGAAAACATTCATTTCATTTTGTTTTGTCCTTGAATTCCAAATTAGAGCCTTTTTAGAGTCAAAATTATACCTTAGGGAATCAGGATTTATTTCGTCACCACCTTGTTTAAAAATTGGTGCTTGAGTAAAATTCCCTATTGAATCTTTTATTCTACCTGCAGATACAACATTATTCTCCCAATTAAATTTAATAACACCTGATTTTAATTCAATATCCATGTAATACAGTTCTGCATTATCATATAATGTTATTATTTTTTCTTTATTATTTATTTTTATGTAACCTTTAGCTTTTCTTCTTACATCATCTAATATTAGCCCAGTTTTTAAAGTGTCAACATTTATGCTGTCATTCTCTGATACTTGAGCATTTAAAAAGCTATTGTTGAAAAAAGTATAAAAAAAACATACTACTATGTATAGGACTTTTATATGTTTTTTATTAAAATACAATGTGATAAAAGTTTTATTAAAATTAATGATAATTTTATTAGAGAAAATGTTATGAGAAATATAAAGTTCTTTTTTCTTCTTTTTTTCTTAATCCTATTTAAAAATGATGCACAGTCATTAAAAAATGAATTTGTGGTTGTTGTTGATGCTGGTCATGGTGGAAAAGATCCAGGTAACAGAGGAAACGGTTACTATGAAAAAAATATTGCTTTAAAAATAGCTTTAAATGTAGGAGAAACATTATCTAATAAAGGTGTCAAAGTTGTATACACTAGGAAAAGAGACGTCTTTGTTGATCTTTATAAAAGAGCTAAAATTGCTAATGATGCTAACGCTGATTTATTCATCTCGATTCATTGTGACGCTCATACATCAAATGCATATGGTGCAGGTACTTTTGTTTTAGGTCTTCATGCAAATGAAAGAAATTTTAAAATTGCACAGAAAGAAAACTCTGTTATTTATATGGAGGAAGATTATGAACAAAAATATGATGGATTTGACCCAAACAATCCTGAATCTGTAATTAGTTTAGTTTTAATGCAAGAAGAGTATTTAGAACAGAGTATTCTGGCAGCAAATTATATACAAGAATTTTTTGTTAATGATTTAAATAGAAAAGATAGAAAGGTAAAACAGGCTGGATTTTTAGTCTTGAGAAATACATACATGCCAAGTGTTCTTGTTGAGACAGGTTTTTTAACGAATAAAACAGAGGGAAAGTATTTGAATTCTACAAAAGGACAAAATGAAATTTCAAGTTCAGTATCTAAAGCAATTCTCAAATATCTAACAAACTTAGACAACAATAGAGTTGAGCTAAGTATAGACACGAAATCATTAAGAAAAGAAATAAAATATTTATTTAAAATTCAAATTTCAGCAAGTTCTAAATCATTAGATTTAAAACCATATAATTTTAAAGGATTGTCAGCAATATCAAAAACAAAAACGAATAATGGTTTATATAGGTACTATTATGGTTTTACGGGAAGTTATAACGAAGCAAAAGTTCTATTAAAAACAGCAATAGGTGCTGGTTTTAAATCCTCGTTTGTCGCTGTATTTAAAGATGGTAAGCCATATAGTTTAAAAAAATACTTAGCTGAATTTGAATAAAGACTACACTTATTTATAAATTTGAAAAAAAGATAAAAATTGAAATTATCATACGAAATAAAAACTGCGATACTAGTTCTTTCTGGAATTACTCTATTTATCATTGGTTTTAGTTATTTAAAATCTAATGATGTTTTTGTAGCTGATAGAATATTTTATGCTGTTTATGATGATGTTGAGGGTGTAAGTAAAGGAACACCAGTTACAATTAGTGGATTTAATGTAGGTAGTGTTCAAGATATAAAGTTTTACAAAAATACTTCTAAATTATTATTAAAGTTCAGAGTTGAAAATGATTTTACTTTCTCTGATCAAAGTATAGCTCAAATATACGAGACAGGTTTAATAGGAGGGAAGGCATTATCTGTAGTTCCTAATTACGGTCAAAGACTTGCAAAATCTGGTGACACTTTACAGTCTTCAATCGCTCCTGGATTAACAGAGCTGGTTAATGACAGGTTAACTCCATTACAAGAAAAGATTGAATCAATGGTTGTAAGTGCTGATTCTGTTTTGATCGGCTTAAATTCTGTTTTAAATAATGAAGCGAAATTTGAAATTCAATCAAGCATTAAGAATTTTTCTTCAACTGTAGCTGATTTAAAAAGTTCTGCTGGGACCTTGGATGAGTTGTTAAATACAAATAAGTCTCAAATAAACAATATTATTTCTAATGTCAATCAAACATCAAATGATCTTTCTGATCTTTCAATTGTTGTTGAAAATCTTTCTCAGTCATCAAAAAGTATTGATAAAATTGTAAATCAAATATCTAATGGTAATGGTTCATTAAATAAATTAATTTTTGATGATGATCTCATAAACTCTTTAGATTCAGCTAGTTCAAATATTAACCTGTTATTAAAAGATCTCAGATTAAATCCGAAGAGATATGTCCATTTTTCTCTCTTTGGCAAAAAAAATCAACCTTATAAAGATGATAAGGAATAGTATCTAACATACTATGCGCGCATAGTATTTTTAATTATATTTGATTATGTGGGTTATTTCTTCATTATTGTTTGGTTTTATTTTTATTTCCGCTGTAACCTTATTCATATTTAACTGTAAAAAAATAATAAGGAATATTAATCTTGGAAGAAATATAAATAGAACAGATAAGAAAAAGGAAAGGTTTTTTAAAATGATTCGTCTTGCCTTTGGTCAATCTAAGATGTTGGATCGCCCTGTTGTTGGATTATTACATCTTGTGGTATATGTTGCATTTATTTTAATTAATATTGAGTTAATTGAAATAATTATTGATGGTTTCCTTGGTTCACACCGAGCACTAGCACCATTTCTTGGTAGTTTTTATAATTATATGATTGGTTTTTTTGAAATTTTAGCATTATTGGTTATGATTTCGGTTTTTATCTTTTGGTTTAGAAGAAACATGATGAATATAAAGAGATTTATTTCAAATGAGTTAAAGGGCTGGCCAAAAAATGACGCAAATTATATTCTATACATTGAGATTATATTGATGTCGTTATTTCTCAACATGAATGCAGCCGATCTTTATTTGCAATCATCATCATACTCTGATATTTATCATTCTTATGGATCTTTTCCCGTTAGCCAATATATAACTCCATTGTATTCAAGTTTTTCTGATTCTACAGTTTTATATATTGAAAGAGTTAGTTGGTGGTTACATATTTTAGTTATATTATTTTTTCTTAATTACTTATATTACTCTAAACACTTGCATATTCTATTAGCTTTCCCAAATACATATTTTTCAAACTTGGAATCATCTGGTAAATTAGATAATTTAAAATCTGTATATAATGAAGTTAAAGCTATGTTAGACCCTAATATTGATTCCTATGCAGTTAAGCCATATGATGAGCCAATTGAAAAATTTGGAGCATCTGATGTATTTGATTTAAATAAATTTCAACTTTTGAGTTCATATACATGTACTGAATGCGGAAGATGTTCATCAGAATGTCCAGCAAATCAAACCGGAAAAATATTATCTCCACGAACAATAATGATGAAAACTAGAGATAGATTAGAGGAAGTAGGTAAAAATATTGATAAGAATGGTAAATTTATAGATGATGGAAAAAAATTATTGGATGACTACATTTCAAAAGAAGAATTATGGGCATGCACGACATGTAATGCATGTACTGAGGCTTGTCCGATTGGTATTGATCCGTTGTCAATAATTTTGGATACTAGAAGATTTTTAGTAATGGAGCAGTCATCTGCACCAACTGAATTAAACAATATGATGAATAATTTAGAGAACAATGGCGCGCCATGGCCATTTAACCAGTTAGATAGATTAAATTGGAAAAAAGAAAAAGATGAAAACAAATAATACAGATGATTTTTTAGAAAAAAAAGTTGAAGACGGTAGAACTGTTAGTCCAATTTTACCATCGGATGTAAAGAACTATCTCATTGATATTGATGGGACAATCTGTGATGACATCCCAAACGAAGAGCCTGAAAGAATGGCGACTGCAAAACTATATCCTGATGCTTTAGATACCCTAAACAGGTGGTATGATCAAGGTCATATTATTTGTTTTTTTACATCTAGAACAGAGGACCACCGATTAGTTACAGAGAAATGGTTAAATAATAATGGATTTAAATATCACAGTCTTGTAATGGGTAAACCAAGGGGAGGCAATTACCACTGGATTGATAATCATCTGGTAAAAGCAACTAGATATACAGGGAAATTTACTGATTTAGTTGAAAAAAAAGTAACTATTCAGGTATTTAAGGATTAATATGAATGTTCCAACTTTAAAAGAGCTCTCTGATCAAGGCATTAGTCCAGAAATTCTTTTTTGGGTTGGATGTGCAGGTTCTTTTGATGATAGAGCAAAAAAAATTACTAAATCTTTTGTAAG
>MDSV01101389.1_pt1 | contig 10576 bp, 13 predicted proteins | sample 810851 | NCBI WGS metagenome assembly MDSV01 (sample SAMN05326640, study PRJNA326480) | marine metagenome | isolation source: seawater | place: Atlantic Ocean: North East | collected 2012 | reverse complement strand
TTTAAGACCTTTTGTACTAAGTGGAAAATCCACTTATGTAACTACTGGCGGTTTAACTAGAGTAGCCTTAAGAAAAGGAAGCACTATTGTCAATAGTTCGCAAGGTGGTGGTTCAAAGGATACATTGATTGTAGATGTATAATAAAATAAAAATATTCGAAAATTTAATATAACGATATTTTTAATGAGAGGGTTAGTAAGATGTAAGTTTTGCTGGCTATATATCTAGATCTAGACAATGAACACTAAAAAGTTTTTTGTCATCAACCCAAGTTTTCTTAATTTTCCATCCAGCTTCTTTAACTAAGTTATTGAAAGATTTAATCGTATATTTATGAGAATTTTCAGTATGGATCTCTTCATTTTTTTTAATTAAATATTTTGAACCATTAATTCTGATGTTGTTATTTTTTTTGGATTTTAATTTCATCTCAATTCTGTTTTTTAATTTATTATAAATCGCTAAATGTTTATAAGAGTCCAAATTTATATTTCCACCTAATTCAGTATTTATTCTTTTTAGAATATTTTTATTAAATTTTGCAGTTATACCTTTTTTATCATCGTAAGCAGAAATTAGAGTTGGAATGTCTTTGACTAAATCAGCACCGATAATAATTTTTTTTGCTTTAAATTTTAATTTAAGCATTTTTAAAAATTTAATAGCATCCTTTTTTTCAAAATTACCAATGGTTGATCCTGGGAAAAAGATAATTATATTATCTGATGAATTGATTTTAAAAGGTAGTTTGTTATTACCTGAAAAATCATATCCTTTTGGGGTAATAGTTATTTTTGGAAATTTCTTTTTAAAACCTTGAGATATTTTTGTTATATAATCTTCGGAAATATCTAAAGGTATGTATTTTTTTGGTTTATCCAAGCTACTAAGAAAAATAGCAATTTTTTTAATGTCTCCAGCGCCTGGTTCAATTAAAACTGCGCTCTTACCAATTTTATTGGCAATCTCAATTTTATTATCTTCTAAAATTTTTATTTCAGTTCGTGTTGGATAATATTCTTCTAACTTAGTAATTTGTTCAAAAAGTTTTGATCCATGAAAGTCATAAAACCATTTAGAGCTGAGCTTTTTATTTTTCTTACTTAAACCGAGACTTACTTCCTGTAAAAATGATTTCATTTTATATTAAGCTCAACTAAAAGACGTCTAATTGGCATTGAAAATCGACCTTGTCTTTCAATATCGGTGCTCTCTTTAGATATTGTGAGCAGTTTTGATAGATTTGTAATGATTAATTGTCTTGTCTCTGGTTTTAAAATAAATGCAGCATAAAAGAATCCTGCTGCAATTTCTGCTACTTGAATAACTGGCCCTTCTAAAGATACAACATTTGTTTCAATAGTCACGTTTGACTCCGGAAAAGCTTTTTTTATAAGATTGCTCAAGCTTTCAGATCCTCGTACTCTTGGGTCACCCAAGTCAATCTTACCATAACTAGGTATTTCTTTTTGAGCATAACTATAAATTAAATCGTGTACCTCTTTGTAACCAGGTGCTGCACTCATTGGTCCGTCAACTAATGCTACAAACCGACCTTTAGGAGTTAAAACTCGTCTGACTTCATCTAATACAGGTACTATCGGATCCATTAATGTTAAAGCCCAATGACATAACACTATGTCAATGGAATTATCACTGATTGCAATCAAATTTTGCGCCCTCGATTCAATGAGATCCACTCCACTGTTTGTGAGGCGGGTATTTGCTAGTGCCAATTCTTCAGGACACATATCAATACCTTTTAAATTTAAATTTTTATTGCGATCAAACAGAATTTTTAATAATGGTCCCGACCCACAGGCAAGATCTAATACACTTAAACTTTCATTATTAGGTACAAGCTCAGCTAGCCACTCATAACTATTTCGTCCAGTATCATCACGACAAGAGCTTGCACACAATTCTGTGAAGCCAGCATTTTCTTGATGGACAGTTCTCAAATGATCGACTAAAGCACTACTATCAGGATGTATATTGCGGGCAAGACTGTCAACCCAGATAGAATTTAATCCCTTATGATTATTTTCAACTTTCATTGTTTATCTTTAACTGGCCAACAAATTGGATTTAGTGGACTAGCAGCTACATCTCCTGGTTCGACACCGGGCATAAATTTCTGCCAGTCACCAGACACCATTGTAGGTGCATTAACTACTCTTGCTCCATCTCGATAATAAGTATTGGCAAGAGCCACTCTACTACGATTAGTACGGTTACGTGGAGCAGAATGAAAATTTAAATTGTGATGAAAACTAACTTCGCCCATTTCAAATGGAGTTTTATTCACACTTACATTATTTTTTGAAAAAACATCTGAGACTCCCCGGTCATACCCAGTACCAGTCTTTTCAAACGTAACTGTGTTAACTAATTTATGAACATCGAGTGGATAAGCAAAAGTAAGTGGTCCCATCTCAATTGGAATTGGTTGTGCTGGTGCCCAAGCAGTAACCACGTCATTGGTATCTAGCGGAAAATGATGGTCATCGAAGTGCCATGGGGTACGCCCACAACCAGCTTGTTTAGCAAGCACATTATCATGGTAAAGTCTAACAGCAGTTACTTCAAGTAGATCTGCTGAAATTTTACCTAAACGAGGTGATAATACGTAAGCGCGAATGAGTGCGTTGTCAGGCCAAACCATCTCAAGGCTGAGGAAACGATCATAAGCTCCTTTATCTGGATCAACCTTAAACTCTTTGCTTAATAGATTGATTAACTCAGCTCGAAGTTTTAAAACAGCCCCTGGTGAAAATACTTTCTTAAGTTTTATAAAACCGTTTTTTTTAAAAAAATTAATTTGATCATTGGTTAAATAGTAGGGCTCAGCTAACTCTGAGATAACTTCATCATCACTGGGTATTTCTATATTTGGCAATGGATCAACGTTAATAACCTCGCTATCTTTAACATCATTATCTGCGAGACTAATATACCAATCCCACCAGGCTTGGTTGTCCTTATCCCATGGTTTACTGATGTCAGCAGCATCGGATATTTTGGGATTTAAATTGTTATTAGAATTTGTCATTGGAGTACTGTTATAATTTTATTTTTAATTAGTTAGAGGGCGTTTTGACATAGGTTAGTGTATTTTGCGATATTTTGATTGATGACATAATTCATATTCTTATCAATAAAACAATTTTTAAGAAGTTTGTCTACTATTTTTGTTTTATACTTGTGATTATGAAAAAATAATTTAGAAAAATGAATAATGTTATCTTTACTTGGAGGAATAAAAACTGCCCAAAAGAGTATTAATACTAAGGAGTATTATACTGAAATAGTAAATTATTTTTACAATCAAAAAACCCAGATTCAATCGTTGCTTAATGAATGCACAAATGATCATACTCGAAAACTATGGGAGCACTTTATGGTAAATAAAAAATTTATTTTTCCAATTAATTTTCATATTTACTCATATTTTTATTTTAATAAGCATCATTTTGAACATGTATTCAAATATATAAGTTTTAGATATTTTTTTTATTTATGTGGTATTGAAAAGATTCATTCTGACTATCCACCTTATATTTTAATTGAGCCGGTTTCTTCATGTAACCTCAAGTGCCCTTTTTGTTTTCAAACTGACAAATCTTTTACAAAAAAACCTTTCATGGGTTTAATGAAATTAGATTTATTTAAAAGTATCGTCGATGAAGCGGATAACCTTGGTGTTGGTTCTGTCACGCTGGCAAGCAGAGGGGAGCCAACCTTGCACAAAGAGTTAAATGAAATGCTTAAATATATTGGAACAAAAAAAAATATTTTTGAAGTAAAGTTAAATACTAATGCAACACGCTTAACTGAAAGTTTGTGTCATACTATTTTTTCAACTAAAATTAATCAGGTGGTAATTTCGGCTGATCATTATGAAAAAAAGAGATATGAAGAACTAAGAAAAAATGCAAATTACGAAGAAATATTAAAAAATGTAGACCAGCTTTATAACATCAGAAAAGAATATCCAGACTCCATAACTGAAATAAGAATTTCAGGTGTAAATTATGAGGGTACGACTGATGAAAAAAAATTTCATGACTTTTGGATAAAAAGGTCAGATCATGTTAGTATAGGTAATCCACTTGAAAGATGGGATACTTACAACAATAGTGTTCACGATGACATTAATGATCCATGCGAAAATTTATGGGATCGGATGTATATTTGGTTCGATGGAAAAGCCAACCCCTGTGATGCTGATTATAAAAGCTACCTAAGCTATGGATCGTTTAAAGAAAATTCAATAAAAGAAATATGGAACAGTAAAAAAATTACAGAAATTAGACATGCTCATAAAACAAATGAAAGAAAAAATATAGATCCTTGTAATAAATGTGGAATAACTTTCAAGTAGGTATAATTGGCTCTGGAGGGCAATATCAAAGAATATCTAAAATTCTTAAAAGAAAAAAAATTGGATATTATTTATATAAACCCAATAACAAAAATTATTTTAATAAAAATGATTATGAAAAATTAAAAACATGTAATGTAATATTTATACTTTCCTCAAATAACTCTCATTTTAATTATATAAAAAATTTATACAGAAATAGGTATATATTTTGCGAGAAACCACCTGTTAATAAAAAGGAAGAATTGAAAAAACTATACCAAATCAATTACAAAAAAATATATTTTAATTTTAATTTTAGATTTTCCAAAATAGCTGAGATGCTTTCATTGAGAAAAAAATTTAAACTTGGAAATCTATTATATGGAAATATAATTTTAGGTCATGGTTTAGCACTAAAAAAAGATTACAAAACTAATTGGAGATCAAATATCAGGCATAATAAAAAAGGTGTTTTTGAGCTTGTATCAATTCATTGGTTAGATTTAATTAATTATTTTTATAAACTAAAAAAAGTGCAAAATATTAGATTAGAAAATTTTAGTAAAATTGGAAACTCTTATGATAACAGTTATTGCACTGTAGTACTTAAAAATAAAGCTGAAATAGACGTATTTTCTTCATACACATCCCCATTGATAAAAAAAATAAATTTTGTTTTCAAAAATGGTACTATTACCCAAGACGAGAATATAATAGAAATTAGAGGGCCAGCAAATAACTTTGATAAAAATAAATTTTTTGTTAAGCCTAAACTTTTAAAAAAATATATTTTGAGTGAAAAAAAAGATTATCAATTATCATTAGAAAAAAGTGTTAATTTTTTTTTAGAGCAAGCAAAAAGAAAACTGAGTTTCAAAAAAGAGGATTTTAATTGCTCCATAACAAGCAATGAAATGATTTTAAAGTAACTGTATAATTATAACGCAATTATCCAATCGTTATTATTTCACCTGTGATAAATCGTGACTCATTTGACAGAAGAAAGTTTATTACGTTTAATATTTCATTTAATGGAACTTCTTTTTTTGTAACTTGAGAATTAATTAATTCATGTTTTTGATTTAAAGTCATGTTCGATGTCATATCTGTAGAAACAAACCCTGGCGCTATTGCATTTACAGTAATGTTTTTTTTTCCAACTTCTTTGGCAAGAGATTTTGTAAAAATATTAATTGCTGCTTTTGTGGAGGAATATACGCTATCACCCTCCAAAGCTTGAAATGATGCAATAGATGAAAAGTTTATAATTCTACCGCTACCATTTTTAATCATCATTTTTAGAACCTGTTTTGAGCAAAAAATAGTTCCTTTTAAATTTACATCAATCATTTCACCAATATTTTTATAATTTTTTGATATTAAAAGGCCTGTACTTAATACCCCAGCACAATTTATCAGCGAGAAAACTTGATTCACCTCATTTTTGATTTGACTAAAAGTTTTCTCTATATTTTCAAAATCTCTAACATCACACTTATAAATTTTATTTTGATTTGTTGGTTCCTTACTCAAACCAATTACATTATAATTTTTGGACAAATTATCATAAAGATATCTACCAATTCCTCTTGAGGCTCCTGTTATAATTATATTTGTCATAAATATAGATTTTTAATATACAAAAATTTTTTAATATAACTAGCAATTATCTTACTTTTTATTTTATCTTCATGATCATCATCGTTTGTTAAAACAATTCTATCTGTTAAAAATTGATTATTATAAGAACTTCCAAATGATGAAAATATCTTATCAAATTTACTCTCTAAATATTTAATATTTTTTTTTGTAAAACATGTCTTAGGTTGTCCGTTTGGGAAAGCAAAATATCTTAGATGACTATTGAATTTTTTTAAAACTTTTTCATTTTCATTAATGAATAATTCGAGATAATAATTATTTAAACTTTTAACATTATAGTGATCATATAAGTGACTAGCAAAATATAGAGCATTTGAATTATCATAATTTTTTACATCCTCAAACTGTATTAATTCACCCTGAAATTCTTTAATTTTATCATGATCAATTTTATAATGTTTAATAAAATCAGAAAATTTGTTGGGATCAATATAAATATATTCTGGCTGCTTTATATTTTTTAATTCACAATATTGAGTAAATTCCTTAGAATATTTTTTTAAATATATCACAATCGCGGATAATAATGGTTTTTTATAAATTATTGAGTACATATTTAAAAAAAAAATCGGTTTGATAGAATTTTTTTTACAAATATTTAATCCATGATTAAAGGATCCCTTATAACCATCATCAAACGTCACTAAAAAATTCTGATTTAATAAATTATTTTTGCGATTACCTTTAAACAATTGTTTTAAAAATTGTATCTGATAATCAAAATTATCTAATGATACAGATAAATCGTATTCTTTTTGAAATTTACTTGGTGTATTTGTAACTTCATGATAACAGAAAGAATAATAATTATTTGATATAATTTTTTTTAAAAGCAGTTGAAAAAAATAACTATTTATATTTATGTTAACAAAGTTCTTAATTTTTTTACGAAAAAATAGACCCATTTTATTTAACTAATTTAATTAATGAAAAATATTAGCATAGTTCAAGCAAAAAAAAATCATCAGAATATAATTATTGAATTTTTAATTAAAAATCATGTTTGGAAGGCGCCAAAATCCAAATGGTTAAATATTTTCAATAATAATTGGAGTAACGTTAATAATTATGGATATATATTATTTGATGATGAAGAGATTGTTGGGTATTTTGGATTAATATTCTCTCACAATCAACATTTAAAATTTAACTATACTGCTAATATACATTCTTGGGTTGTTTTGCCAAAATATAGAGCGTACAGCCTTTGGTTACTGCGCAAAGTAGTAACGTTAGAAAATACATTTTTTATTTCGCATTCAACCATAAATAAAATTTTAAAAATTTATTATAAATTTAATTGGAAAATTTTAGATGAAAGTCACTACTATTTATTTGGATCTTTTTCTTTTGGATCGAAAGCTATGACAGAGCTAATAGATCATAATAATTATCAATTATTGCCTGGGGATATAAAAAATATCTATAATGATCATAAAGAATATAACTCAATTTTTATGAAACTCACTATTGAGAAAAAAAGTATTTATATGATCGGCAAAATAAAGAAATTTAAAAAAATATTTAATTTTTTTGAGATCATCTATATCTCTGATGTTGTTTTATTTAATATCTATATAGATAGGTTAATACGTAAAATTAAAAAAGCCACAAATTGTTCCTTTCTAAGGATTGATAGTAGGTTTATTAAAAGTCCAAAAAAATTAATCTCGAAAAAAATGAAAATTAAAAATTTTAAAAAAATATATTTTTGTAAAAATAATATTAATTGCAGTGAATATATTAATATACATAATTTATACTCAGAAATATTTTTACTAGATACCTAGATTTTTTTAAATCCTACTTTAGATTGTTCATTATTGCTTTTCCGCAATCCTGAGTATTAGAGTCACCTGATAAATCTTTTGTTCTACTTTTTTTGTCTGATAAAGTTTTCTCTATTGAATCTATTATACGATCACTTGCTTCTTTCTCACCTAAATAATCTAACATCATGGCACCCGACCAAATTTGACCGATCGGATTAGCAATTCCTTTACCTGCAATATCTGGAGCTGATCCATGGACTGGTTCAAATAATGATGGGAATTTATTTTCAGGATTAATATTTCCTGATGGTGCAATTCCAATTGTCCCTGTGCATGCTGGTCCAAGATCAGAGAGAATATCGCCAAATAAATTTGAGCCTACGACAACGTCAAACCACTCTGGTGTTAAAACAAAACGAGCAGTTAAAATATCAATATGATATTGATCAGTTTTTACATCAGGATAATCTTTTTTATTAAGTTCAAACCTTTCATCCCAATAAGGCATTGTAATAGAAATACCGTTAGATTTAGTAGCACTAGTTAATTTTTTTCTTTTTCTTGTTTTAGCTAGCTCAAAGGCAAATCTTTGAACTCTATCAATTCCAACTCTAGACATAACTGTCTCTTGAATAACTATCTCTCGATCGGTGCCTTGATACATCTTTCCGCCAACAGAAGAGTACTCTCCCTCGGTATTTTCTCGAACTATCATCATGTCTATATCGCCTGGTTTTTTATTAGCTAATGGGCATGGAACTCCTGGCATCAGTTTTACTGGTCTTAAATTTATATATTGATCAAAATCTCTTCTAAACTTTAATAATGATCCCCACAATGAAATATGATCTGGTAATCTTTCAGGGTCACCAACAGCTCCAAAAAAAATTGCATCATGTTTGCCAATTTTTTCTTGCCAATCATCTGGTAACATTTTTCCATGTTTTTCATAATAATCACATGAGGCAAAATCAAATTCATCAATCGTTAATTTAAATTGATGCTGTTTTGCTACTTCTTGAAGGACTTTAACGCCTTCTGGTAAAACTTCTTTTCCAATACCATCACCTGCAATTGATGCAATTTTATATTCTTTCATTTAATATATTTTCCTAAATCTGGTTTAAAATAATTTGGTCCTTTTAATACTTTTCCATGCTCATTGTAAATAGGTTTGCCATCATTTCCAAGTTTGCTCATGTTTGATTGCTGTACTTCATTAAAACATTGGTCTAAATTTATTCCAAAAGCATGTCCTGCGCCATATGTGACGTATAATATGTCAGTAAGGGCATCCGCCACCTCTTTTAAATCTTTGTCTTTTATAGCTTGTTTGAGCTCTTCAAGCTCTTCGTCTATTAAACTGACTCTTAAATTTTGAATTTTTTCTTCAGGAAAACTGGCTTTATCCTTTACATCTTGACCAAATGTACGCATAAATTTTTTGACACTGTTAAAATTACTCATTAGTAATTAGTCTTATCATTAAGGTATGAATTTTTTAAAATTATTATTAGCGATTTTATCCACAGTATTTTCTATGATTGTTGTGATTATCTTAGCATTTGCAGTGGGTCTCTTTTTGATTTTTTCTAATCTGCAAGATAAGTTTTCATATGAAAAAAAATTTACCGAATATGATAAAAAAAACATCATAAAAAATTTCATAGAAAAATGAAAAAAGTAAAAATATATACAACTCCCTATTGTCCTTTTTGTATAAGGATCAAAAATTTAATGAAAAAAAAACAGACGAGTTTCAAAGAAATTGATCTTTCAATTAATCCAGAAAAATTTGAGGAAATGTTAGCAAAAGCAAATGGGGCTAGAACAGTTCCCCAAATGTTTGTAAATGATACCCACATTGGAGACTGTGACCATGTTCATGAGCTTGATAACAATGGTGAATTAGATAAAATTTTAGGAATACTATGAGCTTATATTTTTTATCATTTTTTGCAGGTATATTAAGTTTTTTATCTCCTTGTGTTTTACCTCTCATTCCAGGTTATATATCTTTTATCAATGGCACTACATTGGAGGGTTTAGGAAATAAAAAAAAATATTTTATTTTGAAAGAAACTCTGCTTTTTACAATAGGTTTCTCTATAGTATTTGTTTCATTAGGAGCTACAGCAACATTGTTTGGGTCTACCATGCTTAAATATTCTAATATTTTTACTTATGTTGTTGGAATCATTATTATTTTTTTTAGCTTGAATATGATTGGTATTTTGCAGCTCAGGTTGCTTAATCAAGAATTCAAATACCATTTTCAAAATCAAATTACTAAACCTTATATGTCTTTGCTGGTTGGTATCGGTTTTGGTTTTGGCTGGTCTCCTTGTATTGGTCCAATTTTAGGCTCGGTTTTAGCTTTAGCTTCATTAGAAACAACTTTAATGAAAGGTGTTTCATTGCTTGTTATATATTCGATTGGCCTAGCTATCCCATTTGTTCTCTCTGGAATTTATATTACAAAATTTTTAATATTCTCTAAAAAAACCAGTTTGCATGTTGTAAAAATTCAAAAAATCTGCGGGTATATTTTATTAGTTACTGGAGTATTGATAGTAACGGGAAAAATACAAAGTCTAGGCTTTTATCTTTTGGAATGGTTCCCGTTCTTAGGACGGCTAGGTTAATTTACTATTTAAATTTTGTTGAAAGTAAAATACCTAAAATAATAAAAGCAGCTCCAACAATGTGAAAATTTGCTAATCTTTCACCCAATAAAAAGATCGCCATTAGAGAACTAAAAACTGGCATCAAATG
>MDSV01064664.1_pt1 | contig 10576 bp, 8 predicted proteins | sample 810851 | NCBI WGS metagenome assembly MDSV01 (sample SAMN05326640, study PRJNA326480) | marine metagenome | isolation source: seawater | place: Atlantic Ocean: North East | collected 2012 | reverse complement strand
TCAAGTATTTATGGAGATACTCTTGAGAGATCTCACATTTCCTCAGGCGAATTTTTTGATGCACTTAAGGTTCGAGAAATTGATACATCTATACCTTTAAAGGAATTGTCAACAGGCCAAAAGAATTTTTTCTTTGCTGCATTGTCTATACTTTTTTCTTTTGACATATGCATCGCACCTCACTCGAGTTATTTGTTGTACTTGATGTCAAAAGATGCGACGCTCTTGCGATCTCTCCTTCGTAAACAGCTCGATGGTGGACTATGTATGATTACAGATTCAAGAGATATTCAATTTAAGCGTCAGTTTTGCAATCGTGGAATGGTGCTTGGACCTTTAGGAGAAGTCATCTTTGATGGCGCTTTAGATGAGGCGATTGCTATAAGTAAGCGTAATGATATGCTTGAGAAAAGAGCCGAGGCTGATGAGATTAAGTTTGACTACGGTGAAAAACTAACCAATCTTAGTCCTACTGAAGAGGATCTTTTCAATGATTTTTGAGCTGGTGAATTTATGAATTATGTTAGGCGAATTATTCAAGGTTTACGTCGTCAGTGGATAATAATTGATGCCGTCGCTACTTATGACCGAGATAAGCAAGCTTCTGGTAGTTCTTTGGGATCTTGGGAAAGCTTAATGAATCCATTGCAGATGATACTTTTTTTTGTTGGTATTCGTGTTGGTTTCAAATATTTGTTGAGCGGGGCTAATGAATTCGGACCTGGTGGGGCGACTTCTGATTATTTTAATATTGTTGTTTTTATGATGCTGGGGTTTTCTATAGCATTTTTGTTCAGAGCTATCGCTCTTAAGTCTTTGTCTGGATTAAAGCTTAGAGCCCCTCTTTATTACTCAAGAGTTAAGCCCTTGGATATTTTGCTAGCGCTCTCTTTGAACGATATGCGAGCTATGGCGACATTATCCCTATTAATTCTTAGCGTTATTTACTACTTCACATGGAGTTTTCAGATAGATAGTCCTGGTTTAGCGATTTGTGTTTACCTTCTCACTGTTTTGATGGCAGTGGGATTTGGCTTATGTGTTGTTTTCCTTGGGAAGCTGAACAAATGGATCGTTAAAATCATCAGGCGGATAATTCAAAGGCTAATCATTTTCACGTCGGGGATTTTCTTTGCCACGTTTGAAATCCCAGCTGCAATGCGACCCATCATTACTTGGAACCCAATTCTTCATGGAGTGGAATTATTTCGCTATTCGATTAATAATGAATATCCAATCCCCGATATCTCGTTGTCATATCTAATACTATGTTCTATACTTACATTCAGCTTTTCATTAATTCTTTATAGGACTAATGAATTTCAGCTTTTAGAATCGAATGATGACTAGCTTTCCTCAATTCTTTTTCATTTCTAAAGCACCTTACTTTTTATTATGTCATGACTGACCGCTCTCTTCTTCCACTAAAAAGTTCTGCGGGGTCAGCACTGGCTTCAGTCAAAAATTCTATCCTGTTGATGCTTTCTAGATTTGATAACTCATCTTCTGCTTGGGAGATCAGGTTATCAAAACTACGAAAACCACAAACTTTAATTTCATTATTTTTAGCTTCGTCGGCTTTTTATTGTTTTGTTATTGGTCGAGATCGCTATACATCCGTTTCTGAATTTGTTATTCAACGGGCTGCCCCACCGCAAGCCGTATCTTCATCGGTTTTGGCGGGTGGTGCTGTATCTCCTCAGGTCTTATCAAGTTTAGTTGATGGTCAGTATTTACAAGTTCACTTAGCTTCTCCAGAGGTTAAGAATCGACTATATGCTGACCCAACAGTATTGGAAAAAAAGTACAAGCCCTCATTCCCAGATATTTTTTCAGGTCTACCCAGTGGTAGTTCTTCACCTAGTCAACTCAGTTTTTATAGAAATCAGCTCCAAGTCTCTCCGCAGCCATTAAGTGGTTCGGTGATTCTTACAACTGTTGGTTTCAATGCTGAACAAGCACTGACCCTTAATAAATCTCTAATAGCTCAATCTCGTCGTTTTGTAAATGAGATCAATCAAACGATTAATGCTGATCAAAATCTTTTTGCCCAAAAAGAAGTTGAATTTGCTGAAATACAACTGAAAAAATCAACTCAGGAATTAGAAGCTTTTCAGGAAAAATTTGGGCAGCTTAGTGTTATATCTGAGCAAACAGCTGTTAGTTCTTTTATTACAAGTTTAGAATCTAGACTTGTGGAACTTAAGGTGGAAGAGGCAAGTTTACGCCGACAATACCAGGATCCTAATGCTCCTGAAATTTCGTATATTGCAGACCAAGCAAGTGAGCTTGAGAAACAAATAAGTAAGGAAAGACGAAAGTCAGTTGATGATGGTAGTCGTAATTTAAACAGTCTTGCTATCCAGGAATCAGGTCTCAACGCTGATGTGGCATTCGCTTCAGAAGCTTTGAGGGCTGCTCGTCTAGCTGCAGATAACAGCCGTCGTGCAAGTCAACGACAACAGAAATTTGTGGTGATGCTGAGTGAACCGCAGCTTTCGGTAGCTCCTGATCAGAATTGGCGTTGGCAGGCCTTTCTTGGTTCTATCGGAATTATTGTGGTTGTATGGGGTGTTGGTGGCTTTATCCTCGCAGCCATGAAGAAAGCCTGATGAATTATTATTACTAATGATTAGTGCTGATCAAAGCCCTTTGTATTATCTCTGGTTTTCGGAAGCTACTAAGTGCTAATTATAGCGGCTATAAAATCCGAATTATTTGATGTCTATTTAAATACTTTGCTAAATCTAATAAGCACTAAGTCTATGATTCTGCCAAATGAATTCTTAATCATTGAAAATAAACTTCTCAATCGGCGTTGTTTTTTTATGATTTTTAATAATTTTTTGTTTTGGACGAAAAGCTGATCATATTCTCCTTGGATCTGTAGTAAACGGGTTAAGTTTGTTGAAACCTCTTCTAGGCTAGCTTCTCGATCTAAGTTTTTTATCTCAGACCAGTCACCTAAAATCATATCAATAGAAGATACTTTGTTTAAGCTTTGAATATAATTGATATCCGGTTCAAGACCAAATAAAATTGAATTGAGCTCCAGATTTAGATATATGTCAAGAATCTTTGGCTCTTCAGTTAGAAGTCTCCAAGTCACCAGACCCGTGAGAGGTTTTATAGTTGATGTATATAGGCTGGCAGCTATCTGAGGGTTTTCATTATTGCGTAAACGGTTTATAGATGTATTATCTAGTGCATTTAGACGCAAATCACAGGCACAATTGCGGTACTTTTTTGCCAATTCGTCAGCCTCAGAATAAATTCTTAAAATGTCAATGCTTTTGATGGCGGTACTTTCGGTTGCATATAATTTTTCGAGTGCTTTGTGTGGGGGCGAATAAATAAATAAGACTTCGTTCGCGTTCACCTCACGAGTTTTCTTGCTACTGATCGGAAGTAATCCTGCACCTTGGAGCTTATTCTGCAATGATGCATGAATTGCGTTTGCAGAACACCAGTAGTGCATGAGACTTTTTATTCAACACTAAGTCTATAATGGGAGGTGACTAGGACTTGTGATGGAAGTAACGACTAAGTTTAATCTTGTAGTGGGATGTCCTTCTTCATTGCGACAACTACCTTCTGGACGATGCTTGGTGATTGATGCAGAGTCTGTTGATAAGGATAAATGGCTTCATCAAGAAGCATGTATTACAGATCCTTGGCCATTAGATTTCAAGCAAAGTGTTATAACTAAAACAGATGGTGAAAATATTAAATGGTATACATTTTCTGATGCAAGATTCAATGGTCCATGGTCATTAACTTCTTATATCAATCAATATCCCAACCTAAGGTCTATCGGATCTAGAGAATTAATTGGAGAATCTCTTGCATCAATTTTAAATAATCAAGATATCCTTGCTCATCCAAGTTCTACTTTTCAACTTGTTTTACGTCAGGGAGATCCTTTTGATGTCCTAACTAGCGCAGGCGCTTGGTTGGCGCGTTGTTCTTGTATTACTTTTCGCTGTAAAAATTGTATAGAGTCCTCATTATCAAGATGTGAGCAGCTATTAGATTCTTTAGGATTCCAACAGTCTTGCGATGATATTTCTGTTTGGTCATCTAAATTAAAACCATTTCATTTGCCTTTGCTGCTTTACGGGATCCGGGCTCTTTTTAATGCAGATTCATATCGCTCTTTACATCCAGATTTGTATGACGCTTCTGATTCTGAATTAATGAATCACTGGTTATCAGATCCAAATTTTACGAATATATCGGCTGAGATGAAATTAAAAATTCAAAATAGCATGGACCCATTAAGACTATTATCTTTTTTTAATACGGATGCGTATCGATCTTCACGGCCAGAATTAAATAATTTTTCGGATTTAGATCTTATTAATCACTGGTTGGCTGCACCAAATTTACGTGGTCTTTTATCACAATCAAGCCTTCTTGGTAATCCTCCGAGCGAAGGAGATATTTTGCTGTCTGATGAATCTTTGCTTGAGTTTCTTATCCATCTTTTTCCTTTTGAATACTATATGAACATACGTCCTGATTTGGCTGGTAAAAGCAAAAAAGATCTTTTAATTCATTTCTGGTTATTTGGGAGAACAGAAGGAATTGATCTTTCGGAGGGTTGTATACATGATCAATTAGTTAGCGATGTGAAATCAGCGTATACCTCACAAATTAAAGCTTTGACTGGTCGTATTCATGAATTGGAACAACTACTATATTCTACTAGATTGCAGATGAATAAGCTGCATCTGTTGATTAATCGTTTAAGGGAATCAGGACGAGCTGATGACTAATATTAGCTATATTTACCCCTTGTGCCAGCTGACCGACGACTTCATTTACGGTCGCTGGGAAAGGTTGAACCGTATAAGGGTACTGCCAACCCATGAATATAATTTTGATGATTCTTCTCATGAAATTATTGAAATTCTAGTTGCACTCTCTCCCTGTGAGTTGCTTAAGCCCGATTGGTCTCCTCCTTTGATTATAACAAGTTTGCCTTATGTAGAGATAAGTTTTCGATATTGTGCAACTCTATTGTTGAATGCGTTGTCTGATCTTTCTTGTGGACAATTATCTCGAGCTGAATCTCATGTCAAATTATTCTGCATTTCTTTTGGTGATTTTCTCGAACTAAATTCAGATCTTTCGTTTGCTTCAACCTCGTTTAGACGTTTAGAGGCATATTCGGTTCTTACGCACTGTCTTCGGAAATTCCGTATTTCTCAAAAGCTCAGTTCTCAAGGTCTTTTGCCCCGGAAGATGACCGTTGTCTTAGGAATGCATCGTAGTGGTACTTCCGCATTGTCTGGAATGTTGGCACAAGCTGGTCTTTCTGGCCCCAAAGATTCTTTAGGTTCTACCGACAGAAATATGCTTGGTTATTGGGAATCAGAGGCATTAGTTACTTCCTCTGATTTATTTATCAGTAGCAATCAAAGTCATTGGTCACAATTGTATCGATGGGATCCGGATTGGTGGATCTCTTCATCGGCTCTGAATTGGGTTGAATCTTATCTAGATGATTTAATTAATACTTTTGACTGCTCTGATCATATCGTGCTTAAAGATCCACGCCTTTGTTTCCTCTTAGAGGCTATGACACCATGCTTACTTGATCCACTTATCGAGGTTGATTTTCTATTAATGCTACGTTCTCCAGTTGAAGTCATTTCTTCACTTTGCAAAGCTGAAGACATTTATCCTAGGGATGCTCTCAACTTATGGATTGGTTCTGTCCTCCAATCAGAGTATCTTTCACGCTTTTCCCCGCGTAGAGTCTTCACCTATTTAAATCTCATTGAAGCTCCTGGAGGTGTCCTGAATTCATGTTGTTCCCTTTGGGGGATGAATCCCTCTGAGCTAAATAAAGATAAGGCAAAGAAATTTATTCAGTCTGACTTGTATCGGCAAAAAAGCTTTACCTTGAGAAGTGAATTTAAAAGTATGCATCCTGAACTAGAGAGTCTTCTCCTATTGGCTGAAGAAATTTATGTTTGTATTCAAGATCCGAGCCGAAATTTATCGTTCTGCAGTAATTTGTTTGAAAGGCGCTGGCTTGAATGTATGCTTGCATCATGAATTGCAGCCTTGTCTTGCATCTTGCGTGTGATTTTATTCTTTTAGATAGTATTCTTGATGTGACTTCATTTGTCCTCGAATTCTGATTCCACTATTAATGTTTGCTGCGCTTCTGTTTATCGCAAAGTTTTCGTGAATTTGAGTTAAGTTTGGGTTATAAAATAAATCGCATGGAAGCTGTCCGAGGTCAGCGATATCGTACTGGTTCAGCATGAAATCTACCTCCTTTTGAAATCGTTTTCTCTTGGCTGGCGTATTTTCATCTCCACGTGAAACTGATTCATGGTGATAAAGCTGTGCGTATGGGGTGAAGATATTCCTATAGCCTCTAGCATGTACTCTGAGACAAAAGTCAACATCATTGAAAGCTACTTGGAGGTCTTGTTCGTTTAGTCCGCTAACTTCGTTAAATATTGTTCTTCGTACTAAGAGGCATGCCGCAGTTACAGCAGAGAGTTGCTGGCTATATTTGAGTCTGTCTACGTAGCCAGGACTGTCGCCAGGGAAGTATTTGTGTGCGTGTCCAGCAATGCCACCAATCCCGATGATTACCCCTCCGTGCTGAATTGTGCCATTTGAGTAGAAAAGTTTTGCTCCAACACATCCAACATCAGTTCTCGAAGCATGTGAGACCATTTCACTCAGCCATTCATCTGAGATGACTTCTATATCGTTATTTATTAGTCCAATAATTTCTGCATCCGATTGTTTTACTGCATAATTATTTATGGCTGAGTAGTTAAAATTTTCATTGTAGTTGAGTATCTTGATCTTCTTTGGATTTTCTCTGGTGAGCTTTTCGAATAACTGTTCAGTAGCCTTTTCTATGCTTTGATTATTGACAATTGTTATTGTATATTCGCTGTAATTTGTTTTTGTGAGTATTGAATTAATCGCTAATCCTAGTATTTCAGATTTGTCGCGTGTTGGTATAATGAGATCTACTATAGGTTGTTTTTCTGGAATGCTCCATTGACATCGGAATCGATTTGGTTCTTGTGTTGTAGCTATTCCATGATGTCCTCCACGTCTATGTTGTTCGTCGAGAAAATTTTGGATAGCCTTGAGGCCACGTTCTGTTGTGTAATCCTTGCTGTTGGGATTGCTTGATGTTGATTCAGGATGAATTCGCCAATGATATAAAACTCTTGGTATATGAATGATTTGGTTTGGGCTGGATTCAAGAATTATTCTTAGCGCAAGATCATAATCTTGGCTTCCCTCAAGGCCGTTCCGAAATCCTCCGATTTGCTCTATTAAGTCTCTTCTGTAAACACCTAAATGGGATATAAAGTTGTACGAAAGTAATAGTTCTATGTTGAAAGACGGCTTAAAGTGCGGGCATGAACGTTCTCCTGTATCATCTATTTTATCTTCATCGCTATAAATTAGATTTGCAAGAGGTCTCTTCTGTAGTTCCTGAGCTACCCAATAAAGCGCATCTTCTGAGAGCAAGTCATCATGGTCTAGGAGTGCTATAAATTCACCTGTTGCTAGCTTTAGTGCATCATTGCTTGCCTGGCAAATGTGTCCATTTTTTTGTCGATAAGTGACTTTTATTCTTGAGTCTTTTGATCTGAATTCTTCTAGGATCTCTTTTATATAGTGCTTCGTAGAACTGTCATCACATATACATAGTTCCCAGTATGGATAGCTTTGACTCTGTACGCTTTCTATGCAGGCTTGTAAGTGTGAAGGTTTAGTGTTGTATGTAGGTAGAATTATGCTAATTAACGGTGCATCCTTATTTAGTTCTATCCATTTGTTCATTTTAATTTTATTATGCTTTAATTGAGGCTCCACATTCGCCACGTAATATCCGTAGCTTTGATCTTCTTTTTGCTTGCTTTGTTTGATGTGAGTACTCTTTGCCCACGTCCGATGTTTGATTTGATGTTGTCTGTATATCTGTTCAGTTCGCCATAATATTTCTTCGTTGGTAGTTGTATTGATTTTTCCTGTGCTTTTGTCTTTTAATTTTTGTTTGCGTGTTGTCCACTGTCTTAACAAGTCTAGTATTACAGGTTTTGTGGTTGGAAGCACTGAAAAAGTTGTTTGAAGAGGTCCTACTCCTGTCGTGGGTTGTATTCGAATTCTGCTTCTTCTAGTGATTACAATTGGAATTGCCAAGCAGGTATCTGATGCTTTGATTGGCACTATGAATTCTTTTCTGTTAGCCCCGTTTGGTCCGTCTGGCTCGATTGAAACGCGTGTCAGTGATTCATGCGTTTCTATTTTAACCGATATTCTAAGGATGTATATTCCTTTCGGAAACTTTTCTCGAGTCATAAAGCACCCATTTGGCTCATATATTTTGTAATGGTTATCGCTTAAATATTTAATATTTTCTCTTATCCAGTCTTGCCGGAATCTTATTTTTCTTCTAGTAATTTCATTCATATCTTTGTCTCGTGTTTGGTATAATTATTTAAATACCATTGTACTGTTTCTTTTATTGCTTCGGTGAAGCTGTGCCGTGGTGACCATCCTAGCTCTGTTTCAATTCGCGTTGGATCAATTGCGTATCGCCGATCATGTCCTGGTCGATCGGTAACCTTCGTTATCAGTTTTTTGTGTGGTGCCTGCGCCGGGATCATTTCATCCAGATGTCTACAAATACACTCAACAACCTCCCAGTTTGTTCGCTCGCCATACCCGCCAATGCAATAACTGCGGCCTGACTCTCCTCGACAAGATGCCAGTAAAAGTGCATCTACGTGATCTTCCACATACAACCAGTCGCGCACGTTGAGGCCGTCGCCATAAAGTGGAATCGATTCTCCTGCGGCTGCTTTTAGAGCAACCACAGGAATTAACTTTTCTGGGAATTGCCATGGCCCATAGTTATTTGAGCAGTTGGTGAGAACGACGGGAAGTCCGTACGTGTGGTGCCACGCTTGCACCAAATGGTCGCTTGCTGCTTTGCTTGCTGAATAGGGACTGCGAGGGTCGTAAGGCGTTGTTTCTGAAAAACGTCCCTCCCGTCCGAGGGAGCCAAACACTTCATCCGTACTGATGTGATGCAATCTGAATTGCTCGCGCCGCTCTGGCGGGAGTTGCTCAAAATGTGATTGGACGGCTTGGAGAAGGTTGTATGTTCCGGTCACATTGCTTTCGATAAACACGCCCGGTCCAGAAATGGAGCGGTCCACATGGCTTTCTGCCGCCAAGTGCATCACAAGGTCTGGATTGGCCTGCTTGACGGCTTTTTGAACGGCTTCTGCATTGCAGAGATCAATCGGCTGTAATTCATGACGCTGTTGATGTTCAACGCCCAGCTCTTTGATCACCTCCTCGATCGATGTGAGGTCACTGGCATATCCCATCTTGTCGAGGTTGAACACAACCGCGTCGCTCTCCCGTAACAGCCGTCGAACGACGGCACCGCCGATGAACCCTGCACCGCCAGTGACCAGGATGCGTTGACGCGTTCCGAGTAGTTCTGTAGTGGTCGGCGTGGACTTGGCCATTGAATCAGGATTAAGTCAGCGGTGAAAAAAAAAGACTGGTAGTGATCCGGTTTCAGTCAGCTTGGACTCGAAGCAGAAGCTGCTTCAAGGCTTCTTGCCAATGTTGTCCCTCAAGCTGCAAGGCCGCTCGTGTGGTCGTGCAATCGAGAAGGGAGTAGTTCGGGCGAGAGGCAAGTGTTGGATAGTTTGATGTGGTGATCGGATTCACCTTGGCGGGTGCTTCCACCATGCCGAGTCTGTGGCCGAGTTCACCGATTGCCACTGCCACGTCGTACCAACTCGCGGCCCCCGCATCACTCCAATGCAGGATCGGTGGCAGGGGTGTCTGCGACCCCTTTGTGATCGTTTTCCAGCATGCGGCCGCCAAATTCAAGGTGCTGCTTGGGCATCCCACTTGGTCGGAAACCACACCTAGTTGTTCTCGTTCACGGTGAAGACGCAACATCGTGAGGGCGAAATTACGACCGACTGGACCCATAACCCAGCTTGTGCGAAGGATGACGCCTTGAGGGTTGTTGGGACCGAAGATTCTTTGGATGGCTAGTTCACCCGCGGCCTTGCTTCCTCCATACACACCAAGGGGCGTCGTGGGTTGATCGACAAGATATGGAGAACCCTGTTGTCCATCAAAGACAAAATCGGTGCTTACTTGTAAGAGTCGGCCCCCCTGGCGATCGAGTTCTTGCGCAAAGGCTTCAGGTGCTCCAGCATTGATGGCATGAGCCAACTCGGGTTCAGACTCTGCCTGATCGACAGCGGTGTAGGCCCCAGCATTGACAACCCAGTCTGGTTGATATTTTTGGACAGCCAATCGGCAGGCTTCCGCATCGGAGAGGTCAAGCTCATGACGTGTTGTGGAGATGAGATCAACCGCTTCAGGCTTCGAATCCAGTAAGGCCCGGCCCAGTTGCCCTCCGGTTCCGGTGAGCAAAATCTTCATGGGAACAGATCTCCTGATGCCTGGGCCGCAAGGAAGTCAGGGGCTTCGGCGTCTTTCTCAGACAGGCTGATGGCGTTGCCATTTAAATCACCTTGTGGCC
>MDSV01141133.1_pt1 | contig 10577 bp, 6 predicted proteins | sample 810851 | NCBI WGS metagenome assembly MDSV01 (sample SAMN05326640, study PRJNA326480) | marine metagenome | isolation source: seawater | place: Atlantic Ocean: North East | collected 2012 | reverse complement strand
TTTTTCTCGCCACCGGGTTCTTCCTTCCCCACGTCCCCTGCTACGCTACGGAAAAGTGGATGAATCTTCATCCTCTCGATCAGTTGCAACTTCCCGCGATCCAACCCAGTGACCGCGCAGATACGCCCCGATTCTCCTGGAACCTCCATTGGCGACTACCAGAGCCACGCCTTCAATTTCTTGAGGATACTAATCAATGGCATAATCTCACTCGTTCCTACTTGGCATGCACCACCTTTATAGACGCTCAAGTGGAGAGACTTCTCGAAACCCTCAGGACAAGCGGTCTGGAAAAAAACACGATCGTCGTCCTCTGGTCTGACCATGGGTATCATATCGGAGAAAAAGAAATTACAGGCAAGAATACCCTGTGGGACGATGGGACCAGAGTTCCGCTGATCTTCGCAGGACCTGGAATCAAAAGTGGGCAGGTTTGCAGGAAGCCTGCTGAGCTCCTCGACATCTACCCCACCCTTGTCGACCTGCTGGACTTTCCCTCCAACGACACCCTTGAGGGACACTCTCTCGTTCCACAGCTCGAAAATGCTGAGGCGCCTCGTAAGTGGCCCGCCATCACAACCCACAACCATGACAACCACGCTATCCGGACCGAGAACTGGCGATATATCCGCTATGCGGATGGATCCGAGGAGCTTTACGACATGGCCAAGGACCCCAACGAGTGGAGCAACCTCCTTCCCCCGGGCGATAAGGGGAAGAACACCGCGGCGCGTACACAGGCAGATCAAATGGCACAGTGGATCCCCTCTGTGAATCGCAGGCCGGCAGCCGGTTCTGCCCACCGAGTTCTGACTTACGAGAAGTCTACGGGAGCAACTACGTGGGAAGGGAAGCCTATTCAGCCCACGGATCCGGTCCCAGAATTGCGGTAAGGCCCCTCAACTCCATGCGCACAGACCCTCAAGGTGCGCCGCGGACTGAGCAACCCACTCATCCAGCTCATCAGGGCTCTTGAGTTGCCGGCCCCGCTGCCTGTCGACCAGAAAATACCCGCAGTTGGAGTCGGACAAGGTCGTCAGGTCACCCCATAAATGTTCCACTTGGGCAACAGGGAATACCCCCGGTGAGCCACTCCCCGCTCCTCTCTTGACCTCCTTGAGGGTGAGATAGGTCGGCATACGCTCAACAAGAGCGCGAATGGCTTCTCCTATCTGCTTCCGATCGTTGACAAGAACGGACTCGCGATCGAGGCCGAGGAGAGACAAATACTGATCAAGATCAACCCAGCTCGTCATGGAGTTGAAATAGGACAGCCCATACTCGGAGTAGGATTGTGGCATTGCCAGGCCCTCTACAAGCCGGAGCTTCCCATCCACCCGGGCCAACCCTCCACCCCGGTCTGCCAGTTGCCGGCTTATGACTTCAAGGGTAATCCCCCGCCCGCTCTTGAGATGAGTGCCCAATATCGCAGGGTCCACAAAAGCTCCCAAGGTATCCACGTTGTGGACAAGCAAGGTCTTCAACTGTGGACGTTCCTGCAAGAGCGCACGCAATGTCCCATTCAGGAGAAGATTAGGAACCTCATAGAAATGGCCCATGGGATGGAGGCACTGGGTAGGTAAGTTATCCGTATAATCCTGAGCTTCGCCCGTCGCTCGGGCCCAATCAATCATGCCAGAGCGCACGGAATCCCGTAACTTCTGCTGCTGAGGGTCGAGCTGCTGTTCGGGGAGCTCCTCCCAAGCAAACTTCAAGTCCCGCACCGTGGGAATCATTCTCAGCCCTACTGTCCGGCCAGGAGACAGGAAAAGGGGGCCTTCGTAATTATATTGGGAGACCTCATCCAGAAATCTGCTGGTGGGCCCATGAGTGAGATAGGAGGTAGTAAATACGTGAGGGATTCCCACCCCAAGGCTCAATCCCGTCTTTCGGGACTTGGCGAGATGAACCTCGAGAAAGGTGCGGTGCCTTCCACCCAGCAAAGCAAAAGGATTAAGAGCCTTGCAGGTTCCCGCGCCACCGGTCCACCTCGAGGCTGCACCCGCAGCGAGAGTGACTACTGCAATCTCTCCTCCAGCAATTGCAGCCTCTCCAACCTCGGAACTCTCCCTCGACAAGTTTTCGCTCCCTGCCGTGCAGTCCACGACATCCCCGGAAATGACGTCATCGATTCGAGACGTAGATGGCAGCCTGTTGCTTTGCAGGCTGACGCGCCCGGAAATTACATCTTCTCGCAGCCTGCCATGGGCTACCCGATCAAAGCCGTTCTCCTCCAGAAGCGTCTTCAGAGTTTCGGTTGCCTCTCTCTGATTGACCGCCTGACCGGCGCCCTTGCCAGCAGAGTCAGGAGCACGCTCCTCCTCCCCGGAAAGCGACATATCGCTTTCAAGAAGCTCCGCACTTGTCCCTGTATCATTAATCTGGAAGTCATACACCACCGGGTCCATCGCAAAGGGCAGAGCCGTCTGAAGATGGTCCTTGGCCTCCTTCATGATCCACCCCATCGCGTCCTGTGCTTCGGATTTCCGGGCTGGGTCAAAGATAAAGCCCATTCCACCTCCCGACACTCCCCCAAACATACAGAACCCCCAGAAATCGTCCCCAAACTTTTCCTCAACACGCTCGATCAGGATTTCCGTGTAAAGATTTGTGGCCCATGGGAGAATGGTCTGGAGCGGTCCTCGGAAATTTCTCGTGGTGGCCCGGCCAAGGCCCCTCATGTCTCCCCTCTTCAGGCAGGAGACCACCTCATCAAGAAGTCTCAAGGCCTCTAGGCGTCCTGCCCATTCCCTCTCAGAGCGGAGTAGATACCTCTCGGTCACCATTTCCAGCATGGGGCCCACGTTCTGAGTCATTCCCCCATGGACAAGAACAAGCGAATCCCGCAGCGCTTTCCTAGCGGACCTTGGGATCTCGTCCTCATCAAAGACATGGTGAGCAGGCAACAGGCGTCCACGCGAAACATGAAACTCCGGGTCCATCGCGCTCGCGGGGACTCCCGAGATCAATTTGATTCCGGGCCAGACTCCTCCGCAGTCCTGCCAGCCGCCACCCGACCCACCAAGCCACTCCCCCAGAACCGCCCTCGCCAATACAAGGCGTTTCTCGCTTTCACTGAGAGTCCCGCTCAGGGATCTGGTCTGGCCGGTTGACCTCATCAGCACGGCAATGAGGGCCGCCAGAAGGTTGGTGGATACTGCCAACCTCGACCCCTTCGAGATCCCGCGAACGCTGGAAACCAACTCAATGCCCCGCCCGGGACCGACCATTCGCTCCAGGAGAGATTCCAAACTTTGTCCAGAACCCTCGATTCCCGGCGGCACGACTCCAGAGGCAATAATGGCCGCTTTGAGCAGGCCCAGATCGTCTTTAGCGAAATCAAAAACCTCCCCGAGACTTTCGACCCGGGCCGACGCCCTCAGATCTAGAGACCTCAGAGTGATCACTGGCTCATCGATGACTCGCACCTGAACCTCGATCGGTGGAGCCGGCTGATCCTCCGCGCCGTGGACCCCAAGGTCTACCGAGATATTGAGAACCTGTGCACCCTCTGGATAATCCATGCCCAGAAAAAAGATATCCGACCACCCTGCGTGGGACAGGTCCATCCGAACGGGGGTTCGCTCGCAGAGTATCTTCCGGGATCCATCAGGCTTTCTCTCCAAAAGCTCCTCCGAAACGATCAGAGGATGATCCGCGGGATGGCCCATTCGAAACATCCACTGGTTGCCTTTGACCTCCTGTACCGCCCTGCGCACCTGAGCGCCCAGAGCATGAAAAGCCAGTTCATGATACCCGTGGGCAAGGGCGGATGACAGCGCCCCACAGGCTCCTTGCTCCGCAACCGCCAAGTGAAATACGTCGATGGCTTCGGCAAACTGCCGCTGAAGAAGAAGATTGGTCCCTGCTACCGGAATGCGGCCTGTCTTTTCGGCCGGTAATAGCGGAGGAAGGTGGTGACGATGAATTGCAGAGAGAAAACAGAGAGCCCGTACCCTTTCGTAAAGGTTTTCACTTTCTCTGCGGAACCGGTCGAGGGCGACACACTCGTCCAAGAGCTCTGACATGGTGAGCGTCGCGCAAACCTCTGCCAGTGCTATATTGCGAACCTCGGGCTCCTCGCTTGAAATAATTGTCAGGAGCTTGGACATGCGGGGCGAGAGTGAGCCGTAATCTCAATTATATCAGTGAGCACTTCATCCCGGTGAGGGCCTGCCAGCGCGAGAGAAAGCTGAGCCCTGAGGAGCCCATAGCGCTCCCCGATATTGAAGCGCTGGCCCGCCAACTCTACAGCGAGGTATTTTTTCTCCGCAGCGATAACCGCCAGGGTAGGAGAGAGCCCGAGCTTTTGCCCCTCTTCAAGCCGGGTCGCTTCCTGGCCGAGATGCTCCATGACCCTGGAGGTAAGAAGATGCATCCCGAAAAAGCACAGATAATTCCCGGCCCTTAATCCGGGTACGATCAACTCCTGTTCAGCAAGCGTCGGAGTCGGCTTCTCGATCACATCGTGGACCTCAAACAGGGATGGCGATACCGGCACCCGACTGGCCGCCACAGCTCCATAATAGCGCAGTTGACTCTCGTGAGTCGGGTTGACTGCCGAAATACAGCCTTCGTGACCTGCCGCCACTTTCAGCATCTGGCTGACGCAGGATGGCCCATCATTACTGAGGTAGAGGTGATCGCCTACCAGCAGGACAAAGGGGTCCTCTCCCGTGAATTCATGCGCACTCCATACCGCGTGGCCGTATCCCCGGGGAACCTCCTGCTCTATCAGAGTAAGCCGATCCGCATGCTCTCCTGCAGCACGCAGGAAGATGTCACGAGTTCCCGGATAGATCACCACTGCAGCGGAATCGATTCCGGAGGCAAAAAGATCATCAAGGATGATTGCCAAAGCGGTCTTGGCTACTCCCTCGGAATCCACCAGCGTCTGGAGGGGCAAATGGTATTCCGTGGGACTGGCCGCAGTAACAACAGCTTTTCTCGGGATCACGCTCGAAGCGTAGGACGCACGCGGCGGGAATAAAGGAAATGTTCATCGGGAAGTCTCCCAGAGTTGCCAACTCCGGGCAATTCACTCACCGTCCAAGGCGCGTTATGCGTTTCAGCCTCTCAATTCTTCTCCTCTGTGCAGCATCTGTAATTACCCTCGCCGGTAGGGCAGAGAATTCAACTCAGCCTAATGTTCTGCTCATTATCTCTGACGACCAATCGTGGGGGGACTACTCGTTTCTTGGACACCCCCACATAAAAACTCCTCACCTCGACAAATTAGCCGGCGAATCATTGACCTACACCAGAGGTTATGTGGCGGCTCCACTCTGCCGCCCCTCCCTCGCTTCCATCTTCAGTGGCAGGCACCCGCACGAACACGGCATCACCGGGAATGATCCCCGCATCCAGTCGGGAAAAAAAGCAGGACGGACCGACCCCGAACTCGGCCCACTCTACGACGCCATCATGGACCGGATCGATGATGAGCCCGGCCTCGCTCATCTTTTGGGCAGAGCAGGCTACCTCAGCCTGCAGACGGGGAAGTGGTGGGAGGGAGACCCGAAGAAGAGGGGTGGCTTTACTCATGCGATGACCCACGGAGATCCCAAACGTGGAGGGCGTCATGGTGATGCCGGACTCAAGATCAGCCGGCAGGGCATCAAGCCCATCACGGACTTTATTGACGAAGCCGGTAAAAGGAAGAAGCCCTTCTTCATCTGGCACGCCCCATTCCTTCCGCATACCCCTCACAACCCTCCGGCACGCCTCTTTGAGAAATACCGCGCAAAGTCGACTTCCCGCTTCATTGCCCGCTACTGGGCGATGTGCGAGTGGTTCGATGAGACCTGCGGTGAATTACTCGCTCACCTTGACGACGAGGGGCTGCGGGAAAACACGATCGTCCTCTACGTTACCGACAACGGCTGGATTCAAAGCCCCAACAGCGGCCGCTACGCCCCGCGATCCAAGCGCTCTCCCAATGAGGGAGGAATCCGAACTCCTGTGATGGTCCGCTGGCCAGGCCAGATTGCCCAGAAATTCGATGAAGAGACCCTCGTGAGCTCAATCGATCTAGCCCCTACCATCCTGAAGGCCTGCGGCCTGCCCGTGCCCCCCTCGATGAAGGGGATCGACCTGCGGGACCGGGAGGCCCTTATCAACCGCAACGCCATCTTCGGAGCCGCCTATGCTCATGACATCTTCGATGTCGCCCGGCCTACCCTCAGTGTGCAGACCCGCTATGTCGTGACGGGGGATTGGAAATTGCTCCTGCACCACAGCGGACCGGTCCCCGGCAAGGCTGCCGAGCTCTATAACCTGAGCAAAGATCCTGCCGAAGAAACCGACCTGGCCGCCAAGCACGCAAATAAAGTCAAGGAACTCAGCGCGCGGCTCGCCGCTTGGTGGCCGGGACCGAAGGTTGCTCCCTGACTCCTGCTCCCCTTCTGTCAGAGCGGCAAGACTGGTTGAACGTGTTTAGGTAGCCGCTATCACAGGAAACCGCATGATTCGTGATTCTTGGTACGCTCCAACTACTTCCGGCCGAAAATACCTGAAATCAAATGAATAGACTCCTTACCGCCTCTGTGTGCGCCTTGCTTTCGTTTCCTTTCGCGCAACCGTGCGCGGGAGCCAGCCCAGAAGGAACCCCCAATGTCCTCCTGATCGCCATCGACGACCTCAATGACTGGGTTGGCTGTCTGGGAGGACATCCAGACACTCGAACGCCCCACATTGATCGCCTCGCTCGGAACGGAGTGCTTTTCACTAACGCTCACTGTCAGGCCCCCATCTGCAACCCCTCCCGGACCAGTATCATGTATGGATTGCGGCCCTCAACTTCAGGGGTCTACATGAACGCTCCCCGCCCTTGGACCGTTCCCGCCCTAAAAAATCACGTGACGATGGCGCGCCACTTTGCCGCCAATGGATACCTCACCCTCACAACTGGCAAAATCTACCATGGGTCCGGCCTCCCTCCGGGAGACTTCGACGTCGTTGGCCCACGCCCCGGGCAACGCCTCGAGCGGGACGTCCGGCTCATCAAGGAGCTGAAGGGGCTCTGGGACTTCGGGCCCCAGACATACAAAGAAGACTTCTTTCAGGACCACGCCGACGCGAGCTGGGCCATCGAGCAAATTAACGCCAGTCACAATAAGCCCTTCTTCCTCGCAGTCGGCTTCTACCGGCCCCACGTCCCTTTCTACTCCCCAGCCCGAGTCTTCCAGGAGATTCCGAAAGCTGAAGTCAATCTTCCCCCCGTAAAAGCTGGCGACCGGGATGACCTGCCCGAGATTGTCAATGAGCTGACCATCGCCCCTGCCGCGCCAACGCATGATTGGTTTGTAAAAGGTGGTCACTGGAAGAACGCGATACGGTCCTATCTGGCCTGCGTGCGCTCGACCGACGAGCAAGTCGGCCGCCTGCTGGATGCTCTCGAAGGAAGCCCACACGCAGGAAATACGGTGGTTGTCCTTTACTCAGACCATGGGTTCTTCCTTGGAGAAAAAGAGCGTTGGGCCAAGCAATCGCTCTGGGAACGCGCGACCAGAGTGCCCTTCATCATCTCCGCACCTGCTATGAACAAAGGAACGCGTTGCACCCGCCCTGCAGAGCTTCTCAGCATCTACCCCACCCTTATCGATCTTTGCGGCTTGCCCAAACGAGAAGGCCTCGAGGGGGCAAGCCTTGCCCCTCTTCTCATGAATCCAAACGCTGAGTGGCAAAGGCCCGCTCTTACCACCCATGGCAAAAACAATCATGCCGTGCGAACAGATCATTATCGCTACATCCGGTATTATGAAGGGTCTGAGGAGCTTTACGATCTACGGAAAGATCCCAACGAATGGACTAACCTTGCTGCGAAGAAGGAACTGGCGCCCCTGAAGGAGGAGCTCGCCAGATGGCTTCCAAAAGTCAATGCCGATCCAGCAAGGAGTGGCGCGCCACGAAAACAAAAGACCCCCAAGAAGAGGGCCACACAGTAGCTCGCCCAAGGGATTTCCTTAATTCCGGAGCGACCCGCTCCAATGACAATCTTCAACCACGCTCAGACTCCATGTCTCCTTTCCACGCTCTCCTCCTTTGCCTCCTCCTTCCAGCTTCCTGCCTGGGTCAGCCCAACATCCTTTTCCTGTTCGCTGACGACCAGCGCAATCATACCCTTGGGTGCGCTGGTCACCCCGTGGTCAAGACCCCTCACCTTGATCGCCTCGCTGCGCAGGGCGTGCGCTTTGAAAATGCGTTCGTTACAACCTCCACCTGCTGGGCAAGCCGAGCCTGCCTCTTCACTGGTTGCTACGAACGCCGCCACCTCTACCGATCCTCACCCGGGCCGCTCAATCCCGATCTCTGCGCGACAAGTTACTTTGCTCTTCTCAAGGCCTCCGGCTACCGCACTGCCCATCTCGGAAAAGAGCACGTTGCAATCAGCAAGGAGAGCGCCGTCGCCATGTGGGACATCCGCCGCAAGCTGGGACGCAATCCCTACTTCAAGAAGCAGGCGGACGGAAGTCTGCGCCATACCACTCAGATTCTCGGCGACTGGGGCGTCGACTTCCTCAAGGAGCAGAGGAACAACCAACCCTTTTGCCTTCAGATCTCATTTAATGCAACGCACGCCGAGGATCGTGATAAGCGGCCAGGGCTTGGGCACTTCCCTTGGCCGAGAGTAATGGATGGGGTCTACGACGACCAGCAGATGCCTCTGCCCACCCTCAACGACGCTTCCATCTATGAGTCGCAACCCGCCTTTCTCAAGAACTCCCTCAACCGGGAGCGCTTCTTCTGGCGCTGGGATACTGCCGAGAAATACCAGATCAATATGCGTGCTTACTTTCGGATGCTTAGCGGGATCGATCACGTCTTGGGGCGCCTCGTCGCCCAACTCAAGGCGCAAGGCCTTGCAGAAAACACCGTCATTATCTACTCGGCGGATAATGGCTTTTACCTTGGTGATCGCGGATTTGCGGGTAAGTGGACCCACTATGATGAGTCTCTGCGGGTCCCGCTCATTGTATTCGACCCTCGCGCTCCAAAGGGCCGCCGCGGAGTCGTTCAGAAAGAAATGGCACTCAACAGTGACCTAGGTTCCACCATACTTGAGTTGGCCGGCCTTCCTGCGCCCGCAAGCCATACCGGCCGAAGCCTTCTCCCCATCCTCCAGGGCGTCACCCCGAAGGACTGGCGGCAGGACTTCCTCTGTGAATTTATTGCAGTTCCTCGGACCATCCCGCACTGGGAGGGAGTACGCGACAAGAACTGGCTCTACGCCCGCTACCTCGTTGACGGCCCGGACAAGCCCCCCTTCGAGTTTGTCCACAACCTGAGAGAGGACCCCCAGCAACTGGTCAATGTGGCAGCCCTGCCTACTCGATTGCAAACCGAAGCTCATACCCTGGCCCTGACCAGATTACGCCAGCGCTGCGACGAACTGGTAGCTGCCAATGGACTGCGCCTGCAGGACTTGAGCAGGAGGAAGAAGTAGCAGGGTCTGCATCGTGCTGAGATTCGAGGGTCATCACCTGATCTTCTCAAGCGCTTCCACCACCCGGGCCCCCTCAGCGCGCACCTTTTTCGGCATCACGGCTTTAATCGTGGCCATGGGAACCGCTCCGTCTCGTCCAAGCGCCTCCAGGGCGTTAGCAGCGGCAAGCGACTCATAAACGTTCCCCTCATTGACAACCTTGACGAGAACCGGGAGAATCTTCGCGCTCTCTCCGATATGGCCCAGTGCTTCCGCCGCCACTACCCGCACATCAAACACCGGGTCATCGAGCAACTCCACCAAGTCGTCCATCAGTGGAGCCGCTTCCTTGCCAAGCATCAGTGATCCCGTTGCTCCCCAATAGCGTATCAGAGGCGATTCATGCTGCGCACATTTCCTGATAAAGGAAAACTCTGGACCCAAATCACCACGGACGGCCTTGCTGGCAGCGGTAAGGACCTCATCGGCTGGATAATCCTCACTCTGGGTAAATTCGTAGATAGTTCCGGATCCAGACAGCCGGGCATACATCCCCTCCGGGATCAGCCCCGTGTCCCGCGTTCTCATCACCTCGTTCCACAACTTCGTTCGCAGACCGTTAAACACGTCCCGGTGCTCCTTGTCGGCGGCCAGGTTGCGAATCTGGAAGGGATCATTCTTAATTAGATACAACTCTTCAGCCTGCTTCCGTTTCCAGAAGCGCGCCTGCACGTCGTTGCACTTCCCGGCCCTGAAGGCCTCATACCAGGAGCCCATGCTGGCCAGAACGCGAAAGGGATAGGTGTAGGCCTGACCCAGAGGGCGGTGGGGGGAGAAATTATGCACGTAAAGATGCTCCTTGGTGCGGATCGCGCGTACGGTGTCGTAGCGCTCGTCCATCCGTCCACGGAAGAGATAGACAAATTCACGCTCCTTAGATCCGGGACCAAGGAAGGGTCGGCCTTCCCATATCCCGGGAATCTCAAGACCACAAAGATTCACCGCGGCGGCCGGAAAGTCCACAAAAGCCACCAGGTGATCGGACGTCTCCCCAGGCTTGCCGGGGGCAAGATGCTTCCATTTTTCCGGGAAGCGAATGATGAGCGGAACCCGCGATCCAGAATCGTGGATGTTGCGCTTCCCTCGCGGCAGG
>MDSV01020989.1_pt1 | contig 10577 bp, 8 predicted proteins | sample 810851 | NCBI WGS metagenome assembly MDSV01 (sample SAMN05326640, study PRJNA326480) | marine metagenome | isolation source: seawater | place: Atlantic Ocean: North East | collected 2012 | reverse complement strand
CTCTCTTAAAAATATTAAAAAGACTTAGAATTATTAATTTTTACCCCATTAGATATAATACATATTTTGGTTTTTTATCAAAAGCTCTATTAAAAAATAAACTTTATATAAATGGATATGAAACGAAGATATCGAATTCAGTAAATTTAAAAAAAATTTATAAAAAACTTGTTGAATTATTAGATATGAATCAAACTATACAGACTAAAAAAAATATTAATTTTATTACTCTGTCTCAACTTCCTAAAAAAATAACAAATATTGAATTACAAAAAATTTTAAAACTTATAATTAAAAACCTTGACAAAAAAAAAGATCTTTTGGTTTTTAAAAATCATCCTAGACAAAGAGAAAATAAAAGTATAAATAATTTTATTATCAAAAATCTAAGAAAAAATAATTTCGAAATTATTTTTTTAAAAAAATATAAACATTTTCCAATTGAGTTTTTTCTATTCAATCCACAAGTAAAAAGAATTTTTGGAACTTTATCTGGCTATATACTTACAATAAGTCAGATTTTAAAAAAAATTAAAATATGGGTTCCATTAAGCATTTTTTACAAATATCCAGATAATAAATATGGACCAGCTGCGAATAAAAAATTTGAAAAAATCTTTAGGCAAAAATTTAGTAATATAAATTTTTTTTAATTATTTATTTTGAATACATTGGAATTTTACCTTTATATTTTTTGATAAATGAATAATCCTGTAAATTTCTACAATAATTATTGTAAGGGGTAAAAATATCAGATGAAGAGTATTTGGCATATTTTTCTTCTATTTCTGGTAAATATTCAAATGATGAAATTATCAAGTGGTCAAACTTTTTTTTGATTTTATTAATTTTTTTTAATTTAAATCTAACTTTTCTTTTATTTATGACATCATTTTCTCTTATTTCGTAATAAACAATGTTTGATAATCTCAATAATTCTGGAAATAATTTAATAAGGTTATTTGTGTGGTCATTAGTGCCTATGATTAAAAAAGATAATTCTTTGCATTTTTGAACATATTGAACTATATTTTTCATACGATGATAAGGTTTATCTAACGCCTCTTTCTTTGCAAGACTGTTAAAAATTTTCGATTTTTTTGATAACTCTTTTTTAGAATATGAAATTATCAACCTTTTTAAGGATAATTTTCTATAATTTTCAATATTCTTTTGACGAATTTTTTTACAAGTATTCAACAATTTTTTTGTATTCTTAACATCTCTTTTTGCAATTGTTATTTTATCTAAAATTAAATAATCAATCTTTGTGCTTAAAAAAGTTATTAAGGCATCCAATGGACTTTCAACAATTGGCTCACCCGCATCATTAAAAGATGTATTTAATACACATGGAATACCAGTAATTTTCTTAAATTTTTTGATAAGGTCGTAGAAGTCTTTATTTTGCTTAAAATTTACAGTTTGCACTCTAGCTGTTTTGTCAACATGACATACTGATGGTATTTTTTTGTATTTTTTTACTTTTGCGACCTGCAACATAAATGGTGAATATTTAATATTAAAATATTTATTGCTCTCCTCTTCTAAAATAGCTGGCGCAAACGGTCGAAAGGTTTCTCTGTGTTTTACATGTATGTTGAGATAATCTCTCACTTTCCATGATCTTGGATCAGCTAGTATACTTCTATTACCCAAAGCACGAGGACCATACTCACTTCTATCAGAAAATCTTCCAACAATTGATCCCTCAGAAATATATTTTGCAATATTTAGATTATTAGTCTTAGTATATTTAATATTAATTTTCTTTAATAAATTTTTAGTATCTTTGTAAGTATATTTTTTACCTGTATATGCATTTTGAAAGTCTAATTTTTTTTTCCCTTTATAAAAATTATAATACCCCCAAAGAACAAGTCCAAAAGGTATTCCAGCATCAGAACATGCTGGAAAAACAAACATATCTTTAAATTTACTTTTTGTGAGAAGTTTATTGTTTGCAACAGAGTTTAATGCAACACCACCAGCTAAACAAATATTTTTTAATTTAGTTTTCTTGTATAAATCCCTTCCTAAGTGAATAAATGTTTTTTCTGCCACATCTTGAACCTCATAAGCAATATTTGAAAAATATTTATTTAAAAAATTCTTCTTAACATTTTTTTTATATTTTACTTTAATTTTTTCACATCTAAAATTTTCATTAATTTGATTTAAAACGTCGCTATGTGGGTGTCTAGTAAGGAAATCTGAAAAATTTGTTTTGATTCCATTAAATTTATATTTAATTATTTTTGACGATTTTTTTCCATACGGAGCAAGTCCCATAGTCTTTCCCTCTCCACCAAAACCAAGGTTCAAAATATTTGATGTTACCGCTGCGTATACAGCGCCAATACCTCTATGTTTATATTGTTCAATTAGTTTTATTTTATGTTTTTTTCCAACAAAATATGTATTTGTCTCATTGTCAGAACCTAAACCATCTACAATTAAAATTGCAGCCTCATTATAATTACTCGCATAATAAGCAGTTGCAGCATGTGCTAAATGATGATCAATTTGAACAACATTTTTTTTATTAAAGTTTAACTTTTCTTTTAAATAGTCAAATTCTTGATAATTATATGATGGGCCAGATCGAAGCCAATTTTTAGTTTTAATCCAGTCGCTAAATATGTATTCAATTTTTTTTAAGTCTTTTAAATTAAAATATTCAAGGCAGTAGTTAATGGAATTTATTGGAAAAGCATAAGTATATTTGCGTCTTACAATTCTCTCTTCAGAAATAGCAACATAATCTAAAATTTTTCCATAATCATCAAATTTTAAAATACTTGCTCCAGAATCATGATTTGCATAACTTTGAATGCCAAGAATGTAATGTATTTTATTTTTTTTTTTTCTTTTTTTCATAATTTAAATTTTAAAGAGCATTATTTTATCTTTCTTGAAATGTAAACAACTTGATATATATCTTATTAATAAGGATTATTTAATAAAAAAATTTTTCATGAAAAGTAGAATTTATGCTTTGATACCAGCCAAGTCATATTCGAGAAGATTGAAAAATAAAAATCTCTTAAAAATAAAAAATAAATCTCTGATTGAAATAGCCATTGAATCGGTTAGAGGAAATAAAAAAATTTATAAAATATTTATTTCAACAAACTCAAAAAATATTTTTAAATTAGCAAAGAAGCTTGGAGCAGATGCAATAATTAGAAAAAATTTGAATAATAATTTACCATCTTTTACTGTTATAAAGGATTTTATAAATCAAATTAAACCAGAAAAAAAATCATTAATAATTTATTTGCAGCCTACTTCACCTTTAAGAAATTATAATCATGTTAAAGTTGCATTGAATAAATTTATAAAAGCAAAAAATAAAACAATACTTATAAGTTTAAAAAAAGGTAAAAAAAAAGTCTTAAAAAGTTTTTATAAAAAAAAAGGAAATATTATTCCTATAATGAGTGAAAATACGTCTAACATCAATATACAGAATTTGCCAGATGTGTTTTACCCAAATGGAGCAATATATATTTTTAAAGTGAGTGAGTTTTTAAAAAAAAATAATTTTCCAAACAAAAAAATTTTACCATTCATAATGAACCATGACGACAGTATAGATATTGATAGTAAAACAGACTTTATAAATGCTAAAAAACTTTTTTTAAAACTTAGAAAATGAAACATAATATATTAATTTATGGATTAGGGAACATTGGTTTCAGGCATGTGCAATCTCTAATTAATGATAAAAGAATAGATAAAATTTTTATTTATGACCATAAAAAAAAAAATTATAATTTTTTTAAAAAAAAATTTAGCAATAAAAAAAAATTTATTTTGTTTAAATTTCAGAGTATGAAAAATATTAATTTTTTTTTAGCAATTATTTCTACAACATCTAAAGATAGATATTTAATAACTAAAAGATTAATTAAAAATAATAATATAAAACATTTTTTACTTGAAAAATTTCTTGATTCAAATCTTTCAAATTTAAAATTATTTAAAAACTTTCAAAATATGAGTATTTTTGTAAATTATAATTGGAGATATTATCCTTTTATAAGGTTAATAAAAAAAAAATTATCAAAACAAAAAAATTTAAAAATAACTCTTCAAGGAAATCCATGGAACATGGCTAGTAACTCTCTTCATATATTAAATGCAGTGAAATTTATAACTGGAAAAAAACTTAAAAAAATTCATGTTCACAAAAATTGCAAGTTAATTAATTCAAAAAGAACTGGTTTTAATGAAATAATTGGCACAATTGAATTTAAATTAGAAGAAAATATTTACTTGAAACTAATTTCTGAACCAAACCTATACGGTAAAAATATGATAATTACTAACAAAAATCTAAATTTAAAATATAATTTTCAAAGTTCAGAACTCTCATATAATAGAAAAATAATTATTAGTAAAATAAAGCATGTGAGTGAAACAACTAATATAATTTATAAAAAACTACTTAATAGAAGATTCCATGAACTCACTCATCTTGGAGATACATTAAGTGACTATGTAGATTTTTTGTCAAAAATAAAAGAAAAATTTAAAAGTATAAGGATTACTTGATGACAAATGTTTCAATAATTGGAACTTCAAGAATTATGGAGGAACACATAAAAGCCTGTCAAAAATTAAAAATTAATATAATTGGAATTTATTCTACTAGTCCTGGTGCTAAATCTTTAGATTATTTATCAAAAAAATATAAAATTTTAAAATTTAAAAATTTAAACCAGTTTTTAAGTTATTCAAGACGAAAAAAGAGTCACTTTATTTTGGCTCCTAGATTAGTAGATAACGAAAAATTAATTAAAAAATGTTTAAAAATTGGAACTAAAATTTTCATTGAAAAACCAGTATTTTTAAATCATAGAAAATTTAAGAATTATCTACAACATGATAATAGATTTTTTGTTGGTTTTAATAGAATTTTTTACAGAAATGTAAATTTTTTGAAAAAAAGATTAAATAATAAAAAAAATGAGATTTTAGTAATATGCCCTGAAAAAAATAAAACTAGTATCGTTTCAAATTCATGTCATATAATTTCAATATTATATTATATTTTTGGAAAATTAAATATAATTTATAAAAGAAAAAATAGAAATCAAATTTATTGTATTCTTAAATCTAAGTTGAGTTTTATAACAATTATCTTTCACTTTAAATCTAAAGATCTATTTCGAATTGAAAGTTTTAATAAAAAAGAAAAAATTATAATGTCACCTATTGAAAATCTAAAGATTTTTAAAAATCTTTTTGTAACAAAATATAAAAATAACAATATTTATTCGTTGAATAAAACTTTAGAAATAAATGAATTTAATTATACCAAAATTAAGCCAGGTTTTCTCGATCAAATGCAAAATTTTAAACTATTTATAAAAAATAAAAAAAAAATTATAAATAATTTAACGTTTTCTTCAGAAATAGTAAAAATTTGTAATGAAATTATTTCCTAAAAAAATAACAGGTTTTAAAATATTGTGAAAACAAAAAAACTATAATAGAACCAATAAATGATAAAACTTGGAAAATTAACAATAAGTCCAAAACATCCTCCAGTTATAATTGTAGACTTGGGAATTAATCATTCTGGCTCACTAGATAAAGCAATTTATCTTTCTGAGCTGGCTTTAAAAAATGGAGCAAAGGTTATTAAGCATCAAACACATATTGCAGAAGAGGAGATGGCATTGAATGCAAAAAAAATAATTCCAGGAAACGCAAAAACATCTATTTACTCAATTATAAAGAAATTTTCTCTTTCCTATGACGATGAAAAAAAATTAATGAAACATATCATAAAAAAAAAAGGAATATTTATAAGCACACCATTTTCTAAAATGGCAGTTGACAGACTAGTAAAATTTAACATACCGCTATTTAAGATAGGCTCTGGTGAATGCAATAATTACCCTTTGGTAGAGTATATTTGTAAACAAAAAAAACCAATTATATTAAGCACAGGCATGAATGATATTACTTCTATCAAACCTGCAGTAAAAATTATTAGAAAATATAAATTACCATATGTATTATTACACTGTACAAATATTTATCCAACACCGCCAGAATTAGTCAGAATAGAGGCAATGCTAGAGTTAAAAAAACATTTCAAGGACGCAATAATTGGCTTGTCAGATCATACAGAAACAATTTATACCTCGTTAGGTGCAGTATCACTAGGTGCTTCAGTTATAGAGAAACATTTCACTGATAATAAAAATAGTAAAGGCCCAGACATGAAAGCATCACTTGATCCTAAAGAACTTAAAGATTTAATAAATGGATCAAGAGTCATTTTCAAAGCTCTAAAAGGCAAAAAAAAAGCAATCAAAGAGGAAAGTAAAACTATAGCTTTTGCTTTTGCGTCTGTTGCGGCAACAAAAGATATTAAAAAGGGAGAGTTATTTAATGAGAATAATATTTTCCCCTTAAGACCTGGAAATGGCTTCTATAAAGTTAAGGATTATAAAAAGTTAATCGGAAAAAAATCGAAAAGTGAAATTAAAAAAGGCCATCAGATTAAAAAATACCATGTATAAAAAAAAAATACTTCTTATCACTGAAAGAAGGGCAGACTATAGTAGATTTAAACCAATTCTTAGTTTGATCAAAAAAAATAAAAAATTAGATTATTTTTTAGTTGTTACCGGATTACATCTTTTAAAAAGTCATGGTTATACAATTAATGAAATTAAAAAAGATAAATTTAAAGTGTTTACAAAAATTAAAAACTTCCCAGAAATATCCAAAGATGATGGAGAAACAATGGTAAATGGTATGGGAAAAATATTTATAAAAATTTCTAAAATAATAAAAAAAGTAAAACCTGATATAATTTTAACTGGTTTTGATATCGGAGCAAATTTTGCTTTGACTGTCTCTGGAGCTCATTTTAACATTCCAGTGGTACATATACAGGGTGGTGAAGTTACTGGTTCAATTGACGAGAGTTTAAGACATGCTATGAGCAAATTTGCAAATTTTCACTTAGTAGCCAATGAAGATGCAAAAAAAAGACTTATAAGAATGGGTGAAAACAAAAGGTATATTTTTAATGTCGGTTGCCCCTCTATAGATGCCTTAATTCAGGAAAAAAACATTAATGAAAAAATATTTAAAAAAAAATTTAATTTGAATTTTAAAGACAGGTTTATAATCGTCATACAACATCCAGTTACAACAGAGGATAAATCATCTAAAAAGCAAATATTGGAAACAATAAAAGCGTTAAAAAAATCAAAAATACCATCTATTTTTGTATTACCAAATAATGACACAGGTCATAAATCTATAATTAAAGAGGTGAAAAAAAATTCAATTATTTGGACAAAAAATTTAAAACTTTCAGAGTATAAGTTTCTTCTCAAAAGAGCTGCAATTCTTTTGGGAAATTCTAGCTCTGGGATACATGAGGCAGCAACTTTTAAACTTCCTGTCATTAATATAGGATCCAGACAGAATGGAAGATTAAGACCAATTAATGTTTTAGATGTTGACTATAATTGCAGTGAAATATTAAAACATATAAGTTATTGCCTAAATAATAAAAAATTTAAAAATAAAATGAAAACTTTAAAAAATCCATATGGTGACGGAAAAAGTTCAAAAAATATCGTAAAAATTTTAGAAAATTTAAACTTAAATTTATCAACTCAAAAAATAAACACATATTAAATGAGCAATATATTTAAAAATAAAAAGATTTTAGTAACAGGTGGAACTGGATCCATTGGAAGTGCAATAGTTTATGAATTATTAAAATATGACTGTAAAACAATCAGAGTTTTAAGCAATGATGAAAATGGCCTTCATAACCTGGCCATATCTATTAACAGTAATGTAAATTTCAATTTTATGAAATCGATGAAAAAAAATTCAATTAGATATGTATATGGTGATATTACTGATCTCAATAGAATGATAACAGCAGTTGAAGATATCGATTATGTAATTCATGCAGCTGCGATGAAACATGTTCCAATTTGTGAATATAATCCATTTGAGGCAACTAAAGTAAATGTGGTCGGCACAGAGAATATAATTAGAGCTTCTTTATATCATACGAAAGTAAAAAAATTTATTTTAATAAGTACCGACAAAGTAGTTGATGCAACGACTGTATTGGGATCTACAAAACTTTTAGCAGAAAAAAATGTTTTAAATACCAATTTGAATAAGGGCCTCAGAAAATTATCATTATCTGTAGTAAGATTTGGAAATGTTGTTGGAACTAGAGGTTCAGTTTTACCTAAGTTTATTTCACAGATTGAACAAAATCAATCGATAACTATAACTGATAAGTTAAGTACTAGATTTTTCGTAACTGTAGGAGAAGCTGTAAATTGTGTTTTGAAATCGATGGAGATTATGAAAGGTGGAGAAGTATTTATACCAAAAACTTTGAACTCTATTAAAATATATGACTTAGCAATTTCATTAAAAAGCTATTTTAAAAACTATGCAGCTAAAATTAAAATAATAGGTTTAAGAGAAGGTGAAAAAAGACATGAAAAAATTATCAATCAAACAGAATTAGAAAAATTAAAGACATATAAAAAAATCTTTATTTTGGATACATTCAATAAACATAATTACAAAAAAATAAATAAAATGATGAGTTTTTTTGAATCAGATAAAGCAAAATTATTATCAAGTAGAAACATAATATCTTACTTAAAAAAAAATAATTTATTATAATGATAATTTGTAAAACCCCTTTTAGAGTTTCTTTTTTTGGAGGTGGTACTGATTTACCTAGCTGGCTAAAAAATAATAATGGCCATGTAATAAGTACTTCTATTAATAAATATGGATATATTTTATTTAGGCAATCAAATGGAATTTCAAATGCTAAATTTACAATTAGGTATTATTTGAATGAACAAACAAATAATATAAATAAGGTCAAACATCCTGTTGTAAGGGAATGTCTTAAATACTATAAAATGACCAATAAATACTTAAATATCACATATGATGGGGATCTTCCGTCAAGATCAGGCCTTGGTTCTTCTTCAAGTTTTTCAGTAGGTTTGATTAACTCAATATATAACCTAAAAAATAAAAGAATCAATAAATCTAGTTTAGCAAAAGAAGCTATTAACTTTGAGCATAAAATTTTGAGGGAGTATGTTGGTTATCAAGACCAAATTGCAACTTCGTATGGGGGATTTAATCATATTTTTTTTAAAAAAAAAAAATTTGAGGTAAAAAAAATTAAGACTCAAAATTGGATTTCAGATTTATTAAATGAACAAATGTTAATTTGTTTAATAGATGGTAAAAGATCTGCCGCGAATATAGAAAAAAAAAAAATTGGTAAGATAAGTAAAAATTACCAAATTTACTCTGAAATATTTGATATTACTAGTGAAGCTAAACTTTTACTTAAATGCAACAAATATAATTCAATTAATAAATTTGGAGCTTTGTTAAATGATTACTGGAATTTAAAAAGAAAACTTGATGCCAGTGTTTCAAATAAAAAAATAGATTATTATTGTAAAAAATTTTTAAATTATGGCGCATATGGCTCAAAACTGATGGGAGCTGGCCATAGTGGTTTTATATTAATTATTGCTGAAAGCAATGTCAGAGATAAGTTAATAAAAAGTTTCCCTAACCTAAAATTTGTTAAGATAAAGGGTGAAAACAAAGGTAGTCATATTATTTTTCCAAATTAATCATTTCAATTTTTTACTTTCTTGCAATAGAAATTTTATACTTTCAGAAATTTTAATTTCTGGCTTCCAACCTGTTTTTTTCTCAAATTTTTTTGATGACGGTATTTGATAACTAATATCTGTCTTTCTTAATAATTTTTTATCGATCTTGCTAATAAATTTACATTTTGAAATTTTTTTGAGAAGTTGTAGAAAATCTTTTAATTTAATTTTGTGATTACTTCCTATGTTATATATCTCTCCTATATCACATTTTTCAGCAGCCAACCAATATGCTCTCATTGCATCTCTGACATCCATAATTGTTCGAGTAGATTTTAAATTTCCATGGTAAAGATATTTTTGTTTACCTTCAATAATTTTATTTATTTGATAAGCCCAATGCGATGCAAACAAATTTTTTCTTCTTGGATTTAAATATGTAAACATTCTAGTAATTATAATATTTAAGTTAAAGTTTAAAAAATAATTCATAGCTAACTGATCCTGAAAAAGTTTAGAAACAGCATACGGATTATTTGGATTGAGATTGTTTTTTTCATTTATCGGCATTAGTTTTTTCGGTACGTTGCCATAAACTTCTGAAGTACTACAAATTTGTATTATAGATCTTAAATTTAATTGTCTTACACATTCAAGTAAATTGAGAGTTAAATTATTGTTATTATTAATAATTTCATAAGGTTTTATAAAAGACATCTTTACATCTGCATTTGATGCAAGGTGAAAAATTACATCAGGTTTAATTTTCTTTAAAATTTTTTTTGTATTGCTAAAATTTGTAAGATTACACTTAAACAAAGTTACATGTCTTTTTATCTTATCAAGATTTAAACTATTAAATTTCCTGTAGGTTCCATAAATTCTTACTCTTGGATAATTATTTATTAT
>MDSV01156908.1_pt1 | contig 10578 bp, 10 predicted proteins | sample 810851 | NCBI WGS metagenome assembly MDSV01 (sample SAMN05326640, study PRJNA326480) | marine metagenome | isolation source: seawater | place: Atlantic Ocean: North East | collected 2012 | reverse complement strand
CAGAAGAAAGATCGTTAATCCAAAGAAGGAAAGACTCTCCTCTAAACTCAATAGTGTTTCTAAAAACCATAAAAACAGACATCAAAACAGGCATTTGAATTAAAAGGGGCAGGCAGCCGGCAAGCGGGTTTATTTTGTTTTCTTGAAACAAAGAGGCAATTTTTTGCTGCTGAAGGGTTGGGTTGTTTTTATACTTTGTTTTAATTCTGTTCATTTCAGGAGAAATTTCTTGCATTTTTTTAGAAGACCTAAGCTGCTTGGCCATCAGCGGGTATGTAACCAGCTTTATAAGAACAGCAAACAAAACCACAACCACGCCATAGTTTGGTATAAGAGAAAATAGTAAAATCATAGTGCTATATACGAGCCAAGAAACAGAAGAAAGCCACTGCCAACCAAGAATTTTTTCTTCAAGGCCAACCCCCAAACTTTCTATTTTTGAATAGTCTAAAGGACCTAGGTATAGCTTATTTTTTTCAAGATTTATGTCTTGTGAAACACTAATATCAACACCAGCCCTTGTTGGTGTGGAATATTTAACAACCTCAACCATATCAGATTTTTGAGGCATAAAAAATATACCAAAATACTTTGTTCTGTAGCCGGCAAAGTCTGATTGGCCAACAAATCTTTTGTTTTCTTTTTCTATGTCGCCGGTGCTTGATGTTCCAAAAAACCCAGCAGACCCAACCCTAAAAGATTCTATACTTCCAGCTTGACCAACCAATCCTTCCATAAACATTATGTCTTGTGAACCCTCGTGCTCCGGAAGGCCGCCAAACCAAGTAAGAATATATTTTTCATCAAGAGATAGGCTCTTCACTTCTCTTAAATTAACAGATACATCCACCTCATAAGAATCGTAATAAAAGGTTAGTTCTTTTGTTATAGGTTTTCCCATATAGGTTGTTGAAAAAACAACAGAGGCGTTGTTGTTTTCTTCAGAAAGAACAGCCGAACCCCCAGAAACTATTGACCAGGGGCTGTTTAAGGAAATCGATTCACCTGACTGGTTTATAAAGCTAACAACAAGGTTGTTTGTGTTCTCGGTATCAATCAGATCAAGAGAGTCCTCACTTTTTTTTAAGTGATTTTTTAGGTCAAAAGAGACAAAAGAGCCACCAGCTAAATTGCTGACCTTTGCAACATAAGAGCCACCATCAATAACAAGGACTTTCTTTTCTACCGCCTTGCCTTCGGCACCAACATTTAAAGGGATCTTTTTAGAGGGGGGAAGATATTCTTCTGTATCGGCGACATTGGGCAATACGCTGTCGCTGGAGTTTTCTTCGGAAGGAGAAACAAGATCAAGATAGCTCGGCCACAACAACAAAATTGCACCGATTAAAATAAAACCAGTGAGTGTTTTGCGGTCCATCTTAAGAAGATACGGTGAGGCGTTTACGACCCTTTTTCATGCGAGAAGATAAAACCTTTTTACCCCCAACGGTCGATTTTCTTTTCATGAAACCGTGCTTGTTTTTCCTTTTTCTGTTGCTTGGTTGATATGTTCTTTTCATAACCTTGTGTTGGTCGAAATATAGCCTAATAAAACTATTTGTAAAACAAATAAAACAAGCATAAAAACCCAAAAAAGACTATGTATCATACAAAAAAGGGTGTAAAGTTATAAAAAATAAGATTAAAAAAATGTTAACAACATGTGGATAACTAATGAATTATAAAAAACTTTGGGAAGAGGCTGTGAAGATTTTGAAAAAAACCCTGCCAGAGCATGCATATGAGGCGTGGATAGAAACCCTATCGCCTGTTGGCATTACAAATGATATTTTTATTTTAGAGGCGCCGAACCAGTTTGCTTATGATTGGATTATTAACAACTACCAAGATATAATTTTGTCCTCAATAAAAGAAAAAAATAAAAACCTTCAGATAAAAATATCAATAGCCCCACAATCAGAGCAAAGTATATCCGCCACAAGCCTTGAACAACACGAGCCAACCAAACAAAGCAATCCAGGCAGAAGAAACAATATAAACCCCAACAACATTTTTAACACCTTTATTGAAGGACCAAACAACGTTTTTGCAAAAAACGCAGCACTGCGCGTTGCTAGCACCCCCGGAAATTTAGACTTTAACCCTCTAATTATTTATGGAGGGGTCGGTTTAGGAAAAACACACCTGTTGCACGCCATAGCAAACGAGCTTATTACAGCAAAAAAGCAACTTAATATTGTTTTAGCCTCATCTGAAAAATTTACCAACGACTTTATCGCCAGCATACAAGAAAACAAGTCACTGGATTTTTCTAAAGTTTATAGAAAAGCAGATGTTTTGTTAATTGATGATATACAGTTCTTTCAAGGAAAAGAACAAACACAAGAACAGTTTTTTCACACCTTTAACGATCTTTATACGGCAGGAAAACAAATTGTGATGACAGCCGACAGATATCCAGGAGAAATGGTTGGGCTTCAAGACAGGCTTTTGTCTAGGTTTGAGTCTGGGCTCCACGCAGATATTCAGCCCCCAGACTTTGAAACCAGAGTTGCAATACTTTCAACCAAGGCAAAACAAAACAACATTGATATAAGCGGAGAACATTTAGAAAAAATTGCTTCTCATGTTAGAACAAACATAAGAGACCTTGAAAGCTGTGTAACCAAAATTTTTGCACACGCAACACTTTCGAAAGACAGGGTAAATGAAGCCCTTGTTGAATCAATTATAAGAGAAAGGCTTGGAGACCAGGGCTATGGTCAGGCAAACATGCAAGACGTTGTTAGTGGGGTTTGTAGCATTTTTTCAGTTTCACAAGAAGAGATGGTTGGACAGTCAAGAAGAAAAAACATAGCACAAGCAAGACAGGTGGCAGCATATTTGGCCAGAGAGGTTTTAGACATGCCTCTGAGCGCAATAGGTGTTCACCTGGGAGGAAGAGACCATACAACGATTATGCATGCACACAAAAAGGTTACAGAATTATTAAAAAAAGACAATAAATTTAAAAGAAGAGTTGACATAATATATAACGAACTAAACCTCAACTAAAGGAAAAAAAATGGCAAAAGGAACAGTAAACAAAGTAACATTAATTGGAAGGCTTGGGCAAGATCCAGAAATAAGGTTTTCAGGAGAGGGAAACGCTGTAGCGTCTTTTAGCGTAGCAACCAACGAATCTTGGAAAGGAAAAGACGGAGAAATTCAAGAAAGAACAGAGTGGACAAAGTGCACTGTTTTTGGTGCAACCGCAGAAAAATACATTCAGCCATATGTTAAAAAAGGAACGCTGGTTTATATTGAAGGCTCTCTAAAAACAGACAAATGGCAAGACAAAGACGGCAATGACAGGTATTCAACTGGCGTAGTTGCAAACAACTATGGAGGCGTTCAAATACTTGGAGGCGGTGGAGAGGCAGGCGCTGGTTCATCTTCCGACATGAACCAAGAAAGACCACAAACAGAAAACCTGAGCCAGGAAGTTGAAGATGACGACCTGCCTTTTTAGCGGCAGAAATGAAAAAGTCAAAACCAAGAAACAAAATAACAAGGCAAATACTTAGTTATGTTTCTCTGTTTTTGTGTCTGACATTAACGCGCTTTACCATAAACGGAAAACAAAATGTTCCCAAAAAAGGCCCATTTATTTTAGCGCCAAACCACATAGACGACGTTGATCCTGTTCCGGTGTCTGCTGCAATCAGAAAACCCATAACTTTTTTAATGGCCGAAGACCGAGCCAAGCTCCCTTGGTATAAAGCTTGGGGGCCATGGTCTTATGGTGTTGTGCTGATAAACAGAAAAAAGGTTCAAATTTCCTCTATTAAACAGATTCAAAAACAAATTAAAAAAGGAGAAAGGATTTGTATATTTCCTGAAGGAACCTCGAAAGACGTGGACAAAAAAAGCGGTAAAAGAGGTGTTGCATATTTTGCCATTAAAAACAAAATACCCATCATCCCCGTTTCTATTAGTGGAACAAAAGGAATAATAAAAAAAATTCTAAAAATAAAAAGAGAACAGATGAACATTGTTTTTGGAAACCCTATATTTGTTAAAAAAGAAGAAAAAGAAGAACAGCTAACAAAAAGAGTTATGGCAGCAATAAATAAATCGCTATAGAATAAAAAGTAAAAGGAAAAAAATGAACCCAGATCTAATCATACCAACAGTTCAAACAGTAATAGCAGCAGCCCTCTTTTTTGTCTGGGTTGTTAGATATGACAATATTATAAAAGAATTCAAGCACGACTATAAATATCCAAACTGGCTAAGAGATCTAACGGGCATATTAAAGCTCTCTTGTGCAGCAATGCTTTTAAACACAAACCCAGAGCTGCAAAGCGTTGGGCTAAAAGGACTAGTACTTTTAATGGTGTTTGCGGTAGTAACACACATAAGAGTTAAAAGCGGCCTTAAAAAAGTACTCCCGTCTTTAGCGCTGCTTTTGCTTTGTCTTTTTTTGATGTTTTACGGCCAAACTAATCATTGATAAAAACAACCTTTCCAACAACGCCGCGACTTGCAATTCTTTCAATAGCAGAAACAGCCTTGGCCATCGGGATAGTTTCCGATATAAAAGGGGAAAGCTTTCCTTTTTCCAAAAGGCCCCCAATTTCTAAAATATTTTGAGAATATCTTTTTGGATTCTCTTTTTGAAACCTCCCTATAAAAACACCAGAGACAGAACACCCCTTTAACAGCATGAGGTTGGCTGGAATCTTAGGAATTTTACCGCCGGCAAAACCAACAACAAGATAGGTACCGCCCCAACCGATAGACCTAAGTGCGGGCTCTGCAAGACAGTCGCCAACTGGATCATATATAATAGAGTATCCCCCGTTTTTACTTTTAGATTTTAACTCTTTTGTAAGGTTTTTTTGTTTTTCTAGCCCCAACTTTTCTTTTCCATAAACAACTACGTCATCAACACCATATTTCAAACAAACCTCTGCCTTTTCTTTTGTTGATACAGCGGCAACAACACGCGCACCAAAAGACTTTGCTATATCAACGGCAGCCAAACCAACACCGCCAGAAGCACCCAAAACCAAAACTTCATCTTTTTTACATATTTTGGCTCTTTGAACAAGGGCATGATAACTGGTTCCATAAACCATAAAAACCCCACCAGCTATATAATGAGGAAAGGTTTTAGGAATTATAAAAGCAAAAGATTCTGGAAGAACAATTTTCTCTGCAAAAGCGCCGAAACCCATAAAAAAAACCACACTATCACCTATTTGCAAGTTTTTAACGCCCTCTCCAACAGAAGAAACAACGCCAGCCCCTTCGTGACCAGGAGAGAAGGGCCTTTCTGGCTTGAATTGGTATAGGCCCTGAACAATAAGACTGTCTGGATAGTTTAGTCCAGCAGCCTTTATATCAACTACAACTTCTCCACGCCCCGGAGAGGGATCATCAACATTTTCCCAAACAAGCTCTGAAACAGGAGCAAACTTTTTACACACTATTGCCTTCATTTTTTTCTCCTCAAATTTTTTGTAAAACCTTAAAATAATATCCCGTCTTACCGTTTTTTAGCGTCTTGTATATATTGGTATCTTTTACACCGCTAAAGTCTTTCATAATTTCCCTTAAATAAAAAGGGGTGTTTTTTTTGATTATTTCATTTTTAGTATTATTGATTGTTTCTTTGTCCAGCGCACTTAAAACATTTTTTGTAATTTCATAAGACTCAATACACTTTAACCCCGTAGCATCAAAGGCCCGCTCATATTTTCCTATTGTTTTTTTTGGACAAATGTCGGTCCAAACAAAAAAGCCCCCGGGTCTTAAAACCCTCTCAACCTCAGACAAAAACTGCGGAATAGAGGGATAACAGTGAGATGACTCAACATTAACAACAACATCATAACTCCTGTCTTCAAAAGGAAGGTTGGACGCATCGCCTTCAACAAAAGCCAAATTTTTTTCTTTGTGAATTGTATTGCACAGCTCAATGGCATTTTTAGAATAGTCAAGGCCCACCAATTTTTTAGGAAACATATATCTTGCAATATAAGAAGCGCCACCACCACGACCACAACCAACTTCAAGAACAACTCTGTCTTTAGTGTGTAAGCCCGCCACAGCGTGATGGTAGAGTTGAATACAATACCTATATTTTTCATCTTCCTTGCTTAAAAAAGGCTCTTCGTTTTTGTTTTTGTAATCAAAGCCGTAGTTCATAAAAGCCCAATCAAAAACGTCGTGGGTTTTTGCTAGGCGATCATAAATTTTTTTCCACAAAAAGTGCTTAGTTTTTTTTGAGAAAAAAAAGATAAAGGCAAAGGTTTTGTTAAAAAGCTCTCTCATAATATAATGTTACAAAATTAAAAACATCAATATCAACACTAGAGTTAGTGTTTAAAAACCCTAAAGCCAGTAAAGGCCATAGCAATTTTATTTTTATTACAGGCGTCTATAACCTCGCCGTCTCTAATGGAGCCGCCAGGTTGAATAATGGCGGCAATTTTGTGCTTCGCCATTGCCTCAACGGAGTCCTTAAAAGGAAAAAAGGCGTCTGATACAACAACACAACCACCCGGTATTTTTGTTTTATCAAATGCAATTTTGGTTGCATCAACCCTACTCGTTTGGCCGCCAGATATACTAATAATTTTATTGTTTTTTGCAACAACAATAGCGTTTGACTTTGTGTGTTTTACTACCCTCCAAGCAAGCAAGCCTGTTGAAAGCTGATTTGCTGTCAATTTTTTGTTTGTAGGAAAGGTAAGGTGTTTTTTGAGGAGCGTAGAGCCGTCTTTCTCTTGTCCAAGGCTACCCCCACCAATTGTTTTGATTGAAAAATTAGGAGAAGAATAGTTTTTTAGGCTTAGAACACGAAGATTTTTTTTCTTTGAAAATATCTTCAATGAGCCAGCGTCAAAAGATGGAGCAATTATAATTTCAAAAAAAATCTTATCAATTTTTTTGGCAAGACCAACAGTACACTTTTTGTTTAATGCAACTACACCACCAAAAGCAGAGAGGCTGTCAACACCAAGAGCATGAGAAAAAGATTCAGTAATATTTTTTCCAACACCAACTCCGCACGGAGAGTTGTGTTTTACAATTACACAAGCAGCAGACCCCTTAAATTCTGACAAACACTGTAAAGCAGCGTCCCCGTCGAGAAAATTATTGTAAGACAACTCTTTTCCTTGAACTTGCTTAGCTTGTGGAACACCAGAAGAAGATCCTGTGTCGGTCTTAATCACAAAAGCCTCTTGGTGTGGGTTCTCTCCATACCGCAAAGAAATGCTTTCATCTTTTTTCTTAGAAAGAGCATCAAAGATGGCTTGATCATATTCCGCGCAATGGCCAAAAGCTTTTTTGGCAAGACCAAACCTTATTTTTTCTGAAATACCGCCCGCTGCGAGGTTTTTAGATATAGAGGGATAGTCTTTAGGGCTAACAACCACGCCAACCCATTTAAAGTTTTTGGCGGCAGCACGAATCATTGTTGGGCCCCCAATATCAATGTTTTCTATTTTTTCATCTATGGTGGATTTTGGTGATTTAGCTACAGCTGAAAAGGGATAAAGGTTACAAACAACCAAATCAATCCAAGGAACCCCATGTTTTTTAGCTTCTTTTTTGTCTTTATCTCTTTGTCCTAAAATACCACCAGAAATTAACGGGTTTAGAGTTTTTACTCTTCCACCAAAAATCTCAGGAAACCTGGTAATGGCGGATATTTTTTTAACGCTTATTCCGCCTTTTTTAAGGGCTTTTGCGGTGCCGCCTGTTGCAATAATTTGAACCCCATGTTTCTTTAAAGATCTTGCAAACGGCAGCAAACCTTTTTTGTCAGAAACTGAAATTAAAGCGGTTTTTGGAACTATTTTATTAATTACCAACCCCTGGAAGTTCAGGCCCTTTTTTATTAATCAGTTTGTCTCTATATGCAAGCGCCACCAGCGCAATCGCCAAAAGGGCAACAGAGGCAGAAAGATATAGTGAGTCGATTCCAGATATATCTTCAAAAGAAATGTGCCTTGCAAGCGCAAACATTCCAATATAAAGAGGATATCGCACCGGTATTTTTCCGGTTGAAAAAAAGATATTTACCATCTGGATGATCTCGAGATAGATAAACAACATCAAGACATTCTGCACCTTCAGGGCGCTATTGGTGAAAACGCCCATTATTTCTTCAAAACAAAGAAATAAAACCATTCCAAGTATTATAAAATGTAACGCTTTTTCGACAAGAGTTATTTCTTTAAAAAACATTTTAGTATTCATAATTTCTCCAGTTGTTAATTACTTCAATAAACGCCTTACCTTCGAGCTTTTGAACCCTCTCTTTAATAGAGCGAACAGTATCATTTTCAAAAACAGGGCAAGATTTTTGTAATAAAATCGGACCCCCATCAACCTCTTTAGTCACCAAGTGAATTGTACAGCCGGTCTCTTTGTCTCCAGCAGCTAAAACACTTTCATGAACATTGTTGCTCATTCCTCCGGCGTATTTTGGCAACAAAGAAGGGTGGACATTAATTATTTTTCCGCCCCACCTATCAACAAAAGCCGGTGAAAGAATTCTCATAAACCCAATAAGTAAAATTAAATCAATTTTTTTATTTTCCAAAATTTGTGACATTTCAAAATCAAAAACACCACGTTTTTTATTTTTATGACAAATAAAATGACTTTCTATACCATAGTTCTTAGCTTTTTTCAAAATTCCAGAAGACTCGTTATTCGAAAGCACAACCTCAACAACGGCCGAAAGATCTCCTGAGTTAACTGCATCAACAACAGGAACCAGGTCTGTGCCGTTGGTTGATCCAAGAACAGCCAACCTCACCCTAAAATCTCCTTCATTCTTTGAACCCGAGAACTAATTAGTTTTTCTGTGCCAATATCTTTTCTATGAAAAAGACTGCCCGAGATTTTTGAGACACCCTTTTCGGCAATAGCTTCAGCCTTGTCAACATCCTCGCTCTTTCCAACAACAGCGGCGGTTCTAGAGCCGCAAGCAATCAACTTTTGATTTTTCATCATTACAGAAGCAAGAAAAAGAGACGAATCATTCTGATTGCAGTGCACCTCAAACCCCTTTGAAGGTTTGTCTGGATATCCCAAAGGAACTACATACTTGCAAACAGTAGCGAGACTTTCAAAGGAAACCTCTTGTTCTTTAAGGTTTCCATCAACTATAGAAATGCAAATAGCCAGAAAGTCAGATTTTAGTATAGACAAAACGTTCATCGCTTCTGGATCACCAAAACGAGCGTTGTATTCAATTACTTTTATACCACCCCTTGTTAACATAAAGCCACCATACAACACACCGACATACGGGGTGCCGGTTTGTTTCAAAAGCTGTTTAGCCACAAGCTCGTTAGTTTCTTGTGCCTCTTTAACATTTTTTTCATTTAAAAAGGGAAGAGAGTGGTTTCCGAAAGAATAGGTTCCCATGCCCCCGGTGTTTGGGCCGGCATCCCCCTCATAAGCCCTTTTGTGGTCTTGTACAATAGGCATGTGTTTGCATATTTCGCCATCAACAAAGCTCATTAGTGAAAATTCTTCTCCAATCAGCTTTTCCTCAATTAAGAATTTACCACCAGACTCAACTATTTCGCCTGCATAATCAAGGCCCTCGCTTACGGTTTTTAGGTGTTCTCCTGAAACGCGAACACCCTTTCCACCCATAAGGCCGTCAAACTTTATTACATATTCTTCTCCAAGCTGTCCAATAAAGCTTTCCACACCCTCAATAGAATCAAACTCCCTTCTTCTAGGATTCTTTTCCGGACAACAAAGATCAATTATTGTTCTTGCAAAAGCCTTGCTTGTTTCTATCAGCGCAACTTCTTTTTTGGGACCAACACAACGAACACCAGCACACTCGAGCTCATTAACAACCCCATTGGCAAGCGGGTTTTCTGGCCCAATTATTGCCAGATTAATCCCCCTTTTTTTGCTATAGGAAACTATTTCAGAAACGTTGTTAATGTCTAAAACCAAATAGTCTTCACAAAGCTCCATAATTTGTGGGTTTACATCTTTAGATATACAAAAAATTGAATTTTTTATAAGACTTTGTGAAATGCTTCTGGCAATTGCAACCTCTCTTGCTCCAGACCCTAAAACCAAAACATTTTTCATTCTTGGGAAGAGCGGTTGTTTTCAAGTTGCAACAAATATTCTTCAGAAATTGTTCCAGCACAATACTTTCCTGTAAAGACAGAGTCTTCGAAGCTTGTTATTTCTGGATTTCCTATGTGTGCGGCCATTCTTAGGTCTTCAATGTCTTGGTAAACAAGCTCATCTGCCCCAATAAACAGCTTAATTTCTTCTACAGTTTTACCGTGCGCAACCAGCTCTTTTGTTGCGGGCATATCAATACCATAAACATTTTGATGTCGCACCGGAGGTGCAGCAGAGGCAAAATAAACATTTTTTGCTCCCTGCCTTCTAACCATTTCAACAATTTTTTTAGAAGTGTTTCCACGAACAATAGAATCATCAACAAGCAAAACATTTTTGTTTTTGAACTCAATCTCTATTGGGCTTAGTTTGTGAGCAACAGACCTTTTTCTAATGCTTTGCCCTGGCATAATAAAGGTTCTGCCGATATATCTGTTTTTAATAAACCCT
>MDSV01082302.1_pt1 | contig 10578 bp, 7 predicted proteins | sample 810851 | NCBI WGS metagenome assembly MDSV01 (sample SAMN05326640, study PRJNA326480) | marine metagenome | isolation source: seawater | place: Atlantic Ocean: North East | collected 2012 | reverse complement strand
TTTTTACATCCCTAAATGCTTAGAAGAAAGAAATAAAACAAAGATTTATTTAAAGAAAACCTTCAAAAAAATTATTAAAAAGGGATGGCCTGGAAAGATTGAGTCTGTTTTAGACAGGCAAACTGATCTATGTATTTTGTCCTTTTATGGTCTTTTGGAATACTGTTCTAGAGCAAAAAAGAAAGATAGGAAAGCTATACTAGAAGACTTTATAAATATGCTGAACTTGCACCTGCAAGATAGATTATTCTTCTAATTTATTTTTTAAGATTTCATTTACTTGTTCAGGGTTGGCCTTACCCTGTGATTCTTTCATAACTTGACCAACAAAGAATCCAAATAGTCTATCTTTTCCCGAAAGGTATTGTTGCAGTTGTTCAGGATTTTCATCTATTACTTTGCTCACCATTGACTCAATTTCAGATAAATCAGTAACCTGCTGTAGCCCTTCTTTTTCAATTATGTAATCAACTTCTTCTCCGCTAGACCACATCTTTTCGAAGACATCTTTAGCTATTTTTCCAGAGATAGTTGAATCTTCTATTCTTTTAATGAGTTGACCTAATTGTTTAGCTGAAATTTTAGAGTTAAAAATATGTAGGTTTTCTTTATTTAGTTCGGCGGAGAGCTCTCCCATGATCCAATTAGCAGAAAGTTTTGCTGACTTCGATTCATTAGTAACTTCTTCAAAGAAATTAGCTAAGTCTTTATCCGCTGCGAGAAGAGAAGAATCGTATTCGCTTAGGTCATAGTCTTTAACAAATCTAAGCTCCTTTTCATTTGGCATCTCAGGCATTTCTTGAAATATCTTATCAATAAATTTATCTTCTAATACCACTGGCAACAGATCAGGTTCTGGAAAATATCTATAATCGTTGGCGTACTCTTTAGTTCTCATAGGTCTGGTTGAATTTTTTTGAGAATCATAAAGTCTAGTTTCTTGAGTAATTGTATTTCCATTTTCTATCTCGCTTATTTGTCTTTCGATTTCATATTGGATTGCTTTTTCGACAAATCTAAAAGAATTTACATTTTTAGTCTCTGTTCTGGTTCCAAGCTCATCAGAGCCTACTTTTCTTACAGAAACATTTGCGTCACATCTCATAGAACCTTCAGCCATATTTCCATCAGAAATTTCAAGATATCTAATTATAGAGTGGATGGATTTCAAGTAAGCTACTGCTTCTTCGGGTGAGTTTATATCTGGTTCAGACACTATCTCAATTAACGGAGTGCCTGCTCTATTTAAATCTATCCCAGATTGTCCTTCAAAGTCCTCATGAAGAGATTTTCCTGCATCTTCTTCAAGGTGAGCTCTAGTAATCCTAATTCTTTTAGAGGTTCCATCCTCTAACTGAATATCTAAGAAACCATCTTCCACTATAGGTTTTTCCATTTGGCTGATTTGATAACCTTTTGGTGAATCCGGATAAAAATAATTTTTCCTAGCAAAACTTGTTGGACTATTAATGTTAGCGTTTAAAGCTTTGCCTAGTTTTACAGCCATTTTGAGAACTTCTTCATTTAGAACAGGTAGAACTCCTGGCAGTGCTAGATCAATATTACAGGCTTGAGTGTTTGGAAGGGCACCAAAATTAGTGCTAGCTCCTGAAAACAGTTTAGAATTAGTTGCAAGTTGAACATGAATTTCTAATCCTATTACTGCTTCCCAAGAACCATTAAAAACTGTCATTATTCAACCTCAGGTAGCTTCTTATGCCAATCAGTGACATTTTGGAACTGATGAGCTGCTTGTAATAATTGAGCTTCTTTCAGCGAATTACCTACAAGCTGGACTCCTAGAGGCAATCCTTCATGACTGCCACAAGGGAAGGATATTCCAGGTAAGCCTGCTAGATTGGCAGGGATGGTAAATATATCTTGCAAGTACATTTCTATGGGATCATTACTTTTTTCACCAGCTTTAAATGAAGTATCAGGTGTAGTGGGGGATAAGATTAGATCAACAGACTCAAACGCCTTAGAGAAGTCATTTGCTACTAATCTTCTGCATTTTTGTGCTTTTAAGTAGTAAGCATCATAGTAGCCTGCAGATAAAGCATATGTTCCAATTAAAACCCTTCTTTTAACTTCAGAACCAAATCCCTCTTCTCTAGTCCTCATGTATAAATCTTCAATATCTTTTGGATCTTCACATCTATACCCATATCTAACACCATCATATCTTGATAAATTTGCAGAACATTCAGCAGGGGCAATGATGTAGTAAACAGGAAGAGATAGGTCAACATTTGGAAGAGAAATTTCATGAATTTCGGCTCCTAAATTCCTAAAAGTTTCTATTGCTTCTTTTGTTGAAGACTCTACATGTTTTGGAAGGTCTCTTTCAAAGAATTCTCTTGGTAAGCCTATCTTCATGCCCTTTATTGGCGAATCAATGTTCTCTGAAAAGTTAGGCACATTTTCATTCAAGCTAGTTGAATCTTTAGGGTCATATCCTGACATAGATTCCAACAGAATAGCTGAGTCTTCTGCTGATCTAGCTAAAATACCTCCTTGATCTAAACTAGAAGCAAAAGCAATCATTCCGTAGCGAGAAACTCTTCCATAAGTTGGTTTTATACCTGTTAAACCACAAAGAGCTGCAGGTTGCCTTATAGATCCACCTGTATCTGTTGCTGTAGCAGCAGAAGCTAATTGAGCTGAGACGCATGCAGCAGAACCACCAGAAGAGCCACCCGGAACATACTCTCTATTCCAAGGGTTTTTTACTGGTCCAAAAAAGCTTGTTTCATTTGAAGACCCCATAGCAAATTCATCCATGTTAGTTTTTCCTAAAACAACAACACCATCAGAAGATAAATTATTAACAACTGTGGACGAATAAGGCGCTTTAAAATTCGACAACATCTTTGAACCACAAGTTGTTAGTATATCTTCAGTACAAAAGATATCTTTATGCGCTATTGGAATGCCATCTAAAGGCAAATTTTTGTTGGATTTATACCTTTCTTCTGATTCTTTAGCTTGATGAAGTGCTAAGTCTTCTGTCACTGTTATAAAACTATTTAGATCCTTATCAAAACTAGAAATTCTATCTAAGTAGTGTCGAGTTAACTCAGTAGAGGAGAAAGAACCTTCTACTAAACCATTTAACTGTTCCTTAAGAGATAGTTCATGAAGTTTCATCTTTTTAATTCTCCCCTTCAATAACTTTAGGAACTAAGAATAATCCAGACTTAACTGAAGGCGCTGTTTCTTGAAGCTTTTCTCTTTGATTTTCTTCAGTAACTTCATCAGGTCTGGTGGGCTGAGAAAGATTTAGTGGATGAGACATAGCTTCAACATCATTTGTATCTGCTAAATTAAGCTCTTCAAATAGATCTAATATTTGAACTAACTCTTCTTTTAAAGAAGGAAATAAATCTTTATTTATATTGATTCTAGCTAAATAAGCTATTTCATTTAATTCTTTATCACTTAAAGCCATATGTCATTGTAATATCTTATGGAGAAAAAGGTGCCTAATGTAGCATATTGTAACTTGCTCAAAAACATTGCTGTTGTTAGAGTGATGATCTATTTTGTAACTTAGATAATTTCTAGTTAAACAATTTTCAATGTTAAAACGTTTAAGAGGTATATTTTCAAATGATTTGTCTATCGACTTAGGTACGGCAAACACCCTTGTATACGTTAAAGATAAAGGGGTTGTGTTAGATGAACCTTCGGTTGTAGCAATAAGGGATAATGGGGGCCAGAAGACAGTTGTAGCTGTTGGAGCAGAGGCTAAAAAAATGCTCGGGAGAACTCCTGGAAATATAAGCGCAATAAGACCCTTAAAAGATGGAGTGATTGCAGATTTTCAGGTTACAGAAGAAATGCTTAAACATTTTGTCCAACGAGTACATGAAGGTAGTTTTGTCCGCCCAAGCCCTAGAATTTTAGTTTGCGTTCCTTGTGAATCAACTCAAGTTGAAAGAAGAGCAATAAGAGAATCAGTTCTAAAAGCAGGAGCGAGAGAGGCCAGGTTAATTGAAGAACCTATGGCTGCAGCGATAGGAGCAGGGTTACCGATTGAGGAAGCAACCGGATCTATGGTCGTTGATATTGGTGGCGGAACAACAGAGATAGCGATTCTAGCTCTCAATGGGGTTGTTTATGCTCATTCTTTAAAAACAGGGGGAGATAAGCTAGATGAAGCAATCATTTCGTATGTTAGAAGAAATCAAGGCGTTCTCCTTGGCGATGCCACTGCTGAAAAAGTAAAAACAGTTATAGGCACAGCTTCCCCTGATTCTGAGGTAATTGAAATGGAGGTAAGAGGAAGAAATCTTGCTGAAGGGATACCTATTACTTTTACAATGAATAGTAAACAAGCATATGATGCCATGCTTGAACCTTTATCAGCCATTGTTCAAGCCATAAGAATGGCCCTGGAAGCATCACCTCCCGAATTAAGTGCTGATATTAGTGAGAGAGGTATTGTTTTAACTGGAGGAGGGGCAATGCTAAGAGATCTAGATGTATTAATCTCTAGCCAAACTGGACTTCCAGTTACCGTGGCTGAAGATCCTTTGACCTGCGTAGCAAGAGGCGGTGGAAGCGCGCTTGAAATTATGGATAAATACGATATAGATCTTTTATCCACTCAATAATTTTATTTAAAAGATTTCATTCCTGTTCTCTCCTGAGTATTATTGGGTAATGCGCAGAAGAGAACATAAAGTTTCATATTTAAGTAGTGAGGCAATATTTGCGATTCCTGCTATGAAACCTTCTAAGGTAATTCTTTCTTTACTTGTTTGCGGTTCTTTAATGCTATCTGATGTCTATTATGAATCTTCTTTTAAAATTAGAGGATACGCTCAAGATTTATTTATGCCTTTGAGCTTATTAGTCAATGCCCCTTTAGGTTTAATTGTCTCTATACCCGATTCCCTTAGAACAAGATCTCAACTAAAGGTCTCTTTACAGCAGGCCGAAGAAGAAAATAAAAAATTAAAAGTGGTAAATCAATTTCTTGAGAAAGTTTCTAAAGAAAACGAAGAGCTTAATGCTTTATGGTCTTCTGCCAGATTAAATTTAGATAACTATTCTTTTGCAAGAAAAAGATCTATCTCTTCAAATGAATTTCAGCCTTTACTAACAGTAGATGTTGATAGTAAAAGCAATGCTGGAGTAAACGATGCTTTACTTAGTCCAAATGGACTTGTGGGAAAAATAATATCTTTAGGACTTTATAGCGCAGAAATTATGTTGTTATACGACGTGAGATCGTCTGTTCCTATCATTACAGAGAAATCTAAATTGCATGGAAATGTTAGAGGTAGCGGCATAGGAAGGGCAGGGAACATTGAATTCATTAAAAAAACAGCTTCTTACGAATTAGGCGAAAAGGTTTATACTTCTGGCATAGCAGGACTTTTTCCAGAAGGAATTTTCGTTGGAGAAGTAACTACTATAGATGACCTTGCAGACAGCGAATTCTTAAAAGTAGAAGTATCTTTTATACAATCTCCCTTCAATCAAGACTTTTATTTAGTTTATAAAAATGAATAGAGATAAAAAAAATCAATTTTTAATTTTTTTATCGCTTTTTATTGCTTTATATCTAGACAGTTACTTATTTACTACAGACTTGCTAATGGCTAAACCAGCCTTTGTATTGTTAACTCTAATCTACTGGAATATGGCTTTGCCAGATCGGGTAGGAATTGCAGCCGCTTTATCTTTCGGTATTTTTGTAGATTTAATAGAAGGATCTTTGCTTGGGCTTCACGGTATTCTTTTTGTGTTAATAACCTATATGTGTCAAAGATTCTTTTATCAATTTAGAGTATCGCCGATTTGGCAACAATCTTTTATCCTTTTCTTTTTGTTCATCTTATATAAGCAAGCATTTGCCTTAGACTTTATAAATGTAGACCAAGATAAAACAAACCTGTTAGATAAGACCTTTCTTGTAAATTCTTTTTTGTTTGCACTGTTTTCTGCCATAGCTTGGCCACCTTTACTTTTAACTCTTAGGTACTATCGAAGAAGATGGATTAAATCATAATATAATAGTGAGTAAAGTCTTATCCCCAATCTTATCAATATTGAGCTTATTGGCAGGCCTTCTACTTTTCATATCTTTTCTTTTAACCTCAGAAAAGAGTCTTAAATTCTTTTTGAATATTAACCAGGACGCCCATGTAGAATTTTTTTTAAGCGATAGCCATTGGCATCCATACAAGCCAAGTATAGAGATTGATGTTCTGTCTTTAGAAAGGCCTGGAGAAGAAAGTAAACAGTTAGAGATTAAAGGATTGAACATTGGGTTCAATCTATTTTCTTCTTTTCAAGGAAACTTAATTGAAAGTTTACATGCTAAGTATATAGATGTTCTTATTTATCCATCATCGAATGATACTCAAATTAATCTTAAAGATTTATGGCTTTATGTCTCTTCTATAAAGAATTTAAGAATTGATGATTTTTCTATAACTGACTCTGTCAATAATTTAGATACTTTAAGGGGAGAGTTATCTTCAATAGCATTAAAGTCTGGCGATTCCCGAGTTAGATTCACTGGAAAAAATACAAATGGAGGTAATTTAGAGTTTAGGATGAATTCAATTTTAGGTTCTAAATCGTTAAAGGATTATAGAGGTTTTCTTCGTACCTCTAACTTCAGTTTAAACCAAGAAATAATTAGTCAATCATGCCCAGGTTGCCCTAATGGAACTCTAGATAGCGAGATTTGGTTTACTCTTATTGATTTAAAATTAGTTAAATTTTTAGGGGATATGAAACTTAAATTTAATTCAAGTTTTGATTTTATTAATTCAATAAATGCAAAGGTTAAACTAGAAGATCAAAAAAATAATATTTTTAGAATTTCTTCTTTTATAAATGAAAATCCTAAAAATATTGCGCCTGAGATATTTGCTTCTTTTGCTAATGAAGAAACAGTATTTTTTGTTCCTGAAATAGAGTTAGGGAAAGATAAATTCATTAATAAATTGCAGCACCTTTTTAATCTACCTAAACATCTTCTTATAAAAGGATACATCACTAATCTCACTTTTGGTTTGTATGATTCATTTAAATTTAGAGCTGATTTTGAAGATTTGTATTTGAAATCAAATGAACTTTCTGTTGCAGGACTTGAAGGAAACTTTCGATACACTAAAGATGTTTCCAGATTAAAGATAAATACACCCTATCTCCGAATTGATTTAGGCACTTTATTTGATAATCCTGTTGTATTTAATAATTTAAGCTCAAAACTAGATCTTAATTTAGTAGATAAGAAAGTTTCTATCTCAAATTCTACGTTTAAAGGGACTTATAAGCAGGCTCTAATTAAAGGAGAGGTAAATTTATTTCCTAGTCCAATTGACGATACTGGCGATCTATCACTTAAAATTAGTTCTGCTAATTTAAATTATTTGGATGCCTTATCTCTATTCCCTAATTCAAGTTACACTAAATTAACTAAGAACTGGTTACAAAACGCAATATCTTGTGGTTCTTTGGAAGAAGTTTCTTTTATATATAGAGGTCCTATAGATAATAAATATAATGACTCTAGCTCATCTTTTTTATCTAAAGGTTTTGTCAGAGATTCCTGCCTAAATATAAATGATGTAGATGTTAAGGACATAAATCTTGCCGTAAAGATTAACAATTCTTCTTTTTTAGGAGAGGTTTTGAATGGTGACTTATATGGATCAGAGATTAAGGGAATTATTAAGATATTTAAAGATAATAATTCCTATAAATTAGAGCTTAAAGGAGATTCTAAGGGCCCTTTGCTTTCAATACTAAGACTCTCTAATTTGAATAAAATTTTTGAAGCAGAAGAAGAATCAGGAGAACATTATACAAATTTCTATTTTATCTCTCCTTTAAGCACTTCTTTGGATATTTTAGGAAAAAACTCAAATCTTGAATTAACTACTAAAATTAAGGGTGGGAACTTTAATAATAAAAAAACAGAGTTATATTTTTCTGATCTATATTCATCAATAGAATATGATAGTTTAAATGGTATTAAAGACGGCTTTGCAACTATCAAAATAAATAATATTCCTATTAAATTTGATATCAGAAAGGGAAAAGAAAATGATAGCTTTAATACTCAGTTAATCGCAGAAGACTATTTCTCAGCTAAAAGAATATTATCCTCTTATGATATTAAAAAAGATATTAGGGGCTCTTCGAAATTTAATTTAAAACTAACCCTCGCTTCTTTTATTAAAGATCAGCCTTTCTTAAGTCCAAAAATTGAAGTTTCGTCCAATTTAGAAGGCATTTCCATAAATTTACCTGAACCCCTTGTCAAAGCAAAAGATTCTATAATTGATTTTAGACTTACTTTTAAACCATCTTTGGATGAGACCCCTACATTAAGTTTTAACTACGGAGATTTATTTAGAGGTAAATTGAATTTCCTTAATAATACAACAGAAGGATTTGTTATAGCCGGGAAGAAAAGGCAAAGTATTTCTATAGCAGATGAAAAGATTTTATTAGTAGGACAGCTCCAAAAATTGGACTTAGGTTCCCTTATGTCTTTAGGAGTATTTGAGGGAGAGGGAGCTAGTAATTTCTTTATAAAAGATTTGATAGTTCAAGAAACAAATTTTTCTAATTTAAGCTTATCAAAAACTAGATTTAAATCTTCTAGGACACAAGAAGGAGTTGAATATAAATTTATTAATGATGAATTAAGTGGTGTGCTTTTAGTGCCAGAAGATGATAAAAGAAATCTATCTTTTAAATTTGATTTTATAAAAATCAATCAATCTTCCAACGAACCTAAAGAAAGTTTTCTTTCTTTATATAACAGCATTAATGCGGAATTTGATTTTAGTACAGAAGCTATCTTTTTCAATGGTAAGAATTATGGAAATTGGGAATTCTCGATATTACCAGAAAATAATAAACTGACCTTTCATAGTATTAAGGGTGTTTATGGGAAATTGGGTCTTAAGACTACAAATGAAGGCAAATCTTCCTTAGAGATTTTTAAGAATTCAATTGGATGGACTTCAAGTCTTAAAACAAATATTTATTCAGGATCTCCTGAGAAAGCAATGATTCAGATAGGTATTAAACCAAATTTTGAATTAGATACATTAAGTTTAGATACAGATTTAACTTGGAATAATTTGCCTTGGCTTTTTGACTATAATTCAATTACGGGAGAAATTTCAACAAATCTTGAAGGTCTAACTATTAAAGATAATGAAGATTTAGATACACCAAATAATCTATTGAGGCTGGTAAATATTTTTAATATAACCGACTCATTCGAAAAAATTACTAATTTAGACTTTAGAAAATTATATAAAAGAGGTTTTAGAGCTGACAGTGTTACGGGTAAATTTAAAATAACTGCTAAAAGATTAGAAATTAAAGAGCCTATTTTAATTAAGAGCGGTTCAAGTCAATTTAGTTGGAATGGTGAGATTTCCAAAGATCAGAAAGGAAATTTAGATCGTCTTAATTTAGAAGTTGTCATGACTCTTCCATTAAGAGAATATTTACCTGCTTATGCTTTGGTCTTGGGAGGTCCTATAACTGCAGGTATTGTCTATATTACAGGTAAAGCTTTTGAAAGAAATCTTGATAAGTTAAGTTCAGGAAAGTGGACAATCGAAGGTAATATTTCTGAACCAAAAACTACATTTGATGGTTGGTTTGAAGAAAATACTGAAAAATAATTTTAATTTTTGCTTCTTTCACGTGTTGAGCCAATTCCAGCATTTTTTCTATATTTAGTTACTGTCCTTCTTGCGACCTCTATTAGGTACTTAGTCGATAACAAGGTTCGAAGGCCTTCATCACTTAGGGGTTGTTTTGGATTCTCTTCAGAAATTAATAATATTATGAATTTTTTTAGTTCCTCAGGGGTTACGTCCCTTCCTTCTACACTCTTATTTACTTTTTTTTGCAACAATTCTTTTAGGGGAATTAACCTATCAGGCAATTGTACATACTTATTCTTTACAATTCTTGAAACAGTTGACTCACTAATTTCAAGAGCCTTTGCTATTTCTTTATTTGTTATTGGTTTTCTGTCTGTGTTTTTATTCAGATATTCATTCTGTCTAGTCAGAATGTATTGACCGACAAGGAAAAGAGTCTGCTGTCTTCTTTCAAGCCCTTTTAAGAATGACCTAGCATCTATAGCTTTTTTATTATTTGAAGATTTTATTTCTTCTTTTATTGCTTCTATAAGGTCTTTATTCATAAAGTCATCATTCAAAGCAATTTGCCAAGAATTTTTTATGGATAAGGCCAATAAGTCTGGTCTAATATACAAATTCTTATTAGAACCAAAGCTCAAACCTTGATTAAAGTTAAGCTTATCTATTTGAATCTTAATCTTAGAGGTGAGATCTTCTTTTTTTATGTTTTTATTTACAAGAGAGACTAAAGCTTTAGTGATTTCTTGTTTTTCTTCTTTATTTAGATCTAGATTGTTTACCTGTATCTTTAGTGACTCATCTATAGATCTGTAAGCGCAACCTGGAGGGTCAAAATTTTGAATCATCATTAGGACGGACTCAATATCTTTATCATTAATATTTAAATTAAAATCTTCTTTAACTATTCTTTTTA
>MDSV01034600.1_pt1 | contig 10578 bp, 9 predicted proteins | sample 810851 | NCBI WGS metagenome assembly MDSV01 (sample SAMN05326640, study PRJNA326480) | marine metagenome | isolation source: seawater | place: Atlantic Ocean: North East | collected 2012 | reverse complement strand
AGTTGCACTGCTACTAAAAACAATTGTTTTGCAATCGTAGCAATTCATTATTTTAAATAAATTTATTGATCCACTTACATTTACTTCCCAATACTGAAGTGGATTTTTTACAGAATCCCCAACAGCCTTTAAACCAGCGAAATGGATTACTGCGTCTATAGGTTTACCATCATTATTGGAATTTAAAAAAATATCATTTAGTTTTTCATGATCTCTTACATCACAATCAAAAAATAGTAAGTTTTTTAATAAATGTTTATTAGTTTTTTCAAGATAATAATTAATTCTTTTTATTACTTTTTTAGAACTATTAGCAAAAGAATCAACAATTAACAAATTATAACCTCTCTCAAGAAGCAAAACTGATGCGTGACTACCAATAAAACCTGCACCTCCAGTAACTAAAATCGTTTGCATATATTGTTTTAAATCTAATAAATTCTAAATTATTGAGGATTAAACTTCAAAAAAGATTAAATAATAAAACCCTTTTATCAAAATAATTCATAAATTAATTTAGATTAAAATTAAATATCTTCTTACTATTTCATTTTATGCTGAGTATTTACGCATTAATTAGTTTAGTAGGTTTAATATTTATATATTTATCAATATTTAGTAACCTTTCAAAAAACAAGTTAATAGCTATTGCAGTTTTTAGTATTTTTTCAATTATTTGGATTAGCAACCTAGGCTTTTCTGGGAATGATATTATTGCATATCTAGATAATTCAGAACTTTATAGCTTTAAGAACCCAAAATTTAATGGAGAACAGCTTGAAGTATTTCATGGTTACTTAATATCCACAATTAAAACTTTTATTAATGGTCTTGATGCCTACAACTTAATAACTTTTGAAAGATTTATCATTTATTGGCTACTTCCATCTTTATCTTTATTTTTTACCCCAACATATAATGCGAGAAAATCAACCTTGGTTATATTTTTGACAAACCTTGTATTATTTCCATATACATTTCTTGGCGCAACAAATATTTTTAGTAATGGCGTGGCCACACAATTATTTTTATTATCTTTTGTTTCATATCTAAACTATTCTTCAGAAGCAAAAATTAGTTCCAACTTCAAGTATCACTATAACAAATATTCATCTATTTTATTTTTAATTTTCTCTGCATTTACTCACAAAGTAGGTATTTGGATTATTTGCTGTTTAATTTTCAGTAAGGGAGCCAAATTCTTTTTAAATAGTTTTGCACTAATCCCTTTAGAGAAAAAAAGACTATTCCTCCCCAGAATAATAATTTATAACTCAATTCCTTTTTTAATAATTGGTATCTTGTTAAAGGAATATTCATCTTCACAAATGTTTGATATTACTGCTCCAATAATAGGAATAATTTCAATAATTTTTTTAATCTTTTTGTTGGATTTAATAAGAAGATTATTTCGAATTAATAAATTATCAGATTTTAAAAAAAGGATATCTAAATCTAAACAATTTTCAGAAACCGTGTTTTTTGCGCTTGTATTTACTTTTCCCGCATTGATTTTTACGATTATAAGCAATTCAGATGCAGCAGAAAGAATTGCTTTTGTTTCTATTTTATATACATCCTCAATGACTCTTTATTATGGAATCGGGAACAGGAATTTTCTTAAAGTTTCAAATAACGTGAATTTATCAAATAATAATTTCACTTTTGATAGATCAGTTTTAGGATGTATATTTTTACTTTTAAGTTTAACTATTTATTTTTATAACTCCAGTGCTTTTTGCATTAATTACGGTTCTTGCTGAAAAGTTTAAATAATTTTACTTACCTAAATAATCTTTGTACCAAGCGACGAATTTCTCAGTACCACTTTCAATAGAAGTAGACGGCCTAAATCCTGTCCATGATTCTAATTCAGAGGAATCTGATAAGGTTTCGACTACATCGCCTGGCTGCATTTCTCGCATAATCATTTTAGATTTAATTTTAAGAGTTTCTTCTAAAATTTCTATAAATCTCATCAGCTTTACAGAATTACTATTGCCAATATTAAAGATTCTATGCGGGGCAAAAGATGTTGCTGGATCAGGGTTCAATTCATCAAACAAAGGATTCGAAGTCGCTGGCTTTTGACTACACTTTATTATTCCTGAAACGATATCGTCTATATAAGTAAAATCTCTCTGCATTTTCCCATAATTAAATATTTCTAAAGCTTTTCCTTCCATTATAGCCTTGGCAAAAATCATTGGAGCCATATCAGGCCTACCCCATGGACCGTAAACAGTAAAAAAACGTAATCCGGTTGCTGATAAACCATATAAATGACTATAAGTATGTGCCATCAATTCATTGGCTTTTTTGGTCGCGCCATAAAAACTAACCGGATGATTTACAGCATCCTTTTCTGAGAAAGGAACTTTCCTATTCCCTCCATATACAGAACTACTTGATGCGTATACCAGATGCTTAATATTATTTTTTCTGCATGCTTCTAGAATATTAGAAAAACCCATTAAGTTATTATCGGCGTATGAATGAGGGTTTATTAAGGAATATCTAACTCCCGCTTGGGCCGCTAAATGAATACAAATATCAGGCTTATGTTCAATAAAAAACTTCTCTATTAATTGCTTTTTTGTAATGCATAATTCATCAAAGTGAAATTTCGCATTAAGTAATTCTGCTTGAACTTGAATATTTTTTAATCTATTTTTTTTTAATGAAATATCATAATAATCATTCAAATTGTCGATGCCCACAACTTTATATCCATCCTTGATTAAGCCAATGACCACTGCGGCCCCAATAAATCCAGCGCATCCAGTGACTAATATAGTAGTATTTTTTCCCAAGTTAAAGTCATTTGTACTTTTCATATCATACGATATTTGTAATATTCAATCACTAATGAATTGCAAATTTGATTTCGACATCTAGAATAAAGTTACATTATTGGCTTATCAAATAAAGATATAATAAGCTTTGTTATAATTAACTTTGGAAATAATTTGTTTTAGGTAATGTTAAATTTGAATGATTTATTTCTTAACCTATTCAAATACTATAAAAATAGCCTACCATGGATGTATTCTAGGAATATTTATATATTAATTATTCTTTTTGAGTCAATTATATTTGTATCATTAATTAACTTATTATTTAAAGATTTTTATACATTTGAAAAATCTATAATATTTTTCTATTATTTTAAATTAATCTTATGGTTTGTATTTAGTTATATTATTAATAGGTATAAGCCAAATTATCAAAAATACGAATTTAAAAAAGTTCATATTAGACAAATAAAAAAATCAATTATATTAATAATAATTTTTAGTATTTTGGAGATATTATTTTTAAATATATTTAATATAATTGAACAAAATTTTATAAATTTAAATAATACTTTAGTATTCAATTTAATATTTATTGTTATCTGTATTTTCTTAAACTTAATTAAAAACATATTCTATTATAATCTTTCACAAAGAAAGAAAAGATGGATATTATTTAATAACCAAAATGATTTATTAGATAAATCTGATTTAAACAACAACTTAATCGATATATTTTCAAATCAGGATGTTTATTCCATCAAGAAAATTAATTTTAAGATGTATGATGGAATTGTTTTAGTTGAAAATAAAATAAAAAGTTCTTTAAAAGAATTATTGGTTGATGAAATTAAAGATAAAAAAATTAAAATTATAAGTATAGAAGAATGGTTCCATAGATACTCACAAAGAATACCAGTTGAACTTATTAATGATAAATTTATTAAAAAGTTAGAATTTAAAATATATGAAAATAAAATAAATAACATTTTTTTAATCAAAAGAATTTTTGAATTTATTTTTACTCTCTTCTTATTACTTTTATCTACCCCTATATTAGTTTTTGCCTCTATATTGGTCTATTTAGAAGATAATGGTCCTATATTTTATTCTCAAAGCAGAGTAGGGGAATATGGAAAAACCTTTACCATATGGAAATTAAGATCAATGAGAGTAAATGCTGAAAAAGATGGAGTCAAATGGGCTACAAAGAATGATAAAAGAGTCACAAAAACAGGAAAGATTTTAAGAAAAACTAGAATCGATGAGTTGCCACAATTAATAGGTGTTCTGCAAGGTAAAATGAATTTAATAGGTCCGAGACCAGAAAGACCAGAATTTAAGGATCTTCTTTCAAAAGAAATTAATTATTATCATATACGCTCACTAATGAAACCTGGAATCACAGGTTGGGCTCAGGTAAATTATCCCTATGGGGCTTCAGTCAATGATACAAAAAATAAACTCAGCTATGATCTTTACTATTTGAAAAATTATTCATTATTACTTGACATTTTAATTTTTTTTAAAACAATTAGACTAATATTTAACGCTAGAGGTTCTGAACCAGAAAGCAAAATTAGTTCATAAAATTTATTTTTTAAGCCTAAATTATTATCTATGTTATTAACTATTGCAGTTTCCTATTTATTATCGGCTAATTGTAATAATGAGCTTCTAATATTTGATCAAATTAAAAACCTTGAAAAATATATCCCAGAAGCAAGTTATAACTTAATTGATGTAGTCTATATTATTCAATCTGGAGAAATAAAAAGATTTGAGAAATTAAAAGAAAACCTAGAAAAAAAAGATTTGCGACTAAGAATTAGTTTTATATATGGCGGCAAAAAAGGAGTTGCAAAAAGTAGAAATATTGCAATAAAAGAATCCAATTCAAAATTTCTATTGTTTTTTGATTTAGACTGTAAATTTAATAGAGAAATATCTGATTTTTTAAATTATTTAAATAGCACAAAAACTGAAACTAAATATATATTTTTTTCTAAAGATATTAACTATAAAAGTGAAAGCTTATCATACTTACCAACAATAAATAAGATTGCAATCTTGCCAGGAATTATTTATGATTTTGTTTTTGCTTCAATAGCAATTATCAAATCGCCAACCTATAACATTATTGTTAATCCTTATTTCTGCAGACAAAATAACATTTTCTTTGATCCTAATCTAGGTTTAGGTTCATACTATAGACAAAGTGATGAAGCATTATTTCTAATAAAACTATTTAAGTCATTAATTAAAAACAAATTAAAATTTAGTAATTTTTATTTAGCAGATATTGTTGATGCAGAATCAAAATCACATGAAATAAAAAATGAATTATTCTATTCTCTGCAATCAAAAGGTTATGTATTAAGAAAAGGTTTCAGCATATTCTTAGGTATTTTATTTATATTACCTGTATCTATAATATTCGCTGTGAAGTTTTATAAATTTAAAAACCCTTTTTTTACAATATTTTTTGTATTAAAAGGGTTTATTAAACCTAGAAATTTTAATTAGTATTTGTTCTAATATAAATAATGAAAAAATTTTAACTTTATTTTTAATGGAATTATATTTAGTATGGTGTCCAATGAGCCAAAGAGTTGGAACAGTAGAAATTGAAGATTTAATAATAAATTATTTAAATGAAAAAAATAAAAAGGTTTTTCATTTAGGTGTTGGAAACTTCTTAAAGAAAAATAAAAACCTTTATATTAACAATTTATTATCTAAAAAATTCATAGAATTCTCTCTTAGTAAATCCTTTTTATTTTATGGGAGATTTTCAGTATTTATTCAATCACTTAAAGGGGGGCAAGAAATATTCAATATTTTTTTAAATAAAAAATATACAAAACTAGTAGTTTATACTTGCTTATTCCCTACACCTTTTTTATTTTTAAAAGCTATTTTAAAAATATTTAAAATAGATAATAATATAAAGATTATTAATTTTATTCAAGGTACTCCATCTTTTTTGAGAGAAAATAATCAAAATAAGAACATTTACTTTACCTTAGAAGATATTATTAGGAAAAATATTTATAGAAAACTTTATAGCTATTCAAATCACATTATTTGTAGTTCTAAAAAAATTGCTGATCAATTAGGGAATCTAGTTAGCGCGGAATTAATAAAAGTAATCCCGAATGGTGTTATAAGACAAATGCCGAAAAAAAAAGATCTTTCATATCTACTTAAAGAAGATATTGATAAAAAGGGATTCAATCTTTATTTCATTGGAAGATTAACAAGTCAGAAAAATATAATGAGATTACTTTTTGAATTTTGCAATTTATATAAAAATGATGAAAGAATTAAACTAACGATCATTGGAGATGGAGATCTTTACAAAGATGCTTATGAAAAATATTCAAAATTTAGAAATATAATTTTCAAGGGATATTTAAATAATCCATGGCAATCTTTAGAAGAAAATGCAGTTGTAATAGTACCATCTCTTTGGGAAGAGCCAGGACATGTTCCTCTAGAAGCTTTCCTTAATAATAAAAGATTTTTAATTAGCAAAGGTTGTTCATTAAGTGAATTTATAAATAAAGATTATCGTAATAAAATAGTATTTGATCTAGCTGATTTTTCATTAATCCTAAAAAATATTATTCAAAAGGTTAATCCAAAAGATTGGTATGATAATTTTGAAAATTTATATAAAGACTTTGAAAATTTTACTATTAAAAGCTTTAAAGAATCTATAAATGAATTATGAGAAACCCTTTTTTAGTATTATAACTCCATTTTTTAATGCTAAAAAATACTTTGATTTATATCTCCAAAAATTAAATAATCAAACTTACTCAAATTGGGAGTGTATTTTGATTGATGATTATTCAGATGATAATGGTTTTGAAAAACTTAAATTATTAACAAGCAATGATCAAAGAATACACGTCTATAAAAATACATTTACAAAAAGTATCAAAAGCCCTTATCAAGCAAGGAACTTTGGAATAAGCAAAGCAAAAGGGAAATATATAAGTTTTTTAGATATTGATGATTATTGGTTAGAAAATATGTTAATGCTAAAGCATCAAAAACTTTCAAATAATCCAGATATTGACATTTTGTTCAGTAATTATATAAAAGTTTCCAATACTTCAAAACCTAAAAAGGTTGTTCCTTTAAGTATATTACCTCTGAAACTTCAATTAAAATTTCATAATCCAATTGGTATGCTGACAAGCACCATAAAAAAGAAAGTAATATCCAACCATAAATTCAAGCCAATTAATCATGAAGATTATTTGTTTTGGGCTCAATTAAATAAATCTAATAAGAATTTAAAAATTGAACATATGAATGATTTTCTTGCAGTTTACAATATTAGTAATAATTCGATTAGTGCCAATAAATTATCTTCATTAAAATGGCACTACTTATGTTACTTGAAATTAGGTTATAAAGAATTACTTGCTGTTACTTTATTATTTCCCTTATTGTTAGTAAAGAGTATAAGCTGGTTAAAATCAGAACTCAGAAAATAATCTTTTTATATTTGCCAAATAATTTAAAACTTGGATCTTTATTATAAAAGAAAGAAAATCTTTTCTATTTATTTTTAAATAATTATTAGAAATTAATTTTTAAATATGATATTTTACTATTATGTTCAACTTTAAATTTATTGAAAAAATTTATAGTCGCTGATTATTCAAATTTTAGTACATATGGTGGTGTAGAAAAAAATGCTGAATTAATTACAAAAGACATCGAAAAAATAGGGAAACTTAAAATAAAAAGGATAAATTATAAATCTCAAATTTTTCCATTATTTTTCAAATCACTTTTTAGAATAAAATTTGTTGACTATTTTATTTGTTATAAGAATTCAATTTTAACTGGATTATTTTTTAAAATTGCTGGATCAAAATTAATTATAAGAGTCAATAATAGCCCTGAATCATATTTATATTGGTTTAAATTGAGTTCCTTTTTTAGCCATTATTTAAAAATCAAGTTAGTTAAAAGTGAGATCATATTATTCAATTCAAAAAAAATTAAAAATTTCTATTCATTATTCTCAAAATATAATAAGAATTTATATTTTTTGAACAATAATTATGATTTCAATCCCATTGAAATAAACATTAGTAAAAGAAATAAAATTTATCTAGCTTCTCGCTTAACTTGGGAAAAAAATTTACTGAATACCTATAAAATTTTTAAACAAACTGTTAGAGACATTGATTATGATTTATTTGCTTTTAGCACAACCAAGAACAACCTAAAAGAAATTAAAAATTTTAATAGTCTCCAATATAATTTTAATGATATTTACGTTTCTTTATCCTTTTTTGAAGGCATGCCAAATATGGTATTCCAGGCTCTTTTCAAAGGTTCAGCTCTTTTACTTTCTAATTGCTGGTCTCATGTCGAAATTTATAACCTCTTATTAAATTTTGGTTTAGCAAACAGAATACATATCATATCTTCAGATTATAAAAATGAATCATGTCTAATTAATGAAATTAAAATATTAAAAGATCAAATCAAAGAGGATAATCATGCATTAGTTCAAATAAAACTATCAAGCCTTAGAAAATATCTCATTACAAATTACAAAAAAACAATTAATGAAATATGTAAACTTATTGAATAGCTGAATTAGTAGATTTTTTTTTAATCATTTTTAATACTTTTTCTGCTCTTATTTCCCATGTATAATTATTTTTATATTTTTTAAAAGAATTACTTGCCAATTTTTTTGATAAATTCTTTTCCATAAGAAGTTTTTCAATCTTATTAAGCCAATCATTAATATCATTAGGAGCTGCCATTAAACAATCTTCTCCTTCTTCTAAAAAATCTTCTGCAAATTCTAATCTTGATACAATAAAAGGCTTTTTTGATGCCATATACTCAAAAACTTTTAGAGGACTAATGAAGTTTGTATTATCATTTCCTGCATTATCCAAAATAATATTTTCATAAGGTGCAATCAATAAATCAACTTTATTCAACATTTCACTTATTTGATGCTTATTTAGGCGACCAAGCAAATATACATTTTTGGGTGGGTTTGTTATTTTTATATATCCAGCTAAATAGTAATTTATTTTAGAGTTTAATTTCGCAAGTTCAATTATTTTTTTTATACCTTTTCCAACGTTGTTTGAACCAATATAACCTACCGAGGGAGTATCAAAAATTGGAAGATAATTTTTAGTACATTCCTCAGTAAGCTTGGCTGCATTTGGAAGATAAAATACATTTCTATTTAAATTTAAATTATTAATTTCCTTGATTATCGTTTTGGTATTTGATAGAAATAATGCATTTTTACATTTTTTTAGACATTTCAAAGTCATTTTCGATAAGTCATGAATTTCAATATATATATCTTTTTTAAAATTATAGATCCATCTTGATATTCTTTGATTTCTTGTATAAACCACATATCCAAAAAAAGTTAATGGCATAACAATTATGAAGCTAGCTATATCAAAAAGAAAATAAATACCTTTTAATTTAAACAAAGGTATTGGAATTATATTTACTTCAAGATTTTTATCAATTGAATAAAGAAGCTTTTTAGTATTTAATATATTTTTAAATGGGACAAATAATATAAGATTCAAATTTACATATTTTCTGGTTAAAGCATCACACATATAAAGAATTTGAGTTAAGTTTGCTTGTTTACCTTCTAGAGAGGAATAACAAGAAATATAAATAATCTTTAAATTATTCATTTAGTAAAATAATCATTTACTTTCATTTTATTTATTATGGTAGTTTAAATTAATTATAAATTTTTATTTAATATTTTATCTTATAAATATTTTTCTTATTAACCTTGCGTGAAAACATTTATTACTATCCCAACTTTTTAAATTAGAAAAACTAAATTTAGCCCTATTTCCTCTAATTATATGGTTAATTGAAATACCTGCATCATCTTTAAAAATGATTAGGTCTTCAATATCATTTGTTGAAAATATGTAAAATTTATTTTTATATTCTTGAACTTCAATAATTAATCTTATATTTGTAAGATAATATTCTATAAGCCTTATTAAATAAATCCTTCTAAGAAATAACCTTAAAGCTGATTTTCTAAATCCTTTGTTTATAAAAATATTTTTAAATGATCCTTCTTTCTTAGATTTTATTACTCTAATAACTGAATTTGACCAGCCTTTAAATGATCGAATAAGAAAAACACCTACTAAATTATTCCTTTGATTTTTTCTTAACCATTTAGAATGATTAATTGTTTTTGAACTTTCTATAAAAGTTCCAATTTTAGTTTTATTAATAAATTCAGATTTTACATTAGAGCTATTTAAGATAGTCGCCCAGAAATTACAATCATTTTTATTTTTTCCGCAAGAACATTGTAATAATTTTAAAGTTTTAGCCTCTCCAAATTTTGGATTTATAGTTGATGAAACTTCCCCTAAAGCAATTCCATTTAATATATTTGATAAATAAAGATTTAAAACTGTTGATCTTGATCTGTCAAGAGATAAAATATTTATATAGAACAAAACAAATAGAAAAATAATTAAATATATCAGTTATTAAAATAAATTATTTATTGCTATTTTATAAATTATTTTTTAATTTTTTTTATAAAACTTTATAAGAAAAAAACATTTTTTTAAAACAGTTTATTATTAATATAGCGATTCATATTTCTATTGAAAATATTTTAACCAAACAAAAAATTTTCAAGAATCTATAAATATTTATCTTTAAATGCTTCCTTATTCATATCTGCCACTATTTTTCCATTACTTATTTCAATAACCCT
>MDSV01219943.1_pt1 | contig 10579 bp, 10 predicted proteins | sample 810851 | NCBI WGS metagenome assembly MDSV01 (sample SAMN05326640, study PRJNA326480) | marine metagenome | isolation source: seawater | place: Atlantic Ocean: North East | collected 2012 | reverse complement strand
TTTTATGCTATTCCTAAGCAAAAGGAGAAATACAAACTGATTGATGTAATTTCGAAGAGTAATAAAAAAGTTTTTTCAAGCAAGAGTTTTGATAATCTTATAAAGAAAATTAGCTATTAAATTTATGAAAAAAATAAATGATTCAATCAAAACTAATCATAATAATATATGGAAAAGGTTAAGATGTTGGATCAATTATTTAAAAATGATAAAAGAAATCAAAAGAATTAGAAGGGACCAGTCATACAATTTTATAAGAATCAAGGCATACTGATATCCTTGAGGTCTATTGTAGGTTCTTAATCAAGTCTATTTTATTAAATGTTGGAAGTAGTAAAGTTATTGTTATTTCCCTTATTATTTATTTAAAGGTATCTTTATAATATTCATACATTTCCTCTAAACCCTTTTCTAAGGGTATTTTTGGAAACCATCCTATTTCTTGTAATTTAGAGGAATTTAAGATTTTTCTTTTAACACCTTCAGGCTTAGAGGTATCATAATTAATATCACCATTATAGTTGATGATTTTGCAAAGAGCCTTGACTAATGTTCTTATTGAAACTTCTTCACCTGAGCCTAAATTTATTGATGATTTTCCTTTATAATTTTCCATTATATAGATAATGCCGTCAGCCATATCATCTACATGAATAAATTCTCTTAAAGCATTTCCACTTCCCCATACATTAATGCTTGATTTATTCTCAATTTTAGCAATATGTATTTTATTCATTAAAGCCGGTATTACATGATTTTTTTTATCATCAAAACAATCATTTGGACCATAACTGGCAGCAGGTATGATACATTTATAAGAAGTATTGTATTGTTTGTTATAAAGCTCTACTAGATTTGCTCCTAAAATCTTTGACAAACCATATCCTAAATTAGTTTCCTCTATTTTTCCTGCCATTAGTGAATTTTCGTCTAAAGGTTGATTTACATTTTTTGGATACATACAACTCGCTCCAAGAAAAATTAGGTTTCTGCAACCATTTTTAAAAGCAGAATTTATAATATTTAAATTTATTTGAGAGTTGGTATATAAAATTTCTGCAGAGGCACTATCATTATAATGAATTCCGCCAACTAAAGACGAGCAAATAATGATATGATCTGGCGAATTTAATTTTAGCCATTCTTCTACACTCGCTTGAATTGTTTGGTCGAAATCTCTTCTATTTGTAGAAATTACCTTATATTTATTGTCATTCTTTAATCTTCTAATTAAAGATTTTCCAACCATACCATCGGAAGCCGTAATCCATATTTTTTTCATATTTATCTCTTTGTTAATAGCCATAGTAGCGCAGCAGTAGCATAGGTTAATCCTACAAATTTATTATTTTCAAGTGCGTTTTGTACTTGTTTGTAACTAAGCCACATAAAGCTAGGATCTTCCATATCTTTTGAAAATGGTTCTGAGACTTTTTTAATATTCTGCATGTGTATATAATTAAGATTACTAAACATATAACTTCCGCTTACAACAAAACTCTTTATTTCTTTACAGTCATTTGATTTGTAACCGGTTTCTTCATGAAGTTCTCTTTGTGCAGCATCTAAAGTTGATTCGCCATTTTCTATTGCCCCTGCAGGAAAAGTGTATGTTTCTTTTCCAATTCCATGACGATACTCATCAAATATCATTATTTCTTGTCGTTTATTTTCTACAATTAGCATTACAGCGTCACTAACCTCAATACGATGGTAATTCTCAACAATTTGTCCATCTGGCAATTCAACTTTATCCTTAAATATTTTTATGAAAGGACTTCCATCATATACTTTTTTTCTACTTAAAAGATTCCAATTCTTATTGTTCTTTTTTTTTTCTTTCATATTATATAAATTTTAAAGTTATTTTTTAGAATAACAAAAAAACCAGAATATTTATGATCCGCTAATATTATTTTCCCACCATTTTATTGTTTTTTTTATTCCAAAATTTATATCAGTTTTCGGAGCCCAATTCAGCTCTTTTTTTGCTTTATTGCAATTAAGATATAGATTAAATGGTATTGTAGGTTTACTTTTATTGAATTTTAGCTTGATATTTTTATTGGATAATTCAATAACTAACTTGCATAGATCTTTTATTGATATTGGTTTACCAGAGCCGCAATTATAGATCTCATAAGATGTTTTTTGCTTTTGAATTGCTTTTTTTACAAAATCAACAAGGTCATCAATATATAAAAAATCCCGAATTTCTTTTCCGCCGCCCCAAACTTCTATCTCATTTTTTGCTTTCATAACTTTTGTAATTGTGGCACCAAAAACATGACTTTTCTCAAGATCAAATTTATCATGTGGTCCATAGATATTGGAGTGCCTTATAATTGTGTATTTAATATTCCCTACCATCGAATAAAATTTTGCTAATTTTTCAATGTAAACTTTTGTTTCGCCAACACCCTTATATTTATCAATTATTATTCCATTAAAATTACTTTCTTTAGTAGGTTTTTTCGAAGAGGGGTACATGACTGTGCAACTTGTAAAAATTAAATGTTTAACATTATGTTCGTGAGCAGCTCTAAATATATATGAATTCATAACAGCATTATCAGTTACATGGATATGTGGTGAAGAAACAATATCTTTTGAACCAGATGTTGTTGCAGCTGTTTGTATTATTATATCCATTCCCTTAACTAATTTATCTACTAACAATGGATTTCTTAAATCAGCTTTATGCCATTTAACATTTGAAGGCAATTTATATGCTGACTTTTTGAACCTAACAGCATGGATTTCATAATTTTTATTTTTTGCTAAATTAAAAATAATATTTTTACCAATAAATCCTGTTGCACCACATATTAAAACTTTTTTCATTACATTTCCTTAGTGAGAAATTTAGGATACTATATATAATACATAAGTATAAAAATTGTTTTTTTTTACTTTAAATAGTACTTTAATTTAACTTATTATAATACATTTATTTTTATAATATATATTTAATATGCAAAAAGAATTTTACAATAATAAAGAAAATTTTAAAGATAACTTAGAAAAAACCGATGAGGAGAAAATTATTAATATTGTTTTCCAAGCCGGAGATATTGCTTTAAAAAAGCAAACTGAATCAAAAAATAGTTTTAATAAAAAAAAAGATGGATCATTGGTAAGTAAAGTTGATATTTTAGTAAATAAAGTTTTGTTAAATTTTCTAAGCGAAAATTATCCAAATATAAAAGTTTTGACAGAAGAAGATGAAAATAAAAATCAATTAGCTGCGCTTAAAGAAAATACATTTTTCATTATTGACCCTATAGATGGTACTAAGGAATATATAAATGGTGAGAAATTTTATACTGTCAATATGTCTTTAGTAATTAATAATTCTTTTTCTTTTAGTATAATATATGCACCTGCTCTTAATTTAATGATGTTTGCTAATGATAAAAAAACATACTTAGTAAAAAAAATAAAAAATACTTTAAGAAAAAATGTTGTAAATTGTAAAGTATTAGCAGCTCCAAAAAGAAGTTTAGATATTCTTGCAACAAAAAGAGATGAAGAGCTTGCAAAAATTAAACTATATTTGGAAAATCAAAATATTAACTACAATATTGTAAATATAAGTAGCTCAATAAAATTTTGCTACGTATCTCAAAATATAGCAGATATTTATATTAGAAAAGCAAGAATTAAATTATGGGATATAGCAGCTGGATTTCATATTGCTAATAACGCTGGTTGTATAATATCTGATATTAATGGGAATAGTATTTACGATAAAATTTTAATTGATAAAAATTTAAAAAAAATTTCAGAAAACAACTTTTTTGTAGATGAGTTCATAGTCTCGTCAATACTATTATCGTAGATATAAATTTTTTTAAATCTCACAGCATATTTGATAATCTTGGTTTTTAGACAGCTTAGTGTTACGATTTTACTAATAAAACTTGTAACGACGCATACTAAATTTTTTTATCTTATTTCTTTGTTAATAATATAATATGTAATTTAAAAATTAACTTCCTTTTATATAATATTATGAATTTAAATATTTTTGATTTTTATTTACCAGATAGATTAATAGCGCAAAACCCAAAAACAAAAAGAAGTGAATCAAAACTTTTAGTAATTGATAGAAAATATAATAATTTAATAGATGATTATTTTTTTAATATTAATCGATATATAAAAAAAGATGATCTAATAATAATAAACGATACAAAAGTTATACCTGCAAGAATATTTGGTATAAGAGAAAAAACTAAAGGCAAAGTAGAATTATTTATTGAAAGAGTATTAAATGAAAGAAGTTTCGTCTGCCAATTAAAATCAACAAGAAAAATTAAGAAAGGTGATATTATCATCATTTCTAAAGAGATAAAGCTTGAAGTTATAAATAATAATACATTATGTGAAATTAAATTATTAAATAAGACAGTTCAATACTTGTTAGACCATTATGGAAAAATACCTTTACCACCATATATTAAAAGAGAGGCTGATGATTACGATAAAAATTTCTACCAAACAATTTTTGCTAAAAAGGCTGGCTCAGTTGCGGCTCCAACAGCAGCTTTTCATTTTGACGAATTTATTTTAAAAAAACTTAAAAATAAGGGTGTTAAATTTGCTAGGGTAACTTTACATATTGGGATGGGCACCTTTACAACAATTAAATCTAAAAATATTAATAACCATAAAATGCATAGTGAACTTTACTGCGTACCTAAAGAAACTATGAACTTAATAAAAATTTGCAAAAATAACGGAGGAAAAATTTTTGCTGTTGGCACAACTGTTGCTAGAGCTTTAGAAAGTTTCCACATGTCAAAAAATTTAACTGATAAATTTTACAATACAGATATTTTTATAAAGCCAGGTTATGACTTTAAAGTTGTTGACCATTTAATTACAAATTTTCATTTACCTCAGTCTAGTCTGTTAGTTATGATATGTGCCTTTTATGATACTAAAAAAATTTTAAAAGCTTATAATTATGCTATTGAACAAAATTATAGTTTTTTTAGTTACGGTGATTCGACCTTGATTTTATAATGATTGATTTTAATTTAAAGAAAACATCAAAAAAGGCAAGACTGGGATCTTTCCTTTTAAACAAACAAAATATTGAAACTCCTTGCTTTATGCCTGTTGGTACTGCTGCGACTATAAAAACCATGTCTGGTTCAGAGGTAAGTGATTTTGGATATAAAATTATTTTAGCAAATACATTTCATTTGATGCTTAGGCCTGGACCAGAAATTATCAGCAAACATGGAGGTATACATGATTTTATGGGTTGGAACGGTGCAATTATTACTGACTCTGGAGGCTATCAAGTTTTTAGCTTATCAAAACTAAGAAAAATAACAAAAGAGGGTGTTTATTTTAATTCACCTATTGATGGAAAAAAAGTTTTTTTAGATCCAAAAAAATCTATTTGGCTTCAAGAGCAATTTAATTCAGACATAATTATGCAATTTGACGAGTGCACGCCGTACCCAGCTGACAAAAAAACTGCTGAATTATCTCTTGATCTGTCAATTTTGTGGGGAAAACAGTCAAAACAATCTTTAACACAAGAAAAAAGTAATTTGTTTGGCATTGTGCAAGGTGGAATATATGATGACTTAAGAGATAAGTCCTTGGAAGGCCTAATTAGTATAGGATTTGATGGTTATGCAATTGGCGGTTTATCAGTAGGAGAAACCTCGGAGGAGAGAAATACAGTTTTAGATAATATTGCTTATAAAATGCCTAAGGATAAACCTAGATATTTAATGGGTGTTGGTACTCCTGAGGATATTGTTGAGGCAGTAAAACGTGGAGTAGATATGTTTGACTGTGTCATACCAACAAGAAATGCAAGAACAGGCTTTTTATATACAAAAAAAGGCATTTTGAAGCTAAGAAATAGTCGTTATAAAGATGACATGAGGCCTATAGAAGAGGACTGCCAATGCTATACCTGTAGAAACTATACTAGATCATATTTAAAGCATCTTGATAATTGTAAAGAAATACTTGGATTAAGACTAAACACAATTCATAATTTGTATTATTATCATAACTTAATGATGAATATAAGGAATTCTATCAGAGAAGATAGATTTGATAACTTTACTAAAGAATTTTATTCTCTTAGGGATTAGTAGAAATGGGATTAGTAGAAATATTGATTAAAACAATAAAAATTATACAGGAAAAGATATGAATATTATAAATAACGCTTACGCACAAGCATCAGGTCCAGCAGATGGCGGAATGAGCATGCTTATAATGGTAGTTTTATTTTTTATCATAATGTACTTTATGATAATAAGACCTCAAAATAAAAGAGCAAAAGAGCATAAAAAATTAATTGATTCATTGACAAATGGTGCAGAAGTAGTTGTATCAAACGGTATAATGGGAAAAATTATAAAAGTAAAAGAAGATGCTGTTGAGCTTGAAGTTTCAAATGGTGTGAATATCAAGGTTAGAAAAAATTCAATAACTACCGTACTTCCAAAAGGATCTATATAAATTCTAAAATGAAAAATTTTTCTTTAAAAAAAGTACTTGTTGCTTTGATTTTATTATTCAGCATTACCTATTCATTACCTACGTTTTTTAGTGAAACCCCAGCTTGGCTGACTTCTCTTAACGCAAAGAAAATGAATTTAGGCTTGGATTTAAAAGGGGGTGTTCACTTTCTCATGGAAGTTGATCTGGTTGAAGTTGTATCCAATAAATCAAAAAAATTATCAAGCGATATAAGATCTCAATTAAGAAAAGAAAAAATTAGATATAAAAATTTTAGTGGTGAGTCTATAAATATAACTATCGATTTTCTTAATTACGAAGACTTTAAGGAGGCAAATAAGCTTATTAATAATACTTATCAAAATACTTTTGATATAACCAGAGTTGGCGAAAGTAAGATGAAGCTCGAAATATCAGAAAAAGCACTTAATGAAATTCGTTTAGCAGCTATCCAACAAAATACAACAACATTAAGAAATAGAGTTAACGAGCTAGGGGTTGCAGAACCAATTGTACAGCAGAGTGGTAAAACAAGAATTGTTGTTGAACTTCCAGGGATTAAAGATACATCGAGAGCGAAAGAGATTATTGGTGCGACCGCAACTTTAGAGTTCAAAATGGTGGACGAAGATTCTGATCCTTATGCAGCTGAAGAATCTAATACATTATCTTTCAAATCCAAATTATATTATGACGACTCTGGGCAACCAGTTCTCCTTAAAAGAAATATAATTTTAACCGGAGAAAATATAGTAGATGCTTCATCTGGATTTGATAGAAACTCAAGGCCATCTGTGAATATCACTCTAGATGGGCCAGGAGCAAAAAGATTTGCGAATGAAACAGATAAAAATGTTGGGAAATTATTGGCTGTATTATTTATAGAAAGTAAATCTGAACAAAAAATTGTTAATGGCGAAAGCAAAAGAGTTACAAAGAAGTATGAAAAAATTATCAGTATTGCCACAATACAGGAAAGATTATCAAAATCTTTTCAAATCACAGGTTTAGACAGCCCTAAACAAGCTAGAGATTTAGCTCTTTATTTAAGAGCAGGTTCAATGGCAGCCCCAATGTATATAGTTGAAGAAAGAACAGTTGGACCAAGTTTGGGAGCCGACAATATTGAAAAAGGGAAAATATCAGTAGTCATTGGGCTAATCCTTGTACTAATATTTATGTTTTACTATTATAGAATTTTTGGATTATTTGCAAATTCAGCATTAGTAATTAATATTTTAATCATTATTTCAATAATGTCATTAATACCAGGTGCTACATTAACTCTGCCAGGTATCGCTGGAATTGTATTAACGGTTGGAATGGCTGTTGATGCAAATGTTTTAATATTTGAAAGAATAAAAGAGGAAATTAGAAATGGTTCAACGCCTTTAGCTTCAATTGAGCTTGGTTATAAAAAAGCTTTTTCAACAATTGCTGATGCAAATATAACTACTTTAATTGCTTCAATAATATTATTTATTTTTGGTACAGGTCCTATAAAAGGTTTCGCTGTAACTTTGTCTATTGGAGTCTTATCTTCCATGTTTACAGCAATTATTGTTACAAGAGTTTTAGCAGAGATAATATACGAAAATAATAATTCCAAGGTAAAAAAATTAAAAATATGAAACACATAAACATCAATTTTAATTTTATGAAATGGCACAAAAAAGCCATATATTTTTCTATGTTCTTAATTTTTATTTCGGTTTTTAGTATTTTTACAAAAGGTTTAAATTATGGAGTTGATTTTAAAGGTGGTACTATAATTGAAATAAGTTTTAATAATAAAGCACCTATTGAAGATATAAGAGAGTTCCTAAAAGAAAATAAATACGAAAAGTCTTCGGCACAATTTTTTGGATCCAATAAAGATATATTAATTAGGATGCCAAATATTCTATCTTCAAATGAATCAACTTTGAGTAATACATTAATTAGTGAACTCAGTAACGAATACTCTTTTGACTTAAAGAGAGTAGAATATGTCGGGGCACAGGTTGGAGAAGAATTACGGGATCAAGGAATTCTTGCTGCATTGATTGCTTTGGCACTAATAACTATTTATATTGCACTTCGTTTTGAGTATAGATTTTCAATTGGTGCAATATTAGCCCTAATTCATGATGTTCTTTTAATAATTGGAATTTTCTCTGTTACTCAAATAGAATTTAACCTTAGTGTTTTTGCAGCGATATTAGCAGTTATAGGTTATTCATTAAATGATACTATTGTAGTATTTGACAGGATTCGAGAAAATTTTAAGCTGTCAATCATCGAAAATGTTGATACTACTTCATTAACTAATCAATCGATTAATCAAACATTGTCAAGAACTTTAATTACTTCCTTGACAACACTACTGGTTTTAATTTCTTTGATAATTTTTGGTGGTGAAATACTTTTTGGTTTTGCTTTCGCTTTAATATCAGGAGTAATAATCGGTACTTATTCTTCTATATATATAGCAAGTTCAACTTTGTTAATAATGAATATTTCTGTAAAAGACGTTGTAATAGAGATAGATGATGAAAGCCCATAAAAGTTTATTTTAAGTCTTGTTCTAATTTTTGTATAATATCTTGATGAAGATTTATATTTGCAGCTAAAATATTTCCTGAGTTTAGATATTCGTCAGAATTTTTGATATCACTTACATGCCCACCTGATTCTGTAACAATTATAGAGCCTGCAACTATGTCCCATGATTTTAGATTGAATTCCCAAAAACCATCGAATCTGCCGCAGCCTACATAAGCCATATCCAAAGCAGCGGCACCCAATCTTCTAATGCTTCCACATCTTGCATCCATTAACTTTCTAAGTGTTTCGATATATGCTCCAGAATGGTCTTTTTTTCTATAAGGTATACCCATTCCAAAAATTGCGGATTTTATAGAGCTGCAATTTGATACTCGAATTCTTTTATCATTCATTAATGCGCCTTTACCTTTTTCAGCACAAAAAAGTTCGTTCTTAAAAGGGTCATAAATCACCCCCAGAATTGGGCTGCCATCTTTACAAAGACCAATAGACACTGCGAATTGAGGAATACCATGAATAAAATTTGTGGTCCCGTCCAAAGGATCAACAAACCATTCGTATTCTGACTTAATTTCATTTGAGCCGCTTTCTTCAGCAGTAATTTTATATTCAGGGTAAGCTTTTATGAGAACTTCTTTTATAATTGCCTCAGCTTGTTGGTCAGCTTCTGAAACATAGTCATTATGACCTTTAGACATAACTTTTAAATTTTCTAGTCTTGAATAAAATCTCATGATTATCTTTCCTGCCTGAATAGCAGCGTTGGCGGCAATATTTAATTGAGGACTATAATTATTGTTCATAATTTCTTAGTTTAAGATAATTAATTGGTGTTACTATAATACATTATCGATACATAATCATACAAAAGTACAAAATGGATTATTTTTCTGAAGTTAAAATTATTTTAGTTGAAACTAGTCACCCAGGTAATATTGGATCCGTTGCAAGAGCAATGAAAACAATGGGCTTTAGTAACTTAAATTTAGTAAATCCTTTATGTAAAGTAAATGAGATTTCTTATGCAATGGCTTCAAATGCAGGAGATGTTTTAGATAATTTGAAAATATATAAAAATTTACATGAAGCTATTGGGGAATGTAAATATATAGTAGGAGCTACAGCCAGACAAAGAGATATTCCGTTAGAAATAATAAATCCAAGAGAATTTGCAAAAAAGATAAAATATAAAGGATATAAAAACCTTGCTTTAATTTTTGGAAATGAGGCAAGAGGCTTAACCAATGAACAATTGTCTTTATGCACTATTGGGTTACACATTCCATCTAATCAAGAATATACAAGTTTAAATATAGCCTCTTCTGCGCAAGTAATATTATATGAGTTACTTTTTGAATCTAAATATGATGCCTCGGATATTAATAAATTCAATAAAAACGACATAGCTCCGAACAAAATGTTTAATGGTTTCCTTCAGCATATGGATAAAGTATTAAAAGATATTGATTTTATTAAGGACGATAGGCCAATGATTAAAAGAAAAATTAATCATATTTTCAAAAAAGCTAAC
>MDSV01181485.1_pt1 | contig 10579 bp, 9 predicted proteins | sample 810851 | NCBI WGS metagenome assembly MDSV01 (sample SAMN05326640, study PRJNA326480) | marine metagenome | isolation source: seawater | place: Atlantic Ocean: North East | collected 2012 | reverse complement strand
TGGTATTATCGTGTCATGATATTTCTGATGGTGGGTTAGCGGTTGCATTATCTGAAATGTCCTTTAAAAATAATATTGGCTGCAAAGTAAGTTTAAATGAAAGTTTAAGATCTGATGAAATCCTGTTTTCTGAAACAGGTGGGTTTGTAATGGAAGTAAGTAACGCAACACTTGAAAGTGTTAGGGGTGTTTTTTCACAATACAAAATAAACTTGTTCAACATTGGGAAAACTGGCGGAAATAGTATAGTTGTGAATAATATATTAAAAGTTGATGTAAATGAGGCAAGAAAATCATGGGAAAACGGACTTAGTAGCAAGTTATGAGAATTGCACTATGAAAAAAATAAATTATAAATCGGCTGGAGTTGATATTGATGCCGGAAATCAAGCGGTTGATATGATAAAAGAAAAAGTTGGCTCTACATTTTCTGAGAATGTTTTGACAGGTATAGGAGGATTTGGTTCTCTTTATAGTCTGAAGAAATTACTGACAGAATATGATGAACCAATAATGGTACAAAGTATTGATGGCGTAGGAACCAAAACGATTATTGCTAGAAAAATGAAAAAATATGATACCATTGGTATCGATTTATTAAGCGCAGCTGCTAATGATATATTGGTAATGGGGGCAAAACCCATAACGTTTTTAGATTATATAGCAAATGATAAACTTGACCCAGATGTTATTGATCAAATTGTTAGTGGGATGGTTACTGCATGTAAAGATACAGGTGTTTCACTAGTTGGCGGAGAGACTGCTGAAATGCCTGACACATATCTCCCAGGAGAGCATGATTTAGTGGGTGTCATTACGGGTGTTGTTGATAAAGAAAAAATTATTGATGGAAGTAAAATAAAGAATCACGATAGTATTTTAGCAATTCCATCTAGTGGACTTCATACTAATGGATATTCTTTGGCCCGTAAATTATTTTTCGATATCGGAAAATATGATGTTAGAGATGAGATTCCGAATCTTGAAAAGCCTGTTGGCTTAACATTGCTGGAACCACATATCAACTATACAAATCACATTAATGGTCTTATCAGTAATGATATAGAAATAAAAGGTATTGCGCATATAACTGGTGGTGGCATAGTAGAAAACATACCGCGCATACTTCCCGATTTATGTACTGCAAAAATTAATCATGATTCATGGCCAATTTTACCAATTTTCAAAGTAATGCAATCGATAGGTTCTATTGAAGATGAAGAAATGTTTAGAGCTTTTAATATGGGTGTTGGAATGGTTTTAATTGTTGATCCTGAATTGGAAATGCGTGTTATTGATCAAATTGCCCCTTTATCGAATGTTTATAAAATCGGAGAGGTCATTTCAGGTAATAAGGAAGTGATAATTGCATAAAATAGGTATAGTTCAATTTCCGGGATCTAATACTGAAAGAGAGACTTTCATGGCGTGTAGGCGTGCCGGTATGAACCCAATTGAACTGCTTTGGAATTGCACAAATGATAATTTAAAAACTATGGATGGCTATATAATTATTGGTGGTTTTTCTTATGAAGATAGATCACGTGCTGGGGTAATTGCAGCTCTTGATCCAATCATAGAACAAATTAAAATTGAGTCAAATAAAGGTAAACCAGTACTTGGCATTTGCAATGGTGCTCAAATATTGGTTGAGAGCGGTCTTGTTCCTGGTTTAAAAAATGATCTTCCTGGAATTGCGTTAACCGATAACAAGCGCATTGTAAATGATAAAGTAATTGGCGTTGGTTACTACAATGCATGGTCAAATTTAAAGATGATAACAAATCCAAATCGTTGCGCATTTACAAGAAAGTTTAAAAAAAATACTACAATGAATATTCCCTTTGCACATGGTGAAGGAAGGTTTGTTATGCCTGATGAGTTGTTGATTGAACTACAAAATAATGAACAAATAACTTTTCAATATTCAGATGAAAATGGAAATATAGTTGATGAATTCCCTACTAATCCAAACGGGTCTCAAAATAACATTGCTGCAGTCTCTAACCGAGAGGGTAATGTTATGGCTATAATGCCTCACCCTGAACGGACTGCCAATGGAGATCAAATATTTGAATCAATGAAAGATTATATTAATGAAAAAGGGTCATTGTCGAACGCATCTATAACGTACACCCCCAAAGTCATTTCGCCACAAGAACTTACTGTTAACAATAAATCCGTTGAATGGGTGATTGGTTTAATAATAACGGATAATGAAGCAAAGTCTGTAAATAACGCCTTATGTAGAAGAGGTTTTGATGTTGAAGTTAGTCGCTGTGTACATTGGGAGATTAATATACAAAGCGATCAAGAAAGAGTTCTGAATGAAATAAAGAGTTCAGGGGAGCTGTTTAATTCCAACAAAGAATTTATTGTTGATAAAAATCAAGATCACGATTTGTCTATTCTCGTAAGACAAAAAGATGATGTTTTTGGTAGAGCAAAACACGAATCACTTACGAATCGTTTTAATCTAAGCGAAATTTCTTTCATAAAGCGCGGAGTAATATGGAATGTGAATTATAAAAGCAGTAATTTATCAAATGAAATTGAGTCAATTTTAACAACTAACATTTTTTATAATCCAAATTGCTATGAATACTATAGAATCAACCAATAAATATACTGAATCGATATCTAAATCGATTAATAACACCTTAACCAATACAATAATTGATGCTGGAACTAAAAAAACTGGCAAAGTGAGAGATCAATATGATTTAGGTGATAAACTTGCTTTAATTACAACCGATCGCCAAAGCGCATTTGATCGCGTGCTTGCATCTATACCATTTAAAGGTCAGGTATTAAACTTGACTAGTGCCTGGTGGTTTGAAAAAACCCGTGACATTATTCAAAATCAAGTGATTAGTATTCCAGATCCAAATGTGACCTTAGCAAAAAAATGTGAAGTCTTTCCCATTGAGTTTGTTGTAAGAGGTTTTATCACTGGTAGTACCAGCACTTCACTGTGGACAGTTTACAATAATGGAGATAGAGAATATTGCGGAAATCACTTACCGGAAGGACTTAAAAAAAATCAGAAGCTAGATAAAAACATGATTACGCCCACAACTAAGGAGGAAGACCATGACAGGCCAATAGCCCCAGATGATATTGTGAGTGAGGGGTGGATGACGCAAACAGATTGGGATTATTGCAGTAGCAAAGCGATGGAGTTATTTGAATTTGGACAGACAACTGCACTTAAAAATGGTTTAATCTTAGTAGATACTAAATATGAAATGGGTAGGGATGTTGATGGTAATATTGTTTTGATCGATGAGATTCACACCCCAGACTCCAGTAGATACTGGCTAGCTGATACGTATCAAGAAAGAATTGAAAGTGGGAATGAACCTCAAAATATTGACAAAGAGTTTTTAAGATTATGGTTTGTTGATAATTGTGATCCTTATAATGATAAAGAACTACCTAATGCCCCTGAAGAACTGGTCATAGAACTTTCTAAAAGGTATATTTATTTGTATGAAACCATAACAGGTAATGATTTTCCATTTCCAGATGATACCCCAGTTGATGAGAGAATTAATAGCAACTTAAAGGAATTAATATGAAAGCCGTTTTAATTATGGGCTCAACTTTTGATGAGCCACACGCAAAGAAGATAACTGACAAATTAGATGAGTTTGGAATTTCTTGGGAGCAATTTGCAGCATCCGCACACAAACAACCTTTAAAGGTGCTGGAGATTTTGAACAACAACAAAGAAGAGAAAGATGTCGTTTATATTACTATCGCAGGTAGATCAAATGCTCTTTCCGGTTTTGTTGCAGCTAACTCAGAATTCCCAACTTTAGGCTGCCCTCCATTTTCTGATAAAGCTGACATGTTAGTAAATATTCATTCTACACTTCAAATGCCGAGCAATACCCCTGTTTTAACGGTTATTGATCCGGGAAACTGTGCGCTAGCTGTAAAGCGAATATTTGGTGTATGATTGAAAATTAAAGAATAGGTTTCGCGTGAAAGATTCAATTTCACCACTTGATGGTCGATATACTTCTGATGTAGAAGAGCTGCTGCCATTTTTTAGCGAAAAAGCTTTAATGCGCTATCGAGTGATGATTGAGATTGAATATTTAATTGCACTTGCTAGAGAAAAAAAGTTTGATGGCTTACCTAGATTCACAAACAAGCAAGAAGCAAACTATCGAAAGATTTACTTAAATTTTAATAGTGGTTCTGCAGAAAAAATAAAAAAGATTGAACGTCAAACTAACCATGATGTGAAGGCTGTAGAATACTATATTAGAACTAAAGTTGATAAATCAATTCATCCATGGGTTCATTTTGCACTTACATCGGAGGATGTTAACAATCTTTCCTATACATTAATGTGGAAAGATGCGCTTAATAAAATATTTATACCTCAGTTAAAATCATTACACGATGAATTAGAATTATTATCTAAAAAATATAGCAAGTCCGCTATGCTTTCTATGACACATGGACAAGCTGCAACCCCAACTACTTTTGGTAAAGAAATTAAAGTTTTTGCCAAAAGAATAGATCGGCAGATAGTCGGTATTAACAAACATAGGTTTTTAGGTAAGTTTGGTGGTGCAACTGGCACATGGTCTACACATTCCGTTGTGTACCCTAATGTTAACTGGTTACTATTTGCAAAAAATTATATTAAATCGCTGAATCTTGAGCCTAATATAATAACCACTCAAATTGAGCCTCACGACTCTGTTGCGGAGAGCTATCACCAGCTTGTTCGTATTAATTCAATCCTCGTAGATCTTAGTAGAGACTTTTGGTATTATATTTCTCGAGGAATATTAATTCAGAAAAAAATTAAAGGTGAAGTCGGATCATCTGCAATGCCTCATAAGATAAATCCAATTCAATTTGAAAATGCTGAAGGGAATCTTGGTATTGCAAATGCACTTTTAAATCACCTTGCCACCAAGCTTCCTATATCTAGAATGCAAAGAGACCTTAGTGATTCTACAACTTTACGAAATCAAGGAGTTGGATTAGGACATTCGCTATTAGCAATTAAAAATATTTTTAAGGGATTGAGGCGAATTAAGATTGACAAAACACAAATGAACCTCGAGCTAGACAATCATTGGGAGATACTTGCTGAAGCCATTCAAACCGTTCTTCGTAAAAATGGCCGGGATGATGCGTATGAAAAACTTAAAAAGCTGACTAGAGGACATAGCATCAATCAGAAAACTTTGAAAACTTTTATAGAAGGTCTTGATATATCTAAGCGTGACAAAGAAACCCTTTTATCGCTAACCCCACATAATTATTATGGATTAGCATCAAAACTTGCGAGGTTGAAATAAATGTGTGGAATTATCGGTATTTACAAGGCGAACGGTAAAGATGTTTCTGCAGATATTTATGATGGTTTGATACAGGTACAACACCGCGGTCAAGATGCATCTGGTATTTCAACTTGGAACAATTCTAAAATTTTTATGCATAAAAACTTAGGACTTGTTAGCGAGGTCTTTAAAAAAGAAAGTCTTCTTAAGCTAAATGGAAATATTGGAATTGGTCATGTACGCTATCCAACAGCAGGCTGCGATGACGTTATTGAGTCTCAACCATTTTATACAGCTAACCCAATTAGCATATCATTAGCACACAATGGAACGCTTATTAATAGCAACGATATCAAATCAAAACTAATTAAAACACATTTTTGCCAGTTCAATACTGATTCAGATTCGGAGGTACTATTAAACCTTATTGCTTATGAACTGTCACAGATAAAATTTAGAAAAATTAGCAAAGTCCATATCTTTAAGGCCCTTGAGAACGTTTACAATTCTGTTTCAGGTGGATTTGCCGTTGTGATGATAATTGCAGGTGTTGGTATTGTAGCCTTTCGAGATAAACACGGCATTCGGCCAATTGTTCTTGGACAAAGTAGAAGCGACTATATGTTTGCATCTGAAAGTAGCGCGCTTACTGCACTTGGCTATCAATATCTACAAGATGTTAAGCCTGGTCAAGCGATAGTAATTGATGAAGGTGGGGGTCTATCAAAAAAACAAATTGTTAAGAATTCAGATCATTCACCTTGTTTATTCGAATACGTTTATTTTTCTAGACCTGATTCAACCATAGACTCGATCTCTGTGCATAAGTCAAGGCTAAGAATGGGAGACTATCTAGGAGAGCGAATCCTTCGTGAACATAAATCGTTAAAAATTGATGTTGTTATTCCTGTTCCAGATACCAGTAGAACTTCAGCAATGCAAGTTGCTCATAAGGTTGGAGCAAAATACCGTGAAGGTTTTATGAAAAATAGATACATAGGTCGAACTTTTATTATGCCAGGACAATCAGCAAGAAAAAAATCTGTTGCCCAAAAGCTTAACCCAATTGAAATTGAGTTTAAAGGAAAGAATGTTTTGCTAGTTGATGACTCTATTGTTCGAGGTCATACTTCAAAAAAGATTATAGAAATGGTTAGAAAGTGTGGTGCAAAAAAAGTATTCTTTGCTTCTGCATCACCTCCGGTTAGGTTTCAAAATGTTTATGGGATAGATATGCCTGCAACTAAGGAATTGATAGCTCATAATAAATCTGTAAAGCAAATTCAAAAGTTTATTGGCGCAGATGAGCTTATCTATCAAAGCCTTGAAGATCTTAAGCGTTCTGCACATACAGGAAATACACAAATAAATAAATTTGAAGACTCGGTTTTCTCTGGAAAATATTGCACAGGCGATGTTACAAATAAATATCTTGAGTCTTTAGAAAAAAGCAGAGATGATTCCAAGAGAAATGTATAGTATTTTTTATGATCTATAACATTATGGTTTTGGGTTCTGGAGCAAGAGAGCATGCTATCACAAAAACCCTTTTCAACTCAAAACATGAAAAAAAGCTCTTTTGTATTGGTAGTGGGCACAACCCAGGTATTTTTAAACTCTGCCAAGACTATATTGTGGGTGATTATAATGATGCTGATTTTGTAGTCAACTATGCTAAAGAGCATAATGTAAAAATTGTAATAATTGGACCAGAGAACCCACTTGAAGCAGGTATTGCTGATGCGTTACTATTATCAGGTGTTGACGTGATTGGTCCAAGGAAAGAATTAGCGATGATTGAGTCATCAAAAACTTTTACCAGGGACCTACAAAAAGAATTCAACATTCCTGGTGCCCCAAAATATCGCCCCTTTTCAAGTATGTTGGGGGTAGAGGATTATTTTAGTGAACTTGGAAATGATTTTGTTATAAAGTATGACGGGCTTGCAGGCGGTAAGGGGGTTAAGGTTTTTGGTGAGCATATACATTCTAAAGCAGATGGTCTTTCTTTTTGTGAAGACATAGTTTTAGGGGGTGGTAGTTTTTTAATTGAAGAAAAGTTTATTGGTGAAGAATTTTCACTAATGAGCTTTTGTGACGGGAAAAATATAAAACATATGCCAATAGTACAGGATCATAAAAGAGCGTTTGATGGTGATGTTGGTCCAAATACAGGCGGAATGGGAACGTACACAGACTCAAACCATTCACTTCCTTTTTTAAAAGATTCTGATATTCAAGCTGCAAAAAATATAAACACACTAACATTAAAAGCGCTCAAATCAAAAACTGGTTTAGATTATAAAGGAATACTGTATGGTGGATTTATGGCAGTTAATGGGGGTGTTAAATTAATAGAGTATAACGCACGATTTGGTGACCCTGAAGCAATGAATGTTCTTTCATTATTAAAAACTGATCTGATTGATATATGTGAAAGCATAATCTCGGGCAATCTGGATAAATGCAATATTGAATTCTACAAAAAAGCGACAGTTTGTAAATATGCTGTTCCAAATGGATATCCAGAAGATCCTATTAAAAACGAAGAAATAAGTATTGATAATGTTTCAGATGCAGACTGCATTTATTTTGCATCTGTAGATTTGAAGAGGGATGTGTTGATAGAAACTGGAAGTCGTACCCTTGCGATAGTTCATGTTGCAAACTCTATCTATGAAGCAGAGCAATATGTTGAAAAAAATATATCAAATATAAAAGGACCACTATTTCATAGATCAGATATTGGAACTAAGGATATTATTGATAAAAAAACAATTCGAATGGACAAACTACGATGTTGAAATTGGGAGTTTTAGGGTCTACCCGTGGTACTGATCTAGATGCTATTGTCAATGCTATTAATGATGGAATACTTAATGCAAGAATAAATTTGGTAATATCAAATAAGGAAAATGCATTTATCCTAAAACGAGCAGAAAGAAATAATATTAAAAAAGTATTTTTATCAGATCGTTCTATCAACAGAGAAAAATATGGTGATTTACTTAACGAAGCATTTTTGGATAGCAATGTTGAAATTATTCTATTAATTGGTTTTATGAGAATTCTTTCTAAATCTTTCTGCAAAAAATGGGATAGTAAAATATTAAACGTCCATCCTTCCTTGTTGCCAAAATATGCAGGGGGTATTAATAATAATGTACATAGAGAAGTTCTTAATAATAATGATGCTGAAACTGGTTGCACCATCCACTATGTAACTGCAGATGTAGATTCTGGTCCGATTTTAATTCAAAAAAAGTGCAAAGTTCAACCAGGAGATACAATTGAATCCCTAAAAAATAGGGTTCAACATCTTGAAGGTCAGGCATTTATTGAAGCTCTGAACTTAATTGAGAATAAAAGCTATGCTTGATAATATTAAAATTAATGAAAAGCCTATAAGAATAAGGCGAGCTCTAATATCAGTTTATGATAAAACAAATATTGATCAGCTTGCAAAATCATTGCTAAAAAATGATTGTGAAATAATTTCTACAGGTGGTACATCTGAAGCATTAAAAAAATATAATATACCTTTTACAGATCTTAATGATTTTACTGGTTTTCCTGAAATGATGGATGGTCGAGTCAAAACACTTAACCCGAAAGTTGCGGGCGGTATATTAGGATTGCGAGATATCCACAGTGATGAAATCACTCAAAATAATATTCAAACTATAGATCTTGTTGTGTGCAACCTCTATCCATTTGCACGCGCTATACAGCAGGATAACTGCTCGTTAGCAAATGCTCTTGAAAATATAGATATTGGTGGACCGACAATGATTAGGTCTGCTGCTAAGAATATTGGTTGGTCCTGCGTTGTTGTAGATCCAAATGATTACCCTCTATTATCTGAGCAATTAAATAAAAGTGGAAGATTATCGTATGAGTTTAGAGTTGATATGTCTAGAAAGGCGTTTTCAATAACTGCCCAATACGAATCAACCATTGATAGGTATCTTTCGGATGACGATTTTCCTGAAAACCTTAATTTATCGTATACTAAGTTTCAAGACTTGCGTTATGGAGAAAATCCACAGCAAAAGTCTTTCGTATATCAAGATGATTCGTCATATGGAATTCTAAATTCTCGTATTCATCAGGGTAAGCAGCTATCATATAATAACATAATGGATGGTGATGCTGCGGTATCTTGTTTAACTGAATTCAATGATCCAGGTTGTGTTGTGATAAAACACGCTAATCCCTGTGGTGCAGCAACTAACGATAATATTGATGATGCTTTTAAGCGTGCAATTGAAGCTGATAAACTTTCTGCGTTTGGTGGAATTATTGCTCTAAATAGAGAGTGTACCGAATTTATAGCAAATTATTTAGATAGCTTTTTTATAGAAATTATAATTGCACCTTCATTTAGTGATCGTGCTCTTGAAATATTTAAAAACAAAAAAAATCTTCGAGTTGTTCAAATACATAATATTGACAATTTTAAATCTAATACTTCAGTTAGAAACATACATGGTGGATTATTGCTTCAACAGGAAGATCAAATCATTTTAAACCCTGATTTGTTAAAAATGGTGACACAATCAACTATTGATGATTCAATTCTTAGTACTATATGTTTTGGTTGGTCCGTACTAAAATTTATTAAATCAAACGCTATTTTAATTGCTAAGGATTGCGCTACACTATCAGTGGGAGCGGGACAAGTAAGTCGTGTTGATTCTGTTGATATTGCTTTAAGCAAACTTAATGATAATCTTGATGGGGCTGTTTTACTATCAGATGCCTTCTTCCCATTTAGGGACAGTATTGATAAAATTGCACACTCTGGTATAAAAACTGTTGTGCAGCCTGGGGGTTCCGTTAAAGATTCTGAAGTTATAGATGCCTGCAATCAGTTTGGCATTGCTATGCTTTTTACTGGTTCTCGGTGTTTTAGGCACTAATACTGTGGCACCGTCGGATCAATATTAACTGACCAAGAATTTATTCCACCAGCTAAATTAGTCGCATCATATCCGTTATCAGTTAAATAACTACAAACCCGAGCGGATCTACCACCACTATGGCACATTACTATTACGGGTTTATTTTTATCGATCTCTTCTATTCTTTCTACGATTTGACCCATAGGTATATGCGTACTTGATTGAATCTTTGCTATTGCAAGTTCTTGATCTTCCCTTACATCTAATAACGTAAAGTCAGCTTTTTTAGTAAGCAATTCATTTAATTCTTGTGTGTTAATTGATTTCAAAATTCCTCCAATCAATATCTTCGATATTATTATT
>MDSV01023401.1_pt1 | contig 10579 bp, 9 predicted proteins | sample 810851 | NCBI WGS metagenome assembly MDSV01 (sample SAMN05326640, study PRJNA326480) | marine metagenome | isolation source: seawater | place: Atlantic Ocean: North East | collected 2012 | reverse complement strand
TTCTTCTTAGCCGGTGCTTTTTTCGCTACCTTCTTCTTAGCCGGTGCTTTTTTCGCTACCTTCTTCTTAGCCGGTGCTTTTCTAGCTACCTTCTTTTTAGCCGGTGCTTTTTTCGCTACCTTCTTCTTAGCCGGTGCTTTTTTAGCAACCTTCTTTTTAGCCGGTGCTTTTTTAGCCGGTGCTTTTTTTGCAACCTTCTTTTTAGCAGGTGCCTTCTTCGCTACCTTCTTTTTAGCTGCTTTTTTAGCCGGTGCTTTTTTTGCTACCTTCTTCACAGCTTTCTTAACAGCCTTTTTGGCTGGTGCTTTTTTAGTGACTTTTTTTGCCACCTTTTTTGTTACTTTTTTCTTAGGCATAATGGTTTCAGTTTTGTATGTAGACGGGTTTAAAGGTAATGCACTTAAAGCTGCTCGCAAGATGACACCAACACTCACTTGGTTCTTTTTGCTAAGTGCCTCTAAGCGCTGGCGCAACTCAGGCGGTAGGCGTACAGAAATTTGCCGATGCGCAGGATGGTGATTCTCTAATTCTTTAGCATCATAAATACTAATCGCAAATCGAATAAGTTCACTAATTGAACGTGCGCCTACTCGACGCTGAATCTTCTCCAGCTTAAACAAAAGTTTTTGCTGCAAGTCAAAAGTCAATGGGGTAGAGGCATCAAGACTCATAAAAATATCTCGTTTGAGATAACAACAAAAGCTGTGTCAGAAGGTCGATATGTCAACACGAAATGTCAGCATAAAAAAGACACTCATAAATATAAAAGTAATTATAAATCTTCAAAGTAATTACTCTCTAATATCGGTAGCTGAATTTTGGATACGGGATTAAAAATAGAACTGTCTAAGGTAATACCAAGAGCAACAGAACTAACTTTAAAAGACGTAGCATCTTTAGTTATAGGATCGGTCAAAGCTACTTCACGAAGTATCCACTGATTTTGTACCTTTGCAAAACTCCTTGTTTCTAAAACGCTCTCTACAGCTTCGCCTATTGAAATAATGCTAGCCCTGCGCAGAGCAGAGTAAGAATTATCTAACGCAATACGCACGTACTCTACTCCTGTTAATGCAGCAGGAGATTCTGCAGGTGGATACATATTAAAAACTTGAACACCACCTGCTCGGCCAACTCGATCTGGACCCACATACAAATAATTTTTCCAATACACATATGGCATCTGTAGGTCGAAGGTGCGAAATAATAAATTAGGCACTATTGGGTTAAGAGTTTCTGTGCCCTGCATGAGTAAGAATGTATCGCTTAGGTTCCTGCGAAGCCATGCAGAGGAGCTAACTGCGCCATGTATAATTATTTCAGCTAGAACCTCCGTACTCCCACTCAGTTCACTACCAAGATGCCCGGTTGCTTCTAATAAAACACGAATCATGGGTCTATTCTCAATGAATGATCCGTATAAAGTGCCGTCGTAATACTGGCTACTACCCCGGCGCGGCTTATGAATTAGTTGAAATTTTAAACAATAATCGCCATCTATTCTTTGATTGCGGAGCGACTGCAGGTAGGAATTTTGTTCCGATGCATCTAAGTGATTCGGTAATATAGATGGCTTGAAATTACTGGCTCGGTGCGTTTGCGCAGCTACAGGAAGTACCGCGAGAAATAAACTAACTACCGCTGTTATAAAAGTTCGAGAACCATGCCCGACAGGAAGCAGAAAAAAAAATTGAGATGGGTATCTCAACACAAGTCGCATTAATTTACAGCCGGCTCAACTGGCGCCGCCGGCGAAGCAGGTAAAGACTTCGCATCTTTCTGAGCTGAATCGTTCATTTCTTTCATTGTTCCAAGTAAGTCTTCTGCAGTTGTCATTTCAACTGTAGCGGTGTCAGCACCTTCACTAATAATATCCGATTGCGCTTCCACTACTTGCGGAGCTTCCATTTCAGGAACAATCAGTAAATCTGTACCCGCCCCCTCCAACTGTTCTTCTGAAATAGATTGATACAATAAGTACAAAACTAGCGCCACTACAAAGAAGGAAATAATTCCGTAAATCGTCCCTTTCGTTAAGACGTTGGAAGTATCTGAACCAAAGGCGGATTCTGCAGCTCCTCCACCTAATGCTGCGCCCATACCACCACTTTGACTCGTGCGCTGCATAAGAACAAGCAGTACTACGAAAGCAGAGATTAGAAGAAGAGCTAGAGTTAAAAGACTAATAAATAAAGTACCCATAAAAAAAAAACGGCGGCAAGAATTGGTAAACTTCATGAGAATGTGTACTAGTTTAATGAATTCAAGCGATAAAATACCGTAAGCGTAAAAGATCTAATTATTTTACATTGTACAATTCGTTTGAAGATTCGCTTTGACAGCTCGTGTGTGACGGATTTGTTGGAACTAATCATGAAGGTTACCGCTTATCAAAAGTTACTTGGCAAAAAACAAATCGCTCTAGGTGTTATCCTGGCGCTTATTGTTTATGGGTTCATGTGTGTACAACTAGTCCCTTACACCTTTTCCGTAGATCCAACAGTTGCACAATTACAAGCTTGTTTTGCCGCCATACCGATAGCCACGACTTTTTGGTTCGCGGTCAATATGTTCATGATTGTACTTTCCGATCAGCGTAGACAGAAAAAAGAAGCGAAGTAATTTGAGTTCTCTTCATTGTTAACAACTCAAATTTACAGGGTGGCTAGTGCACGGCGTGTGCGCACAAAATTAGCCCTACATCCAGTCATCTTCATCTTTATCTGTAGCAACATCGGCTTTACTGCGTTTTCTTTCAATACGGATGCCTACTACAATAGAAAGCTCGTAGAGAGCATACAAAATGCAGGTTGTTAATGGCAGGGATAAGAAATCTCCACCAGGAGTTAAGAAGGCAGAAAATATCATCATTCCTACAAAAACTACCCGGCGCGCGCGTCTTAGTTGCTCCACTCTCAAAATTTGGATAAAAACGAGGACAGTTAAAATCAGTGGAAACTGAAAGATCGCTCCTGTAGCCAGAGAGAACCAAACGACCATATTGTAATATTCAGATGCTGCTAGCAATACCTGAAAATCCATCAATTGATTAAACCTCACCGAAACAGATAAAGTTAAAGGTAGAATAATAAAAAATGCCACGCAGACCCCAAAAAGGAATAAAACAAATGCTGCAGAACATGCAGGACGCACTACACGACGCTCACGATCGGTAAGACCGGGAGCAATAAAACAAGCAATGAAGTAGAGAAAAAAGGGCATTGATAATACCAAGCCACCTAAGAACGCGATTTGAACAAAAACCGAAAATACTCCCATCGGCTTATAGGTGATTAACTTTTGCTCAACTGCCTCAACTGATCCATAGGCGTGAATCAGTGGCATTTGCAAGAACCCAGAAATATTAGGTAGTAAAATAACTACAACGACCACACCGAGCACAAATGCGATTAAACTACGTGCTACGGTCCAGCGAAATTCCTCGAGGTGCTCCAAAAAAGACATCGCTGTAGTATCTGCATCCGACTCAGAGTCATAGGTATCGGAGGGATTATTACTGTCCTGTGGATTATTCATCAAAGCTTTCTGTAACGACTAAATACGGGTTAAAGCAATCCTAATGCATCAATTCTATGGCTATAATAATGAATGGGGCCGACTGAAAGTGTACCTAATCCGTTGACAGATATTGCGAAATACATTTTCTACACGCTTTTTAATGTGTGCTCACTAAATAACATGGGTACACTTACAACATCACCTATCGATTCAATAAGGTCGTTCCTATGCCAGCTAAAAAAGCAAAAAAAGTAAATAAATCTGCAAAAAAACAGGTTATTAAATACAGTTATGACTTCGGTAAGAAAACCGATGGAAGTTCGAAGCTTCGCGAATTACTTGGAGGCAAAGGTGCGAACCTTGCCGAAATGGCGCGTATTGGCTTACCAGTCCCTCCCGGCTTCACACTGACTACAGAGGTCTGCACTTACTTCTATGACAACAAACGTACCTACCCAAAGAGTCTAGAAAAAGAAGTTATTACTTCGGTTGCTACGATTGAAAAGGAGTTAGGCAAGAAGCTTGGCGCAGCAAAGAATCCTCTATTGCTATCGGTTCGCTCTGGCGCGCGTGAGTCAATGCCAGGGATGATGGATACAATCCTAAATTTAGGCCTCAACGACAAGACTGTTAAGGCGCTTGCAAATGAGTCTGGCAACGAGGCTTTTGCCTATGACTGTTATCGCCGCTTTATTCAAATGTATGGGGATGTAGTAATGGGTGTTCAGGCTCGTAGTGAGAACGAGCATTGTCCCTTCGAAGAAACGCTCGAAAAGCTTCGTAAAGAAGCTGGCGTTGAGCTGGATAACCAGCTCACTGCGGCTGACTTAAAAGAGCTGATCCAACGTTACAAAGCAGTCATCAAAAAGCGCACAGGTAAATCTTTTCCACAAGATGCGTATGCGCAGCTTTGGGGCTCGGTTGGCGCAGTGTTTAAATCATGGCAAAATGAGCGCGCTACTCTGTATCGACAGAAGTACGGCATTCCTGCCGCATGGGGCACTGCTGTTAATGTACAAGCAATGGTATTTGGTAATATGGGTGACGACTGCGCCACTGGTGTTGCTTTCACTCGTGATCCTGCAAACGGCGAAAAAGTATTCTATGGTGAATACCTTATCAACGCTCAGGGTGAAGATGTTGTAGCTGGTATTCGTACACCGAATCCAATCGCGCAACTCAAGGATGAGATGCCACAAGCCTATGATGACCTAGAAGCGGTTCGTAAAAAGCTTGAGAAACACTTTAAGGACATGCAGGACTTTGAGTTTACGGTTGAAAACGGCCAACTATACATGCTGCAAACTCGTAATGGTAAGCGCACTGGCTTAGCCGCAGTTCGTATTGCCGTGGAATTGAACAAAGAAAGACTGATTGATCAAAAAACAGCTTTGCTCAAAATTCCTGCAGATTCAATCTCCTCGCTGCTAGTTGCAGTATTTGATCCAGTCGCCGAAATGAAAGCGAAGACCCTAGCGACTGGCTTACCTGCTGGTCCAGGTGCTGCATCTGGTAAGGTTTGCTTTACTGCTGATAAAGCCGAAGCAGTCGCTGCCGCTGGAGGAAGAGCGATATTATGCCGAGTTGAGACCACGCCAGAAGATTTGCGTGGTATGATCGCTGCAGATGGCATTCTTACCTCACGTGGAGGAGTCTCTTCCCACGCTGCGCTAGTGGCTCGTCAAATGAACAAAGTATGCGTCTGTGGGGCCTCCGATGTAATCATTAATTACGGCGCAGGAACCCTTAAGGTAAGTGGAAAAGTGCTTAAGGAGGGGGACGACATCTCTATTAATGGTACAACAGGCGATGTTTATGCAGGCTCGGTTTCAACTGCACCGTCTGAAGTCAATCAAGTGCTCAATGGTCAATTAAAACCAAGTAAGAGCTATACCTATCAGATGTACGAGCAAGTCATGACTTGGGCAGACAAGTTCCGCAAAATGGGCGTACGTACCAATGCAGACTCTCCGGATCAATCCAAAGCAGCTGTAGCATATGGCGCTGAGGGTATCGGGCTTTGCCGCACCGAGCATATGTTCTTTGAAGGTGATCGAATCACATTCATGCGCCAAATGATTCTCGCTACTGACGAGAAGGAGCGACGTGCAGCACTGAAAAAACTTCTTCCATTTCAGCGTAAGGACTTTACTGGACTGTTTAAGGCAATGGGTGGCCGTCCAGTAACGGTACGTCTACTCGACCCACCGCTGCATGAATTCCTGCCGCACGATGATTCGTCCAAGCGAGATTTAGCGAACTCATTAGGAGTCGACATCGATGTTATCTCCAACCGGGTACATGCTTTGCATGAGGCTAACCCGATGTTAGGACACCGCGGTTGCCGACTCGGCATCTCCTACCCAGAGATTACAGAGATGCAATCACGCGCGATATTTGAAGCGGCTGCAGCTTGTTACAAGCTCAAGAATCCTGTCAAAGTGGTACCAGAAGTAATGATCCCACTAGTTGGATTTGCGGATGAGCTGAAGAATCAAGTTGCTGTTGTACACCGCGTCGCAAAAGAAGTCATGGCTGCTAAGAAAGTTAAGTTTAAATACTTAGTAGGTACCATGATTGAAGTTCCTCGCGGCGCGCTAACTGCCGATGAGATTGCTGAAACTGCAGAATTTTTCAGCTTTGGTACAAATGATCTGACTCAAACCGGACTCGGCATGAGCCGTGACGATGCTGGCTCCTTCCTAGCGAAGTACAAAGAGCTCGATATCTTACCTCAAAACCCATTTGCTTCTATCGATGCAGGCGGCGTTGGTCAGCTTGTTGAAATCGGTGCAGACAAAGGCCGTGCTGCTCGCAAGGGCTTGAAGCTTGGTATTTGCGGCGAACATGGCGGCGACCCAGCTTCGATTAAGTTCTTCCACAGCGTAGGCCTTAACTATGTATCTTGCTCGCCTCCTCGCGTACCGGTTGCACGCCTAGCAGCCGCTCAAGCAGCAATCCAAGGTTAGTATATCAATCATTATTAATGAATACAAAGCCCCTCCACAATTTAGGAGGGGCTTTTTTGTAGATGCACCTCTTACAAGCGCCGCTGCAGGCAAAGCAATAAGACCAAACCCTAAAGACGTAGCGTATTAATATTAATAACAGCCATGCCAGCACTAAAGGCCGCTTGCATGCCAAGCTCAGTATCCTCAAATGCATGACAGCGCTGCGGATCTACGCCAATCAAGCGCGCCGCTTTCATGTAGATATCCGGAGCTGGTTTTGGATTTTTGATACAATCAGCAGTGACGACTGCGCCAAACCAGTCTCTCATACCTAAAGCTGTTAAAATTTTCTCAGCAACCCACATCGGACTTCCTGTAGCGACAGCCATAGGAAGGAGCTTTCGATAACGCTGAGCTATTGCTTTTACTTCTTTGACCGGTTGCACCTCTCCAAGCAAGAATTCGAATAATTTCTCTTTCTCAATCGCGACTGCTACTGCATCAATCGTCTGACCCTGCTCCTTCGCTAGCATTGTAATAATAGCTTCTGCAGGCACGCCGCCGAGCGCATAAAATCGATCCTCTGAAAAATCGATCCCATATTTTTTAAATGTTTTCGACCATGCGATAAAATGTGTTGGCATTGTGTCAGCTAACGTTCCATCCATGTCAAAGATAAGGCCATCGTAATCATTTTGTAGATTATTCATGCCACTTGACTAATGCGGTCCTTTGGTAGCGCAAGCGCAACTCGCCAAAAAGTATATAAATAATCAGAATATTATATAAATTCTCTAACCAAATAATTTATATCCGCTGAATAATTTTAGCTATTATGTTTACAGTTGGACAATGCGCTGTTAATGTAATTTACACTTTTATTTATCTTACTTTCCTAATGCTCCGCTCCTTACGTAACGCCTTCATCACAGGAGTTTTTGTAATCCTCCCACTTGGAGTTACTGTGATTGTTATTAATTTCTTGCTCGACCGCATCGGCACACCAGCAAGTAACTTTTTCTTTTGGTATTTGGATCCAATGTGGAGTGATATGCCCATCGCTCAATTCAGCTTGGAAGTGCTATCAGTGCTAGTCGTACTACTGCTAATCACGTTGCTTGGCTATGGGTCAAAACTTTTTGTGGGTCGCATCTGCCTACATAGTTTTGAGCGCTTACTAGATAATGTACCATTTATTAATACCGTGTATCGTACCGCTAAACAAATCGTGGATACCTTTAGCCAACAAAAAAATGCTGTTTTCCAAGAAGTTGTCCTAATTGAATACCCGCGTAAAAACTGCTATGTCATTGGATTTCTTACCAGCGAGTCAAAGGGGGAAGCTCAAGCAGTTACCGGGGAGTCCATCTTTAATGTTTTCGTACCAACCACGCCGAATCCAACCAGCGGATTTTTACTCATGCTCCCTCAGCAAGACATTACTACTTTAAACATGTCGATTGCAGATGGGATGAAACTAATCATCTCAGGAGGGGCAGTCGTGCCGAGTCACGGCGACCAAGCAGTAGTAGTTAATAATCCAAAAGCCGCAGAGGCGGAGGCATAATTAGTCCCGATATTTGTTCAATCAAAGACCATAAAAAGAAGGGCCGTTTTCGCGATTCAAGCTGGCAACGACTCACTGTATTATTCAGGGCATGACTGAGACACATAAAGCCCTAGTATTAAGCCTGGAAGCCTCTGGTGAGTCTTTTCTTAAGCTTACAGTGCTGAGTCCAGAATCCGGCGCGTTTTATTGTCTAAAGCGAATAGCAAAAAAAAAGTCCTCTACTACTGTCACCCCCGATCTTTTCGACACAGCCGAGATAGATTTGGATACTGCCAAGCAAGGCAGCGCTCTTTTTGTGCGCAGCTACCGAACACTCAATCGGCGTAGCGAGATTGGACAAAATTATCACAAGCTACTAGCTGCCTCGGAGTTTACTGCTCTGCTTGCTAGGAATAGCCCACAAATGGGAGACTACGCAAATCTTTATCATCGCGTCGAACGTAGCCTCGATGCTTTTTGTGAGCGTGCGCACCCAACAATCGTGCTGCTCAAGAGCCTCTACTTACTGCTCAAAGATGAAGGCTACCCAGTGCGCGAATCTTGGTGGCCAAATTTGCCTAACTCTTTGCGCGAATCCGCAAAAAATATTCTCAATCAACCAACGCCAGATGCCAAAGCAGCTATTGCTACCGACGACTGCCAGCAGTTAACCGAAAATTTGTATCTGTGGCTGCAACGAGAAACCGACTTAATCTTGCCTAAATCTAAACCATAGCAGCTGTGTTGTGTCTCGATTTTCTAGACATATAGAACAGATCGTCTAAGAGTCTACCATAGCAATGCGTATACTAATTTTAAGCTCCAGCACGGGAGGCGGCCACGATATGCGGGCACGTTCTCTCCAGCAATGGGTAGAAGTACTTAAGGAACGCCATCCACAAATTGAAATTAGTCGCTATCAAGCATTAGAAGAAAGTTCTAAAATTTATGCCTTGGGCGTTGGCATATATAATAGCATTCAAAAAATTTGGCCCGCTTTACACCATGTTTATTTCAACTGGCTAGAATTTTTCCATGTGTCAAAATTTGAATCCTTATTACTCGGTAAAAAGCATTTTCAAGATGCCCTCATTCAGGCAAATCCGGACTTAATTCTCAGTGTACATGCCCATGTGAACCATAGCTTTCGTAGCTATGCGAAGCGAATACTGCCACAAGTAAAATTTGTTACCTACTGCGGAGAGCTGCATGGCGGATATGGGTTTAGCCGCCATTGGGTCGATCCGCGGGCAGATGCCTTTATAGGAGCCACTAAAACTATCTGTAAGGCGGCCATCGATCTGGGTATGCCGAAAGATCGCACATTCTACGGAGGCTTCCTACTGGGCCCGCAATTTTATAAGTCTGCACACCCAAACCACGAAGAAGCGAGCACACTATGTAAAGCTCTTGGTTTCGTAGAAGGTCCCCTCACCCTGCTTTTATCGACTGGTGCCAATGGCGCGCAAAATCACTCAAAATTCATTAAGTCTCTAGCTAACTTACAACAATCCATACAAGTGATTGCTCTGTGCGGGCACAATACGAAGGCACAAGAGGAGTTGGGCACGCTGCAGAAAATCTACCCACAGCTTACTATACGTGCACTCGGCAAACGCAGTGATATGTACGAACTCATGCAGATCGCAGACCTCATCGTTGCCCGACCAGGAACTGGGACAACATCGGAGGCAATTATGGCAGGCTGCCCACTCATCATGAACACACTAGGTGGAGTGATGCCGCAGGAGTGGATCACGGTAAAATATCTTCGTGCAAAGGGCTTACCAGTAAAGCGGCTTAAAAAGCCTCACGATTTATTAGGAGTCATTAGAGATCTAACTAAAGATCAAGAGCCCCTCGAAGCATGGAAGCAGCAAATGATTGCCTTGCAACCTAGCTTGCAACCAGCTGACATAGTCGATCATTTGATATCAATTGCTGGTCGCAAAGAAGACTAAATAGCTCAAAAAAATGACCCATATGGCGGAAAACCCTACAGCTATCGAGCGCAAGCTAAAGGCAGGACTTTTTCTAAATTCCGTACTGCCAGCTTTTGAAGACTTGTTGCAGCACAATGAGCGGGCTCGGTCCATTCTAGCGGAGCGTCAATTTAGCGTGCGCTTTCAGACCTCGAGTGGTCTTAAATCGACCCTGCTGTTTGCTAACGGTCAATGTACTTTTAACCCTGGGAAGACTCTAAGAAGTGACATCGTGCTACACTTTTTAACCGAAGAACAACTCATCAATGAGTTTGAGCATAGCGGTTTTCGTGTGCCCATTCCAATAAAGGGTGCGAGTCGATTCAAAGACTTAAAAGCGATAAAAGCATTATCAAGTGAACTCGAAAATTCCTTAAGGCCGAGTGAAGCACAGTTAGCCGATACAAAGCTTCATGATTTCCATCTTAGTTTACAACTTGGCATTGCCTTAAGAGCTGCCATCGAGCTCTCAGTCCACGAACCGCGATCGCGAAGCATCATGAAAGATGCCCCAGAAGGAACTGCCTATTTTTCGGTTGGAGAAGAGGGTTACGGCGCTTGGCTTGAGTGGCGTAAAG
>MDSV01177394.1_pt1 | contig 10580 bp, 8 predicted proteins | sample 810851 | NCBI WGS metagenome assembly MDSV01 (sample SAMN05326640, study PRJNA326480) | marine metagenome | isolation source: seawater | place: Atlantic Ocean: North East | collected 2012 | reverse complement strand
GGAAAATTTTCTCTAATATTTTTTTTATTTTTAATGTTTATTGGTGGTTGCGCAGGATCTACAGCATGTGGTATTAAAATTTTTAGATTGCAGATGTTATTTATTTTTTTTAAAAATCAAATAAAAAAATTAATTTATCCAAATAGTATAATAATCTCCAAATACAATAATCAAAAAATATCTGACAGTTTTATTAATTCTGTAATTGTATTTATTTTTTCATTTTTATTTATTTTTTTTATTATATCTATGCTTCTTTCTATCTCTGGGCTTGATTTTTTAACAGCTATTTCAGGTGCCGCTAGTGCTATTTCAAACGTGGGGCCAGGTTTAGGAGATATGATTGGTCCAAGTGGAAATTATAAAGGTATACCAGACCTATCAAAATGGATATTATCTGTAGGAATGTTGCTTGGAAGATTAGAATTATTTGCAGTTTTAGTATTATTTTTTCCTTCTTTTTGGAGAAATTAAAAAATTATGGAAATTTATAAAAAACAAACACTATCAGAAACTTTTTCTGTTTATTTTGACAGACGAATGATTAGAATTTTGTTGCTTGGAGCTATAAGTGGATTTCCTTGGGTTTTAATAGGGAGTAGTTTAAGTCTTTGGCTCAAAGAAGATGGGTTAAGCCGTAGTACGATTGGTTGGGCGGGATTAATATTTGCCGTTTATGCTTTCAATTATTTATGGGCACCAATAATCGATAGAATTAGAATTCCCTGGTTAACTAACAAAATTGGTCACAGAAGAGGCTGGATTGTTACGATGCAAACTATAATTTTATTAAGTCTAGTTTGTTGGAGTTTAATCAATCCAACAGCTAATTTAGCTTTGGTTATCAGCGTTGGTTTGATAATTGCAATTGCTTCGGCTACACAAGATATAACTGTTGATGCCCTTAGAATTGAACAAATTGGGGAACATGAAGGAAAATCAATGCAAGCAGGTGCCGCTATGGCAGTTGTAGGTTGGTGGACTGGTTATAAATTAGGTGGGGTAATAGCATTAAATGTTGCAGAATTTTTTGAGTTAGCAGGATTTGAAAATTATTGGCAAATTACTTTCTTGGTTTTGGGTATAGTCATAATAGCCTGTAACATTGGATTAATGTTTGTGCACGAATCGCAACCTACTCAAAGAAAAGAATCGCAAGCACGAACTGATAAATTAATTGCAGACAGATTGGGCTCTTCTAATTTTGCAACTAAGACTGTAGCTTGGATCACTGGAACGGTTGCAGGTCCTGTAATGAGTTTTTTCAAAAAAAATGGTTTCAATATTGCCTTAGCTATCTTAGGATTTGTTTTTCTTTTTAAAATCGGAGAAGCTTTTCTCGGCAGAATGTCAGTAATATTTTATAAAGAGATAGGTTTTACCAAATCAGATATTGCTCTCTATTCAAAGGGATTAGGTTGGATAACAACTGTAATTTTTACTTTGCTTGGAGGTTTGTTTGCAATTCGTTCAGGAGTAATTAAAGCTATGTTCATTTCGGGTATATTAATGGCATCTACTAACTTATTATTTTCTTTATTGGCTTGGTCTGGAAAATCTGAATTACTATTTGCTATAGCTGTAATTTTTGATGATATGGCGGCTGCATTTGCAACTGTTGCCTTTGTAGCTTTTATTTCTATGTTAGTAGACAGAACTTACACAGCTACCCAGTACGCTCTTCTTGCCTCAATTGGAACTGCAGGAAGAACTACTTTGGCGGCTTCATCCGGAGCATTAGTCGATTGGTTAAATGGAGATTGGGGAATTTTCTTTATAATTACTGCTATAATGGTAATACCTTCTTTAGTCTTTCTATATATGATTAGAAATAAATTAAAGCTTAATGGCTAAACTTTTCACTAATACTTACAAGTTTACTAATTTATATAAAAAAGCTTCCAGGAGATCTGAAATCGTAACCCAGATGATTTATGGAGAAAGTTTTTTTATTATAAAAAAAACTAAAAAATGGCTAAAAATTAAAATTAAAGAGGATAATTATTCAGGTTTCATTCAAAATAAAAAATTTAAAACTTATTTAAAACCCACACATAAAATTATGAATTTAAAAGCAAAAATTTATAAATCTCCAAATAAACAAAAGAAATTATATGAGCTTACTTTCGGGTCAAAAATTAGAATTATACGAAAGCAATCCAAATTTTTAAAGTTTGAAAAAGGATGGATAGATAAGAAAGAAACTAAACCATTATCACATAGAGACAAAAATCTATTTAAAAGAATAAATATTTTTAAAAATATAAAATATAAATGGGGTGGTAAAACATTTAATGGAATAGATTGTTCTGCTTTAATTCAAGTCTTTTTTAACTTTAATAACAAATATTGTCCAAGAGATGCAAAAGATCAGGTAAAATATTTTAAAAAGAATATAAAATTAAAAAATATAAAAAAAAATGATATTATTTTTTGGAAAGGTCATGTAGCTCTTGCATTATCGAAAAATAAATTAATTCATGCCTACGGACCAATGAAAAAAACAGTAATTATGTCAATAAATCAAACAATTGAACGAATTCAAAAAACTGCAAATTTAAAAGTAATTGGAATTAAGAGGATCTAAGGTTGAGGTGGTTTTAGTCTCCCTCCACCACCTCTACAAATATTTTAATTGATTCGTGTTCAAAAATTTATCTCTTTTTAATTGTATGTTGATAAATATTTTATATTTATCTTAAAAAATTTAAAAATTTTCTAGCTATCTTAACTTTCAGCTTAAATGAATAGTAATAATAATAAAATAGTTCTAATATAGTTAAGTTAAAATTTTTTTTTGACCAGTGTAATAACTTTTTTTCTTCATCTTCAATTAAATAACTCTTTGAGACTCTAAAAGTCTCAGAGTTTTGATGGTGGTATCTACAATTAGTTAAATTATTTTCAATGATATCGATCTTAAAATTTTTAAAAACTTTTAAAAAGAACGCATAGTCTTGCATAAACTTAAATGTATCAGGGTATTTACCAATTTTTTTTATAATATTTTTTTTAAACATAATTGTGGAATGTCCAATAATATTAAAAAAAAGAATTTTTCTTATGTAAGGAAAAGCTTTCATCTTATATCTTATCTTTTCTGTTATTTTTCCATAATTGTCGATTCTAGAAAACCAACTTCCCACTAATGCAAAATTTTCTTTTTCGATATAATCAATTTGTTTTGTCAATCTGTTTGAATTCGCAACATCATCTGAGTCTAAAATTGCAATATATTTTCCTGTTGATTTTTTTAATGCGAAATTTAAACATTTTGTTCTACCAATATTTTTTTTAAAAAAAAATTTTTTTATTCTTTTATCTTTAAATTTTTTTAGAATAATTTTAGAGTTATCCTTTGAGCCATTTTCACAAGCAATTAACTCCCAATTTTTATAGTTTTGTTTTATAATACTTTTGACAGACTGTTCTAAATAATTCTGATGATTATAAATGGTCATCAAAACTGAAACTTTTGGTTTATTTTTCACTCTAAATATTATTTTTTTTTGGCTAAAATTAGAAATCCTATATTAAAATAATTAATCTTATTTAAGAATGTTTTTTCTAAAAACTTAGACAATCTAAATGCAAAATTGGGAAATAAGACTGTTAATGGATATACGGCTAAATTTGTATAATAGTTTTCAATAGATAATATTTCAAATTTTCCTTCTGCAAACAATTGTTTTGCCTCTTTATAAGACCACATTTTTCTTTTTGGATTTTCTTTACCTATATTAAATACTTTTTTTAGAAATAACCTAGGGTATTTCAAGATTCTTATCATAGTAAAATCAAAAGATATTCTGTTAGGAAATGATAAAAGTATTAATCCATCTTTATCTAAAATATCATTACATTTTTTAATAATTTTATTTGGATCTTCAAAATATTCTATAAAACCTAAGCCAACTAAAACTTCGAATTTTTTATTTATATCTTCTTTGTTAAAATCTAAACGATGTAATTCAATTCTACCATTTTTAATTTCTTCTTTTTGTTGAGATTTTATTTTTGAAAGCATTTCCTCTGAAAAATCTATTCCTGTATATTTTGCCTTCGCTTCTAACAAGTGAGGTATCAGATCTCCTGTTCCACAGCCTAAGTCACATAACTTTTTATCAGAAACTTTGTTACCCAGCATTTTTATAGTTTTTTCTATCCTAATTACAAAGGGATAGCTAAATGGATTTTTTTTGTCATAAAGATTTTTCCATTCTCCAGTTTGGGCTTTTTTTTGAAAGAAATTTTGTACGTTTGACATTGTTGATAAAGCTTTTAACATATAAAATTAAATTGTAAATAATTTATAAATTATGAAGTTAAATTTCTTTAAAGAAAATAAAGGCTTATTAATACGTATAGACGATGTAACTGATACAATGAATTGGGTAATGATGAATCGTTGTGAGAAGTTATTTGATGATTTAAAAATTAAACCGTTACTAGGGGTAATTCCTTTAAATAAAGACTTAGAGTTATCAAAATTTGAAAAAAATGATGATTTTTGGAAAAAAGTTTTAGAATGGCAAAATAAAGGGTGGGAAATTTCTATGCATGGATTCGAGCACAAATATTTTATTAATACAGAAAAAAAAGATTATTTTTCATATGGAGGTATGTCTGAATTTTTTAACCTATCTTATGAATTACAAAAAGAAAAAATTCAAAAAGGCCTTGAAGTATTTAAATCAAAGAATATTCATATAAGATCTTTTTTTGCTCCAAATCATACATATGATAAAAATACCTTTAGAGCTTTAAAAGACTCAGGAATAAAAACAATAATAGATGGCTACGGCTTAATACCTTACTCAAAATATGGATTAAATTTCATACCACAGCTTTTTTATAAATTAATTCTTCTTCCCTTAGGAGTTCAGTCGTCTCAAATTCATTTAAATAGTTGGAAAGAGTATGATTTTATCAATTTTGAGAAATTTATTAAAGAAAATAAAGAATACATATTAGATTATAATCAAGCAGTAAAAAAAATTAACAACGGTCCATTTGTAAAATCTTTAAATTTTTTGATAAAGTTATTTCTTCAAATTATAAGAAAACTAAGAATATCTTAATGGCGGAGAGAAAGGGATTCGAACCCTTGAAACGGTTTCCCGTTTACACGCTTTCCAAGCGTGCGCCTTCGACCGCTCGGCCACCTCTCCAAATTAAGTTTCTTTATTAATTTTTAAAACACCTATAAATGCTTCTTGAGGTATTTCAACTTTTCCAAATTGTTTAGATCTGGCTTTACCTTTTTTTTGTTTCTCTAGAAGCTTTCTTTTTCTATCAGTAGCTCCACCGCCATGAATTTTAGTCAAAACATCTTTTTTAAAACCTTTAATAGACTCTCTTGCTACAATTTTTCCACCAATTGCCGCTTGAACAGGAATCATAAAATTATGCCTTGGTATTAAGTCTTTCAGTTTTTCACAAACTTGTCTTCCAGTTTTTTGAGCAAAATCTTTATGGATAATCATTGCTAATGCATCAACGGGTTCAGCATTAACAAGTATCCCTAGTTTAACTAAATCTCCTTCTCTATACCCAGAAATTTCATAATCAAAACTTGCGTATCCACTTGAAACGGATTTAAGTTTATCATTAAAATCAAAAACAACTTCATTGAGTGGTAGATCGTAAGATAAAACTGCTCTCTTGCCGGAGTAACTTAAATTTGTTTGTACACCTCTTTTATCTTGACAAATTTTTATAATTGAACCTAAATATTCGTCAGGAGTAATTATGGTAGATTTAATCCAAGGTTCTTCAATTTTTGAAATTTGAGATGGATCGGGCATATTTGTTGGGTTTTGTAAATCAATAATATCTCCTTTGATTTTGTGAACTTTGTAAATTACTCCAGGAGTAGTTGTTATAAGATTAACGTCAAATTCCCTTTCAAGTCTCTCAGTAATTATCTCAAGATGTAATAATCCTAAAAAACCACACCTAAATCCCAAACCTAATGCACTAGAGGACTCTGGCTCATAAGAGAAACTTGCATCATTTAATTTTAATTTTGCTAATCCATCTTTCAATTTTTGATATTCAGAGCTATCTACTGGAAATAAACCGCAAAATACAACTGGCTTACTGGGTTTATAACCAGGTAAGGGGGTGTTTATAGGATTATTTGCATCACAAATTGTGTCTCCTACTTTTGTCTCTGATAGTGATTTTATTCCTGTAATAATAAAACCTATTTCACCTGAATTAAGTTTTTCTATATCTATAGGTTTTGGAGTAAATACTCCAACTTTCTCAATTACGTATTCTTGGTTGTTAGACATTAATTTTATCCTCATATTTTTTGCAATTTTCCCATCTATGACTCGAACTAAGATTACAACACCAAGATAACTATCATACCAACTGTCTACCAATAAAGATTTTAGTTTTTCATCTTTTTTTCCTTTAGGAGCTGGGAGATTATTTACGATTGCCTCCAAAATATGGTCAATTCCTTCTCCTGTCTTGCCTGAACAAGAAATAGCATTAGATGTATCTATTCCAATAACATCCTCTATTTCCTTCTTGGTTTTTTCAATATCAGAAGCAGGTAAATCAATTTTATTTAAAATAGGAATTACCTCATGGTTAATTTCTAGCGCCTGGTAAACATTAGCTAAAGTTTGGGCTTCAACTCCTTGAGTACTATCAACAATTAATAATGATCCTTCACACGCTGATAATGATCGACTTACCTCGTAACCGAAATCTACATGCCCAGGCGTGTCGATAATATTCAAAATATATTCATTTCCATCTATTGCCTTGTATCTAAGTTTAACAGTTTGAGCTTTAATAGTAATTCCTCGCTCTCTTTCAATATCCATGGAATCAAGAACCTGTTGTTTCATTTCTCTATCAGTTAGACCTCCGCATTTATGAATTATTCTATCTGCAATAGTTGATTTTCCATGATCAATGTGCGCAATTATAGAAAAATTACGAATTCTATTTATTTCTGACATTAGGACCTAATTGTTGCGCCAGTTTTATTTTGAACAGTCTCAATAATTTTTTGACTTATTTGATCTAAATCCTGCTCAGTCAATGTTTTGTCTTGAGCTTGAAGAGTTACACTAATGGCTACTGATTTTTTATCTTTAGGAATATTTTCCCCTTCAAAAACATCAAATGTAACAACTTTTTGGATAATATTTTCGTCTACCTCTTTAATTATTTTCTCTAGCAAACCTACTTTAAAAGATTTTTCTATCACAAATGCAAAATCTCTCTCTGACTTTTGATAATCTGAAACTATATAATTTACTTTTTTGTTTCTATTTTTTTTATTCGATTGAGGTATATTTTTTAAAAAAATCTCAAATCCAAAAATATTTTTATCTTTAAAATCTAATTTTTTAACAATAGCAGGATGTAATTCTCCAAACCTGGCTAGGAGCGGTCCCTTTTCCGATTTTAAATTAACAGATCCTGATCGACCTGGATGGTAACTACTTTTAGTCAAATCACTTACAAAAAAGTTTTTTTCGTCTAAACCTATTTCTGTTAAAGTCCTTAATACGTCACTTTTAATATCAAAAACATCTACGTCCCTGGCTTTTTCTGACCAGCTTTTTCTATTAACTTGGCCAGATTTTAGGCCACCAATAACTATTTGTTGTTCACCAGGATTTTTTCCAAAAAATGTCGGACCTATTTCAAAAAAAGATAAGTCAGCATATCCCCTATCTTGGTTTTTTTTAAAATAAATTGCTAGATTCGAGAATATTGATCTCCTTAAAACATCTAGATCAGATGATATAGGGTTATAAATCTTAATTTCTTCTTCACCTTTATTAAATTGTCTGTCAATTTTTGAGTCCGTAAAAGACCAAGTAACAGTCTCAATATAGCCTTTAGATGCTAATGCTCTTTGGGAAAGGTGGAAGAGCTTTTGTTTAAAATTTAGAGTTTCTTTTTCTCTTTTTTTTTCTGGTTCAATAACTTTAATATTATTAAATCCTTTGATTCTTATTAGTTCTTCTACTAAATCTACATCTTGCGAAATATCAGGTCTCCAAGAAGGTACTTCAACTTTTAAATTTTTTTTACCCTTTTTAAGCTTAAAACCTAAAGATGATAAAATTTTATCAACCTCGAAAATTGAAATTGAAATACCAATTAAATCTTTAAATTTTTCAATATTAAAATCTATAACTTTACTTTTTTTTGAAACTTGCCCAGTAATTATAAACTTACTAGCTTCCCCTCCACAAATTTTAAGTATTAATGCTGTCGCTGTTTCTAAACCTTCTTTGATAGAATTGGGGTCTATTCCTCTTTCGAACCTATATTTAGCATCAGTATTAATATTTAATTCACGAGCAGTTTTTCTAATAGATGAAGGTAAAAAATATGCGGACTCTAATAATATATTCTTAGTATTAAGCTCAGTTGATGTTTTCGTTCCGCCAATAATACCTCCGAGGCCTAAAATGCTACTTTTGTCAGTAATAATACACATTCCTTTTTTTAATTTATATTTCTCATTATCTAATCCTTTGAACTCTTCTCCTTCTCTTGAGTTTCTAACAATTATTTCTTTATCTATTTTGTTAGCATCATAGGCATGCAACGGTCTATTCGAGTCAAACATTACATAATTTGTAATGTCAACAACTGCAGAAATAGGTTTTAAGCCCAAAGCAAGAATCTTATTTTTTAACCAAGTAGGGCTTGCTTGGTTTTTAATATCTTTAATGTAACAACTCCCGAAAGATAAACAACCTTGGTTTTTTTCCTTAAAGATAGAGACTTTAAGAGGGTGCTTTAAGGTTTGTTTGAAAGATCTTTTTTTTAATTTTAAAAGACTCCCAAGTCCAGATGATGACAGGTCTCTTGCTATCCCTCTTACTCCTAAACAGTCAGCTCTATTGGGGGTAATAGAAATATCTAAAGTCTTTTCTGATTTGATATTAAAATAACTTTTACCAATTTCAGTTTCTTTATTTTTTAATTCTATAATGCCATCACTTTCATTTGATAAATTCAACTCGTTACCTGAACAAAGCATTCCATGGGATTCTACACCTCTAATTTTTGCAATTTTTAACTTAAAATTAGTTTTGGGAATAACTGCTCCTGGGGGTGCGTAGATAGTTACTAAACCATCTCTAGCATTTGAAGCGCCACAAACTACTTTTATAATTCTTTTGTCACCTAAACTTACATCGCAAACTTTTAACTTGTCAGCATTAGGATGATTCTCAGCTTTTAAAATTTTTGCAACTTTAAAATCACTTAATTCCCCAAGGTTATCTTTTACATTTTCTACCTCTAACCCAATATTTACTAGTTGGTCTATTATTTTAGCTTCGTTTGCTTTTGTTTGTAAATGCTCTTTAAGCCAAGGAATTGTAATTATCATTTACTTAAACCTCTATAATTTGTTGGTACATCCAAAGGATCAAATCCAAAATGACTTAACCATCTGTAATCAGTTTCAAAAAATGACCTTAAGTCATTAATTCCGTATTTTAACATTGCCAATCTATCAATTCCGATACCAAAAGCATAACCTTGATATTTTTTTGTATCTACTTTGACATTTTTTAAAACATTAGGATGCACCATTCCACATCCCAAAACTTCTAACCATTTGTCTCCTTCGCCGATAACTATTTTATCGTTCTCTAATCTATATCCAATATCTACCTCAGCCGAAGGTTCGGTAAATGGGAAATGACTCGGTCTAAATCTCATTTTTAGATTTTTAACTTCAAAAAATTCCTTAATAAAATAATCTAAACATCCTTTTAAATGACCCATTGTTATATTCTTATCTATATACAAACCTTCTAGTTGATGAAACATAGGTGCATGAGTTTGATCACTATCTGATCGGTAAGTTCTTCCAGGAACGATAATCTTGAAAGGTGGTTTTTCATTTAACATAGTTCTAATTTGAACTGGCGAAGTGTGCGTTCTTAATAAAAGTTTTTTATTTTTGTCCAAATAAAAAGTATCATGCAAATCTCGAGCAGGATGATCTTCTGGGGTATTAAGTGCAGTAAAGTTATTATGTTCTGTTTCAACATCAGGGCCTTCAGCAACAGAAAATCCTATCTCTGAAAATATAGAGGAAATTTCATCAATCACTTGCGATACGGGATGGATTTTTCCTTGTCGAAAAGATCTAATAGGTAAAGTTACATCAATTTTTTCACTTTTTAATTTTTCATTTATTTCTTGTGTTTCAATTTCTAAATTTTTTTCCTCAATCTGTTTGGATAGACTGTCTTTTAATTTGTTTAAATTTGAAGCAAACTCTTTTTTTTCTTTTTCAGATAAAGATCCTAAATTTTTAAACTGTTTAGTGATTTGTCCATTTTTTCCAAAAAACTCAGTTTTTAAATTTTGCAATTCTTCTTTTAATTTAATTGAATCTATTTTCGCATTAAAGATAGAATTTATTTTATCTAAATCACTCATTAGGTATTTTTATTTTTTATATTAAGTTGAGATTAAATCAAAGTCCCTTGTTAGTTAAGGGAGGATTGAACCTTTTTTACTATAGATTTAAAGACTTCTGGATTGTTATAAGCCAATTCTGCTAACACTTT
>MDSV01131983.1_pt1 | contig 10580 bp, 10 predicted proteins | sample 810851 | NCBI WGS metagenome assembly MDSV01 (sample SAMN05326640, study PRJNA326480) | marine metagenome | isolation source: seawater | place: Atlantic Ocean: North East | collected 2012 | reverse complement strand
ATGGTCTGCATGTCTACTTTCCTTAAATGGTAATTTAGAATTATTACCATAAACACTGCTCGTACTAGCATATATTAAATGTTTTATTTTAAATTTCTTAGAACATTCTAGAATATTAAAAAATCCTACTAAATTGCTATCTAAATAAGATTTAGGGTTTTCGATACTATATCTTACACCTGCTTGGGCTGCTAAATTTATTACTTGATCAATTTTAAATTTCTTAAAAACTTTTTCTAAAAAAAAATTATTACTTATATCACCTTTTTTAAAAATAAATTTTTTTGATATTTTTTTTAGTATTTTAAGTCTATCTAATTTAATTTTTATTCCATAATAATCATTAATAGAGTCGACACCAATAACGGTATGGCCATTTAAAATTAATTTCTTTGATAAATGGAATCCAATAAATCCAACACAGCCTGTAACTAATATTTTCATCTAAGTTTATTAAATATTTCTTCGTGTTTTTTAATCCAATTATTTATATTATGATCTTTTGCAATTTTAATAATACAATTATTTGAATAATCACTATAATTATTAATTATATTTTTCACCCCATTTAAGGCATCAATTATATCTGGTGTAAAAGGTCTTTCCCAACTTTCTTCTGTTTTTAAGCAAATGCCAGTATTATTAGTAACTAGCTCTGGTAAACCACCAGTACTATTTGTCAAAATTGGTAAACCACAGGCCATTGCTTCAAGCACACTATTGGGACAATTAGATTGGTGAACAAAATAGAAGTAAATATCAGCAGAATTATATATTAGATTTGCTTCTTCTTGTTTATAGGTGCCTGAAAACTTTATTTTTTCATGAATATTATAATTTTTTGCTAAATTAAATATTTTTGTTTTTACTTTTGAATCATAATAACCTGCAAATTCAATTTTCGCTTTTATATTATTTGTAATCAATGAATTCAAAACTTGTATTGCAAATTCAAGACTATAATAAAGATGATTTTCATATTTACCAGTTATCAATATCTTTAATTCAGATCCAAGTAATTTTTTTTTGTTTGGAAAAAATACTTTATTATCAATAGCATTATATAGTATTTCACTTGGACCTTTTCTGTGACCTAAAAATTTTTCTGAACAATTTTTTGAAAAGTTACTTTGATAAAAGACATAATCAGCGCTATGTAATTGAAAAGACATTTTATCATTTTCTGTTTTCCAACCTTTGCCATACCAACCCTCATAAAATACTCCGTTTTGATTGTGAATAATTGGTATTTTTACTTTCTTAAAAAATTTAATTGCAAACTTATTCAAATAAATAGAGTTACTCTGTAAGTAAATACAATTAAATTCTGAAAAATTATTATTAAATTTTTTTTTTAATTTTTTTATTTTAACTAATGTTCCTCCAATATTTCCAGTTAGAGAGCCTCCATAAAAAATTTTTATTTCTTTTTCATTTTTTTTAAAAATCAAGTAATTTATTATTGAGATTAGTGAATTAAATAATCTATAAACAATTATCAAAAATTTTTTAAAGTAACTTTTTTTAAATAATATCATCAATCATACTTTCATATTTTTTTATTATTTCTTTAATATCAAATTTTTTTAATATTTTCTTATTTGATAAATGAGTATTTTTACTTCTGAACATTTTAATCTTTTTTGCAATCTTCAAAGGTTCATTTGAATTAATTAAAAAAGAAGAATTTACATTTTTTAATATTTCTGTTGATGCACCAGGATTATTTAAATAAATAATTGGCTTATTTAAAGCAAGTACCTCTAAAGTTATATTTGACATTCCTTCAAATCTTGAAAACATGACATATACATCTGAATTTTTAATTAAGGGGAAAGGATTTTTTAAATAAGGTAAAAAATTAATATTATTATTTAACTTTTTTTCTAATACCAATTCTTTTAATCTTCTTTTTTCTGAACCTTGACCTACAATATTTAAAATAAACTTCGATCTATTTAGATATGCCAAAGAATTAATTAGAATATCTAAACCTTTTTGATAAGACAAAGAACCTACATAAATAAATTTGATAATATTTTTTTTTACCAAAAATTTTTTATATTTAGTTAAAACTTTCTTCTTGGATAATTTTTGTATTAAATTAACATTTATTGGATTGCCAATAATTTTGATTTTATGTTCCTTAATATTTGTATTCTTAAGAATATCTATTTTATGTTTTTTTGAAAAAACTAGAGAACAATCAACGTTATTATAAAAAATTCTGTACAATATTTTAAACAAAGTTGATCTTGCCTGTAAATATATATTTTGGCTTATAAAATTACTTTCCCTTACTATAACTTTCGTCTTCTTAGGAAAAAAATATTTTAAGATTGAGACGTATAAATTTAAATGACTTACCGTACTTATAATTAAGTCTGGCTTGTTTACATTAATTACTTTTAAAAAATTGTATATTCCCCAAGTAATTTTTTTATTTCCTAAATGGAAAATATTTATATTTTTATTTCTTAAGTAAATTTGTTTAGATAAATCAAAAACAACAACTGAAATTTTATATTTTTTTTTATCAAGATTTAATACCAAATTAGATATAACTTTTTCTGCACCACCACCTTGTAAAGTTGGTATAACAAAAAATATTTTTTTCATTTATTTAAGTAATTTGATCAATAATATTAAAAAAAATTATTAATAAATCTTTTTATTGGCTCTTTAAAAATTACAGCTCTATTTTTTTTTATAAAACTTTCCACTGGTTCATATCTTGTACAATTCTTGCAGACCTCTGGTAAAATTCCTTTTTTCCAATTTGATCTAAATGACTTAATCTTGTCACCTTTCCAAATTTCTTTTAAAGTTTGATTTTTCAAATTTCCAATATTTATTTCATTTTCCAAATCTACACAAATACAAGCACCAACGTCTAGATCTGGCAGTATGTGAACTCTTCTAAATAATTCAAAACATGGTCCCTGTTTTATTTTTTTATTTAAATCTATTGGAACATCTACTTCACACCCTTCTGGTAAATCTTCTTTTTTAATTTTTCCACCCCAAGTGTCATATGTTGTTAAAAAATGAATATTTTTACTTTTAATGTATTTAGATATTTCTATGTATTCTTCTGTATTCTGCCAGAGAGATTTGTCTTTTTCCACTCGCAAATGAAGAGTTATAAGAACCGGGTTACCTAATTCCTCATTAAGTTTACTGATCTCAATTATATTATTAATAACTACTTCATATTTATCTTTTTGATAATATTTTATATATCCTTCTTTATTGCCGACGTAAGTTGAAATTGCCAATCTATCAATACCTGACTCTAATACATTTTTGTAACCAAACTTATCTAAAAGAATTCCGTTTGTGTATAATAATATATTTGTTATATTTTTTTTACTTCTAGAGTATATAATTTTTTCGATTATTTTTGGATCTACCAATGGATCTCCTACGGTGGGTGTGAATGTCATAGGTCCACCACCTACATCCGAATAAGAGTCTATTAATCTCTTATAATTTTCCATTGTTATAACTCCTTTTCTTTTTTCCTGGTATCTATAAGCACAAAATGTACAGTTTGCGTTGCATATGTTTGTAATTTCCATTCCAAAATTTATAAATCTATATTCTAAAATTTTCTTAAAAAAATAAGTGGGAATAAACTTTAAAAAAATATCAAGAAGACCATGTATTAAATATTTAATTGATTTATTTTTTTTTATTACTTGTACTTTTCTCATTTATTAATTTTTAAATCATAATAACCGTTATTATTTTTTTTAAATACTTTTATTGTTTTATTATTATTATTCAGAATATCATACTTTTTGATTTTTATATTACCATCTATTGTAAAATTATTTATCAAAATAACACCATTTTTCACTTTAATTAAAATATCTGTTTCTGAAAAAATTTCACAGACTTGACCATTTTTAAAATCTTTAAAAAAATTATCTAACTTAAAATCAAAAAACTTTACTGCACTAAATATTTTAATTTTCTTTTTTTTTAAAAAAGAAAAGGCACCTGAAAAAGGCAAGGTTGAAGATTTTATTAATTGTATTATATCATCCATATTATTGTTCCAATTAATTAAACTATCATCTGGATTTCTTTTGGGATAATAAGTGGCTAAATGTTCTTTTTGGACTACTTGATTATATTTATTTTTTATAATTTTATTATAATTTTTAAGTAAAAGTTCTGAAAGAGTTAGTAAATTTTTATAGTGTAAACTTTTTGCAGTATCATATTGATTGATACTAAATTTTTTTTGATCAATAATTGACCCATTATCTATACCACTTGAATATTTTATTAAATTACAAATGAAATATTTTCTTTTTTCTAAAATTGACCAATTCAATGGAGATCTTCCGCGGCCTCTTGGTAATTTCATTGAACTACCATGACCTCCAAAAACCCCTATATTAAAAGTATTTAAAATCTCAATTGGTATTATTCTTTGCCACCCCAATACAATTCCTATGTCAAAATTATTTTTAATAAAAAAGTTTAAGTCCTTTGAATGTTTCAGATCATATGTTTTTGAAAAATTAATTTTAACATTCTTAAATTCTTTGCTTTTAAATCTATAATAATCTGCAATTTGATATTTTTTAGATTTTGAGGGATTAACGGTATATATGTTTGTGATTTTAATCTTTTTTTTTAATATATATAAAAGTTTTTGAGAAATCTTTTTATTTCCAAATAAAATTATTTTCATAAAATATTATAATTTTTTTTTAAATAATTAATATTAAATTTCTTTTTTTTATGAAATTTTATCATTTTTTCAATTGGGGAAGAGCCCGGATTAACATACCAGAATGGATGAGTGAGAATTTGTTTTGAAATATTAGTATTAATTCTATCGAAATTATTAAATAAATTGGTTACGTTTCCTTTGCTATCAGAAAAATATATTTTTTTATTAAAAAAACGTTTTTCATAAGTGTGCTTTAAATCTTTAATTTTTTTGCCTAATATTTTTTTTGGTGGTTGGTGAATACTTATAATGTTTTGAAAATTTTTATTTTGTTTTAATATATTTTGATTAAATTTAAATTTTTTTTTATTTTCAGATAAATCCCAATGTAAAGAAATGTAATGTCCCATTTTATCTATTTTATTAATAATTTTTTTTGAATTTTTGGAATTTAAATCATAATAGTAACTAGATAAAAAAAAATAATTTGCTTTAATTTTTAATTTATTTTCAATTTTGGCTATTTTTAACGCAGAGTTTAAACAAAAATCTATGTCATGTCTTAAACAGATACATTTTGTTTTCTTAAACTCCTTAAATGAAACAAATTCAAATTTCTTTTTTAATTTTTTTAAAAAATGTATGTATTGTTTTAAAAGGTAATTTTTTTCTTTGAGCATTTTAGAAAAGCTTTTTCAATTTTTTTTATATTTTTGTTCTTATCTAGCATTTTTTTTTGAGTATTAATTATATTTAACTTTAATTTAAAGTAATAATTTTTATCACTTTTTAATTTATTAATAATTTTAATTACCTTTTTTTTTTCAAAATTTTCTACATAAAATCCATTTTTTTTATTTATTATTAAATCATTTAATTGTCCTGTGCTTATGCATGGAACACCTGCATTGAAGGCGTCTAGTATATCTCTTCCCCATGGGTCGTTCCATCTGCTGGGTCTTAAAATGGCAAATGCATTCTGAATTATTTTTTCTGCTTTATTTGTTCTTCCCATTATTTTCAAATTAGTAAGTTTATTTTCTTTAATAGTTTTTATTAAAGACTTTTCAAATTTATGCTCTCCTCGAGTTTGACCATAAATTTTTATTTTCAAACTTTTATCTTTTAAAAGTTTTGCTATTTCAAGTAATCGATCTACACCTTTGTGGTAACTAATATTTCCAACAAAAATTAAATTTTTACTAAAATAATTTCTATTAGATTTTAAAACTTTGTTATCAGATATATTATAAATTGTTTCAAATTTATATTTAGAAAGATTTGGGTAAATTTTTACAAATTTCTTCTTTTCTGTTTTGGATATAAATATTACTAAGTCTGCTAGATATTTAACAATTATATTCGAAATAATTTTATGTGCTATACTATCATTTGGTATTGTGCTCCTATAATGAACTACAACAGGTATTTTTGTAAAAAATCTTAGTATTAAACCTAATAAAAAAAAACCTTCAAAGTTAAAATGTATTAAATCAATTTTTTTTAATTTAATAATTTTTTGGATCTTAAAAAAACCTCTAAATATAAATAACAATTCAGGCAATGTAGTTAAAAATAACTTTAAATTGTTAATTTTAGGTTTAGCAGAAAAGGAGTATAAACTTTCCACCATACTTGCTTCTACATTTATTTTTTTATATTTTTTTAAAATAGGTCCCTGTTTTCTACAAACAACAGTAGATTTAAATTTTTCTTTATTTAAATTTTTAATTATATGAAATAAACTTATTGAAGATCCACCCCAACCACCTTCTGTATCTAGATGTAATATATTAATCATTAATCAATAATATTATCTATTATATATTTTTGATCTTTTTTATTTAAATAAGGATGCATAGGTAAATTTAATATTTTTTTACAAATTTCTTCACTAATAGGACAGTAGGTTTTATATTTTTTATAAGGTTTATAAAAATAAATAGGATGAGGATAATAAATTGCAAATGGTATTTTTTTCTTCTTAAAGTTTTTAATGGTTTTATTTCTATTTTCTAATAATACAGAATATTGTGCATAAACTGATTTATTTCCTTTTTCAATAAATGGTAAATCTATTTTTTTTTTACTTTGATTTATTAATTTACCATAATTTTTTGCGACTATATTTCTTAATTTAATTTCTGATCGAAAAAATTTTAATTTTTCTAATAGTATACTTGCTTGAACAGTATCCAATCTAGCATTAACACCAATTCTAGAATAAACATATTTTTTTTTCTGCCCATGAGCTCTCAACTGAATTAATTTTTTTGCTATTAATTTATTATTTGTAAAACAGGCACCACCGTCTCCATAACAGCCAAGTGGTTTTGTAGGAAAAAAACTTGTGCAGGCTATAGTACTTAAATTACAAGAAAATTTATTATTTTGTTTAGATCCAAAACTTTGAGCCGCATCCTCTATAACCACAATTTTACTTTTTTTTATTAAACTATTAATTTTTAAAAAATTAGCTGGTTGTCCAAATAAACTTACAGGGATTATCGCTTTTGTTTTTTTTGTAATTTTTTTTTTTATTAAATTTTCATTTATATTAAATGTTCTTGGATTTATATCAACAAAGACTGGTTTGGCGCCTAATAATTTTATTACCTCAATTGTCGACACAAAGGTGAATGGAGTTGTAATTACTTCATCCCCTTTTTTAATATTGATGGCCATAAGTGCTAGCAACAAAGCATCAGTTCCTGATGAAGTTGATATACAGTATTTACTTCCAACAAAAGTACTCAACTTCTTTTCAAGAACAAAAACTTCTTTCCCCATTATAAAATGGCCTTTATCTAATAGAGAATCTAAATTTTTAATTATTTTTTTTCTAAATTTTAAATCTTGATTTTTTAAATTATAAAAATTCATTTAATATGTTTTTTTTTCCAATTATTAAATTTATTAATATATATATTTTTTTTTTCATTTATATCTAGTTGCTCATTTTTTGTATAATTCAATACTGGTTTAGTTGAAAATGTCTTATTATTCTTAATTATTACTAAAATTTTTTTTAGTATATTAATTTCAGATTTATAGATTCTTTTGGATAAAGATTGAAAATCGTCATTAATTAAAAGTTTAACTCTTTTATTAATTAAAATCTTTCCTCTATCAACATATTTATCAATGAAATGTGCTGTTACTGAGGGATAAATGTTTTTTTTAATTGTCCAAAAAAAACTATCTAATCCACTAGTTTCAGGAATTTTTCCTGGATGTAAATTAATAATACCATACTTAAACAGTTTAATAATTTTTTTATCCAAAATTCTTGCGCCAGAAATTATACCTATGTTGATTTTATATTTTTTGACAATTAATTTTATTTTAGCATAATTTTTATGTCTTAACTCAAAATATTTAATTTTTTTTTTTAAACACAAGTTTTTAGCAGTATATAAATCTTTCGATTTTTTTTTTTTTAGTTTCGGCTTCCAATCTGATTTAAGTTTTAGATTTTGTTTTGGTGCTGCTATAACTATATCTAAACATTTCTCTTTTGATAATAAATTAATTATATCATTAGTTTTCTTGTGTTTAAATGAATAAGAAAAAATACAGACTTTATACTTTTTGTTACTCACTATATTCTACTTGATTTATATAAATCGTTTATAAATTCTACTGATTTAATTCCATCTTTTCCAGATACTACTGTCGATTTATATTTTTTTAAATTTTTATAAATTTCCTTGTAGATTAATTTATGTCCATCTCCATAGACAGAAGATAATTTGTAATTAATTTTTTTCTTTTTTACACTTTTCATCTCTTTTCCATTAATATTCCAATCTATTATTTCATTTAATGCTATTCCCCCTATTTTAACGGTACCTTTCTCGCCAATAATTGTTATTGAGCCCTCGTAGTTTTTGTTATTTACCAACATTGTAGAAGAAAATGAACAAAGTATATTTTTTTTAAAAAAAATATTAATTGCAGCTGTATCCTCAGTTTCAATTTTTCTTGCGAGCCTAGATCTCAATATTTGTTTTTTTTGTATTGGACCAAATAACCATATAAGCAAGTCTACAAAATGAATCGATTGATTCATTAATGCCCCACCATCAAATTTCTTTGTTCCTCTCCATTTATCTTGGTCATAGTATTTTTGATCTCTATTCCAAAAAATATTTACATTTACAAAATAAATCTTTCCTAATTCACCGTTATCTAAAGCTTTTTTTAATATTTGAATTGTTGGATTGTAGCGATTTTGTAAACATACAAATATTTTTTTTTTGTACTTTTTTCCAAAATTAATAATTTCTTTTGCGTCATTTTTATTAAGAGCCATTGGTTTTTCAATTAATACATTAACTCCTTTTTTTAAACATTGAACTGCATGAGTCATGTGTAAACCACTTGGTGTACAAATAGAAATAAGATCTAAATCTAGTTGTTTTTTTAACATTTGATTTAAAGAGTTAAACTTTGATACATTTGAGAATTGATTTAATTTTTCTTTTTTAAAATCACACAAAGCTTTCAAGTTTAAAAATTTACTATTTTTTTTGATTGCTGTTATATGTTTGTTCGATATCCTACCAATGCCTAAAATTCCAACGTTAATTTTTCTATTCATAAATTTATTTGTAAGGATTATTAGGATGCTTTTATTTTAAAATGCTAATATTGTACACTTTAAACTTTAAAATTTATAAAAAATTAATATTTATGAGTATCTTTTACACATCAAATAAAAGTTACTATAAGAACAAAAATTTTTATATTAACTCAAATAAGAGACAACTAATTGTAAACAAATTAGCTAAAGAAGTTAAAATAAAAAAACATCTAATTAACAAAACAAAAATTTATTTTATTGATGACACGAAACAATTTTTAGGATCTTATAAAATTAGAGGCGCTATAAGTAAAATTAATAGTTTAAAAAAAAAAGGTAATAAAAAAATATGTCTAGCCTCAACAGGAAATTTTGGTCTATGTATAAGTTATTTATCAAATAAAAATAATATAAAATGTAAAGTTTTTGTTTCAAAAGACACCTCTAAAAATAAAATAAATAAACTAAAAAAATTTAAAGCTGAGATAGATTTTTCTGGAAAATCCTATGATGAGGCGAAAGAAAAAGCAAAAAAATATGCTAAAAATAATAAGGTTAAATTTATAGACGTTTGTAGTAATGATATTTTTTATGGTAATGCTTCACTAACATTGGAAGCTATAAAAAAAATAGAATTTACTGATATAAATTTTTTAAGAAAAAAAATTCTAGTTGTTTATCCTTTAGGAAGTGGAAGTTTAGCAACACCTGGGGTAAAAGTTTTAAAATACTTAAATTACAACATTGATATAGCAACTGTAGAGCCAAAGAATTTTTGTAAATTATATTATAAATTTACAAAAAAAAACAAACCAAATTTTAAAAAAAGTATAGCAGAAGGTGCATCAGTTAAAAAAATACCAGAAATAAATCAGGATTTTTTAGTCAAAAATGTTGATATTGTATCTTTTGTTAATGATAACGAGATTAAAAAATCAATTAAATATTTACATAATAATTTTAAAATAAAATCAGAAGGAGCAGGAGCTTTAGCAGTTGCATTTTTTATTAAGCATAAAAAAATTATATTACAAAACTATGAAATAGTTTTATTGCCAGTATGCGGATCGAATATTGACCAAAAAACTTTTACAAAAATTATTCAAAAGTCTTATTAAATTTTTTTTTTAAATATAACCATGTACTCCAAGATAATGAGCCTCTAAAAATTCTTTTATCACTTATCACTTTTGAATATTTTACTGGTGCATATCCACAAAAGTTATCAATCCAATAAAAAAAATATTTTTTATCAAATAATTTCCATCTTTTTTTGGAAAAAATAAAAAAGATTTTAAAAAAAGT